>Ga0247814_10000884_pt1 | contig 20150 bp, 23 predicted proteins | sample UWRJL179409R1_FD_179947 | JGI IMG/M metagenome (GOLD analysis project Ga0247814, IMG submission 179947) | Plant litter microbial communities from Arlington Agricultural Research Station in Wisconsin, United States - UWRJ-L179-409R-1 | ecosystem: Environmental > Terrestrial > Plant litter >... | reverse complement strand
GCAACAAAACCAGACGCTTTTTCAATTGAAAAAGCGTCTGGTTTTGTTGCGGCAATAATCTCAGTCAGTCCATCAAAGATCTCTTCTAACCGATCAGCATGAGGTGTGTGCGGTGGTGTACGAATCACCCCCGCGTCAACCATCTTGTATTTACCTTTAGTGACATCGATGACACCGAAGCCTAAAATACCCGTTCCTGGATCAATCCCAATGATTCTCATAGTGTTACTAGTATAGGTTACTTGTGAGGTCGCGCAAATCGAATCACCTTTTCTTTTGTGACATGAAACATCTTCCCTATTTCGTAATGCCATTCCCATATTGCGTAGCCGATAGCCAAAATCAGAATGATACCGATTGCTGCCCATATATACCAGCTATTACTACTTTCTGTTTTGGCACCCAATACCCCATAGTCAACGTTCGGCATCTTTTTGATCGTCCTACAACGATTCGTGTCAGAACTGCGCTCCATCCCCTCCTTGCATGGTGTCGGCACGGCGGCGACAACTATCTTTCGACATCGACCAGTTTCGACGTTTCGCTCTTCTCCAGCTTCGCACGGCTTCGGTATGTTTGCGTCGGTAGAAATAGCGCGACAACGATTTGTCTCCTCGCTACGATATTGCCCATCTTTACAAGGTGTCACAGCTGATCCAGTAGTCGCAATCAACCGACAACGTCCCGTATCCGGATTTCGGTATTGATTCACCGCACAAGGTTTTGGAGCCTCGGTTTCACCCTCGCCTATTTCGCTTTCACTTACTATTAGTACATTCTCTGCACCCAGTGTTGGCAGATTCGTATACTGCCATACTCCACCAATAAGCGCCCAACTCGCTCCTTCTTTTGGGTTTTGATATGCCGGTACTTCATCAACCGAAACTCCGTCCAAAGTCGTGATCTGCAGACGACTCGATGAATTTAAAAGACTGTAGGGGAGTGCGCTATTTGAAATTGTCACATAACTCTGTGCGGGAATTATGATATCAGCAGGGAAGTCGAACTTAGTAGAAAGTTCCGGACCAACAAAGAGTTTATACTCACTGAGACTGATCGCAAAATCATTTGGATTAAATATTTCGATATATTCGTTCCCCTCATCACCCCCTATCGCATTCGGCAAAACTTCGGTAATCAAGATACGCGTCACGATGCGCTCGATACAATTACTATCTATATCAAGTTCCATTCCAACTGGCACGCTTGGCTGGTCGCCCTCAATGTTCAGACAGGCATCAAACGCGTAGACAATAATGTACGTCCCTACTTTATGTAGCGATACAGTAGCAACTACTCCCCAATCCACATTCGTATCAGTGTCCGCATAAACGCCGTCTTCGTTCGTATGTCGAGCAAGGTGTGTACCACCAGTCAATGCCGTCGTCCAGGTATGCTGATCAATTAACCTGCCCGTACTCTCAATAAACGAAATCGTATCACCTCCACCTGTGATGCTTCCGCTACTTTGGCTCGTTGGAGTATATGACGATGTCACATATTCCGAAGACATTGTTGCGGTAAGTGGACTCGACATTACCACTGCATACGAATGCGGTTCCAGATAAAACCGTTCGTCAGGATGTCCAGAAAAACACGCAAACACCAAATTTGTCTTGTTCGTAAAACACCAATCAGTAATATTAAACGTCTCTGATGTTTTGTTATATACGCTAATAAATTCATGGGTCGGTGCACCGATGCCACCCGCTTGAATCTGGGAAATAACCAACCCATGCGAAATGGCCTGCACAGGAAATACATACAGACTCTGCAAAATGACAACTAATCCGACGAAACACCCAAGAAAAATCTTTACCATGTTTCCCAGTATAGAAAGTAACTATTAACTAGTTATGAGATGTGACGCGGTCTTATACTTCAGCAGTAATATCAGCATTTGTGTGCACATTTGTAACGTCATCAAGATCATCGAGTGCATCCATGACTTTGAGCACTTTATTCGCCTGCTCGACGTCATCGATAACAACAGTACTGTTTGGGATGTACTGTAATTCAGCAGCTGTAATTTCTAAACCTGATGCAAGAATTGCAGTTCGTACTTTTGCGAGTTCTTTTTGTTCTGTATAGACAATGATTTCGCCGTCCTCTTCAACAGCATCTTCAGCACCAGCATCGAGGATCGTCAAAAGTGCATCCTCACCAGTCGCAGTGACGTTAATGACGCCTTTACGCGTGAACTGGAACATGACACTTCCAGCATCAGCAATACGTCCACCATTTTTACTCAGTGCATTTTTCACTTCTGGGAACGTGCGGTTCTTGTTGTCGGTTGCGGTTTCGATAATGATACCAACGCCACCAGGACCCATCGCCTCATATGTCGTTTCTTCAAGGATAGCTGCGTTCTTGTCAGCAGCACGATCGATTGCTCTTTGAATATTTGCCGCAGGCATATTTGCTTGCTTGGCTTTTTCAATCGCCATCTGCAACGCAGAGTTCATGGAGATATCAGTACCGCTACGGGCAGCAATAGCAATTTGGTTCCCGATTTTTGTAAATACTGCACCACGCTTGGCGTCTTTTGCACCTTTTTCTCGTTTGATTGTTGACCATTTACTATGTCCGGACATAAAGAAAGCTCCGTTAAATTCGCTGTATATTACAGCTATTATACCAGATATAGAGTTAGGTTTAAAGAGGTGGAGCGTCTACTTGCCGTAGCTTGAACTGCCGTAGCCGTTCGACTTTTTTGCGCCATTTGTTTGACCATCACCAAGACCGGTGATTGATCGGCTTCCAAGAAGCATGCGAACCATGCCAGTCACACCAATTACCGCAAGTACCACACCGCCGGCGTACTTCAAGAAGTCTTTGCGATCCATTTTTTCTTGCAATAAAGCATCTAATTGGTTTTTGATTGCCATAGTAAGTATTCCCCGTCTTGCTCTTAGTAAACCAGATAATTCATCGAAGCACAAGCGCTACAAATAACGCGTACTACCGAAGGGAATCTTCTGCTTTACGTAGATACCCGTGCCCAATGTTCCGGCCGAGTGAATCGTCCGTTCGCCAAAGCGTTTATTGATACCATCGATCGCACCGGTGACCTGTCGTTCGCGTACAATTTGGTCATTAAAGAGGCTGATCTGCGCATCTTCAATTGGTTCCAATTCATAACAGTGGATCCCTATTTCCTTCAATCCATCAGGCGCCTTATCAAACAGTTGCTTTGCTAGGAGGTAAATCGTTTGATCAGAAGAGAAGGGGAGTTGTGATAGGGAAGAGGAGTGCCAATATCCTCGTTCTAGGGTTTTTGCATAGACGTATATTCCCCTTGCCGATTTACTTTGTGACCGCATCCGTGAACCGACCGATTCACACAAGTGGTGCAGCCTTTCTGTTACCTCATCTCGCGTTAAGTCGAATCGCTCCAATACGTATTGTCGCCCTACCCGTTTAATATCAGATTCTACGTCGTCAACTTCCCATCCCCTCAATCGGTCATGCCACCATCGTCCGACGACGCTCTTAAATACAACCCGATGTAACGTCACAACATCTGCATTCAAAAATTCCAACGGCGTATAAATCCCCACGCTATTCAGTCGCTTTTCATTTCGATGCGCAATCCCTGTCAAATCAGTCATTTTCATAGATCCCAGAACCTCATGGATATTCGCAGGTGTAATCACATCTAACCCATCTGGTTTGTGTAGCCCTGCAGCAGTTTTTGCCAAGAATCGATTCGTCGCAATCCCCACATTGCAGCGCATCCAGACACCAATTTCATCCTTTAATCGCTGCTTAATCTCGTGGGCTATCTCAACCAAATCTCGCCCACTAATATCGGCACTGGAATTGTGAAAATCAATCACTCCTTCATCGATACTCTTCATCGTTACGTGTGCCGAATAGTCCTTCATAATATCCAGTAAGCGGTGATACACATACCTATACTTTGACGGATCACTCTCGAGCGCAATCAATCCCGGACATAACGCCCTGGCTTCACGGAACTTCATACCCACCTTCACACCCATCGCTTTTGCTTCGTAACTGGCAGTAATAATTGCTGTCGTGTCAGTGCGTCGATTTACGATCGCGATCGGCTTGCCGCGCAGCATCGGCCGAGCTTGTTGTTCAACCGTTGCAAAGCAACTATTCAAATCGATGTGCATAATCAGCGGACGTTCGTGATTAAACTCGGTTGACCTATTCATAGTGGTCCGCCTCCATGGTTAAGTGCCAGGTGAGTCGTTCGCTATCAAACTCTAGGCGGTAATCCGCGCCACCGTCAGTCACATCAAACATATGGACCGTCTTTAAGCCCTTATTTACTGGGTGCCGAAGACCCAATTCCTGGACCTCAACTTCCCGTCCGTTTGGCCGTCTAAATTTCAGCACCCGGGCTGGGTGGTGACCTTGGCCAAAGACGGCAATTACCTCAATTTGTTCGTTTAAAAAAGTTTCGTCATTCATCTCAAATATCCTCTAAAAATAGTGTTAGAGAAACGATTGAACTGTATTGCCCGTTTGTATCACCCGTTTCTTAGTGAACATCCGAAAGCAATTGAATGACCATTCGTGAGGGACGCTTAATCTGTCGAATCAACACATCAGTGAGTATCACGCGGTTATAATTAATATTGTACACCGTAGGTGCTAGAAATAACACTGGTAATCTGGTAAAATCAACTACGTTACTATTTGGCACCGTAGCTCAGTTGGTTAGAGCGCGAGACTCATAAGCTCGAGGTCACAAGTTCAATTCTTGTCGGTGCTACCAAAGTTGAATCTTTAACGTCTTCGGACGTTAATTTTTGTATTAACAGATAAGAACTTGCTAATTTGGCGGTTCCAAAACCTTTGTCGCAATCATACGTAAGGCCTTCAGGAAAAACAGTATCTTGAATACGCTTTTTCACCTCAATAGACGCAAGATTCCAAAACTTACCTGGATTACTCATGAATAATAATGCGCCGTCAATAATAGACTCTTTATCAGTAACATCATGGCTAACCTCTGATTCCCTGATCTTCATCTTTGTTAAATCCGTTTCAATCTCTGAAAGCTTTTCCGCTTTTTCACCATCACTTAACTTGTTCTCGATATATAGATCAATAATGCGAGACTTCTTTTCGCTCAATACTCTCATCTCATTCTGTAGAGCTTCTGTGATCTTATGAAAGTCCTTAACTTCTTCGTTCCACTCACGCAATACAATGTGCTTAAAGAGCTTCTGAGTAGGCTCTGAAGGCCTTACTCTATCGAGTAGCTCAATAAAATCGGCATGTAGCTTGTTGCGGCCAGTACTAACTGCAATACCGAGGACTTTTGCTCTACATTGCGGGCAAGAGTAACGAGGACTAGGACCACTTCGGCCTTTAGGTGCACTTCCTGTCATTTCTTTACCACAAATATGCTTGAGGAATCCTCTTAATGGCCACTCCGATTCAGCCTGTCGACTATAGTTCGTTAAGGATCCGTTTAGAATTGACTTGATACGATAATGTGTAGCTTCATCAATAATCGGTTGATGTAAACCCTTAATCATATCGTTATTGATATAGTCCGAAGATACAAAGCCTGCGTAAAGAGGGTTGTTTAAGCAATCTTTTACAATTTGCCAGGATCTCATTTTATTCTGTTTCGTACGAACGCCTAGATCAAAAGCAAGGAGTCTTGCCTGCTGTACCGTATAAGCACCAGTAGCAAATTCTTCAAGTAACTTTTTTACTTTCGGTGCATCGCTATTAGGTTCAATACTTACAATATTACTTGCAGTTCTTGAGCGCCGATAACCGTATGGCGCCGCATGAGGCCAACCGCCCTGCTCCAACCTAGCACGCATACCGCCTGTCGTTCTAGCAGTACGAACTTCATTATCAAATTGAGCAAAAGCAGCAAGCATCCCATCCATAAGATTGCCCATAGGATCATCGCCAATTGGCTCAGTTACAGAAACAAGCTTAATGCCAAGCCTCGACAGTTGAGCTTTAATGATGTGATGGTATTCACTCCTACGAGCAAGTCTATCAACCTTCCAGATAATACAGTGTGTAATTTCACCTTTATGCTTTGCGCAGTAGTCAAGCATCCTAGCTAGCTCTGGCCTATCCATAATCTTTGCCGACACACCAGCCTCCCTATAGATATTTTCCATAGGCAAATCAATATCCTCAGCTTTGGCATAACCAATACATGCTGCCTTTTGACTATCAAGACTTGTTCCATGAGTTTGTTCTTCTGTTGAAACTCTAATATAAGCAATTGCTTTCATATTAGAACCATACCATAAGTGTAAAGATATACGATACTAGCATTTTGGAACCGACCTAATATAAAACCTAACGATAGTAGTAAGGTCGATGATGGCCTTTTTGATCTCGTCATCCGACACTTCATGGGGCTCAACCCCCATGATCTTTCTAGCATCTTTAATATCAATGTATTTTAATTGTTTCTCAACATTAGCGTTGAGATAAGAAGTGATAGAGGGCATCAGTCAACCTTATAAATTACTCAAACATTTTTCATATGCCCAGCCTTAAGCAACGTTTGGTTAAAATATAATTCTCTCATTGACTAGCCTGTCTGAGGTACTGTGCCGAAACATGACCCTCAAAGCCCTACTGAAAAAGAATTATTTAAATCTTATACCTTCATGACGTTAATTACTAGATTATTGAAACAATTTAAAACTAAAACACAACACCATAATGCCGATTTTGTCACTAAGTCTCTGCTTTTATACGATTTTGTCATTCACACTCATAAGTGTTAGGTGTCACATTTTAGCGTTGTGTATATCAATGGGCTATAATTATGGCATAAGTCTTTTTTGGCTTATGGCCTAAACCTACTTTTCGTAGGCATGGTCAACAAATCTATACGAAAAAACAGCTCGTCATGAGTGCTTTTTCGTATAGTCTTACTGGGAAACTGGTATGGGTAGCCGAAAGGCTACTGCTTGTGGCGGGCTTTTTTGTTTGCCAAATATTAATCAAGGAGAATATATGAATGAACGACCTTTAAGCGAAGATCCACGATGGCAGGCTATGAGTACTGGCAAGAAAATACTTACAGTTATCGGAGGACTGTTGATTGCAACAGCAGTTGCAGTTATTGGTACGATTATTTATTTTGGTGTAATGTCTCTTTCAGGTTCAGATAACTAAAATACTCATATCTCTTATAAGCCTACTAATACTGGCGGGCTCACCCCGTCTACCTTATTCTGAAATCTCTATATCATCAAAAGATGTTTGCGTTCGATTAGTGCGAGGAAGATGTTGTCGCACATTCGACACTTTGTAGTCCTTGTTGAGATATGCGCCAAGTGTTGTATCATACTCTCTTATGATTATTAGATCACCAACCAGAACATCGCCATTCGCAAATGATATTTCACCCGCAAGTATCTTGCCCCAAAAAGCTTCATCTGCAATTCTTGCTGCAACCTTTGTACCCTGATAAACAAACTCCCATTTGCGGTCAGCATTATCCAATACCACCTTACTAATCGTTAGTTGCGCAGGAACAACAACCTCTTCCTTATCTTCAACTTCAATAATTATTTTTTCTGACAATATGTCAAAATCGTCTTTTGCAAATGTAACGTTATTATTTCCAGCCGTAATAGTGACTGCTTCCATTTCCTCATCCTTGTTAACAGCCTGAAATTGATTAGACACTGCATCATTGACTGCTTGATTATTTCTATAGAGATTGTAAGTGATGTTATTTGTCTGAAATATCACATCACCATTAGTATCTTTAATGTTAACTTGGTCGCCGTTGATTTCGGTCTTGGAATAGTCCGCAGTCTTCGAACTTTTCTTAAGCTGAATAATGCCAACAACCGTACCAACAATTGTTGCCAATCCACTAACTCCACCAATAATAAGTTCGTGATTGTCCTTAATAACTTCAATGAGCTCTAGGGCAACGTCAAAGCTCCCAGGTTCCTGAGCAAGCACGTTAACAGCGACAGCTGGACCTGTTCCTATTTGGTAATTTACCTCTCTGATGATCGTACTAAGGGAGACGAGCGACTGCACGTAGGTATCGGCATTAATTGAAGGGCGCTCTTTTTCAAATTTAATTCTAAAGTTGTATTTGTTTTGCATATCTTACTCTTAATATATAACGTTCTTATGCTTACAACAACGAACTTGTTAAAGAGTATTGTACCTACGCAACTAGCAAAAGATTCTTTAAGTGTTCTTCACCAAGCGGTGTAGTCTGGTACTGTTGTTTTGTACTCTGTAACTTATCTGGAATTGTGAGTCGTATAAACTTAGCTTCAATCAAGGGCTTAACGTATTTCTGATAGTTGGTCGAATTATTGTACACATTCAACTCTGTCATAATCTCACGTCTCTTTTTAGGTCGTAAACAAAACTTTAATAATAAGGCTTCAATAGATACGCTGTCATTGTCTTTATCATTGTCTCGCTCATTGTCTCCATCATTGTCTCGAACACTGTCTAGCCATAGACTATGAACAGGCAATGTAGTTGTAAAATAAGATAAGTCATCATCGGTCTCAAATACAGGAGCTGGTGAACCATTGCGCTTCATAGCTTTAATAATCTTTGGAATACCAGTTCCACGGCCCTCTGTAAGGTGTAGTTCTTTCAAGAAATCTCCAATGCGGCGGTTGCGATATTTACGAGCAACAATCTTTCCAGATAGTAGCTTCTCCTTATTTAATGGAGGTAGTGGTCCAGGATAGCTAACTAGCTCAATTCTAGATGGGTATACACGTATTTCAATTGGGCTATCGTCTTCATAGCTACGGTGATAAACAGTGTTAACAATAGCTTCTTCCAAAGCATCATACGGATAGTTAAAACTTCTGCTCGCCTCAGCCTGCCCAGAAATCTTTACGACTCTTTCAGCGATTATATTATTCTTAATGAACAATAGAGCATCACCAAGCTGCTGTTGAACTGGTCCTTTAAAAATCTTTTCCGTAAAACTATCACCAGATTCATCTCTAAATTGCAGTAAGTCTATTTGAGCACACGGGAAATAATTTGTTGGATCATCATTGAATAGCATTAGCCCAATGTTTTTTGGCCTTACGTATTCATCCGGACCAGTCACAATATTCATTTTTCGATACAGGTCCATTGGGCTAATCTTATCAATTTCATCTAAGAGTCCACTGCCGATAGTTTGAAGATGCTGTCGCACCAAAGATAGCTTAATATCCGTCAAGTTAGAATGTTGGTTAACACGATCATCATAAGGAATGTGCGCAGACATCTGCATTAAATCACGCTGTTCTTGATCGTTTGCCTTCTTAGTTACAGACCCCCTTCGGATATAGTAAGAATAGGTTGGGTTCTTTGTCTGCGAGTCAGGTGCTTTGTAGGGTCGAGATTCGCCACCAGGCGCCCATACAACCAGAATCATCCTACCGTCGATCTCGACAGGCTCAATAATAGGGAAGTACTGTGGTCGCATACGATGACAAACTTCGACTAGTTCCTTCTGAATTTTGTCTAGTTGATTCAGCTTAAGGCCAGTAACTGGACGGATTGGCCTGCCGTCCTTTTCTTCAACTCCAATTATAAGGTATCCACCACCCCAGTTGTTCATGTCATTAGCAAACGCAGATATTGACTGGACGCTAGCTAGAGGATTCCACCCTTTTTTGAACTCGACACGCTCCCACTCAACAGTCTTACCTGTCATCAATTCTTCGGTGTTGATTAGCAATGCCATATGTTATCAATAATACAATCTCTCACCTCTTTTAAGAAGCACTAGCATTATATCAATTGGCTGACTCTATTAAGGGGTGGTAGAGGCTAAGGTGTTCTGGCGATTTACCCTTCGTACAATACTACTCATATCAATCAGTTCAGACTTAACCTGGTTCCAAATCAAAGCCATGCTCTCTACCAAACGAATTCATCAGAAAACCCCGCATGACCGCGGGGTTTTCTATTTGGGTTGAGTGGAGGGAAACGAAGTCTAGTAGTTCGTTTCTTTTTGAAGTGCTTTGTTCGCAGGTTGTGGTTGTGAGAAAATCACGACCAAGATAACCGTTAGACCAACAACAACGTGTGGCAACCAAACGTTCAACGCTTCATCGTTAAATCCGAATAGGAATGGTGACGCAGCAAGGAACAGTGATGCGAGCACATCGAATACCAGGTGGTACGGCATGCTGATCAGTTTGAATACACCCCATTCGTAGCTGGTGAATAGGCTATACAGGAATAGACCGACACCAAGAACCATAGGGATAATAACAGCTGGTCCGCCAATGTTCGCGAATCCGAAAATCATTGGTGCAAAGAACAATGCAATCGCGACAACATAATCGAGTACTCCGTGAACTTTAGTTGGTATGAATTTGTAGCTCATATGAACTCCTTTTTTAATGATAGGCTTATCATATGCCTGATTCCACATCACGTATGTAATGTATCTTACAAACTTTTGCTATACTGGGAGGTAGTATGAGCATTGTGGATTATATAAAAGACTTCCCTGTCCAGCGTTTCAGCCGAGGCACCGTTCTTATTCAAAAAGGTGACCCCCTCGACTTTCTTATGGCGATCCGCGAAGGCTATGTAAAAGTAACTTCTATTAGCGATGCAGGGATCGAACGATTACTGTGGATCGCTGGTCGCTACGACTTTGCGCCTGTCGAACAGCTTTTCTCTAAACACAGCAACAGTCGCTTCTTTTATACTGCACTGACAGACGGAAGCTACTACGAAGTGAGCCGACCGAAATTAATTGCCCATGCCAGCCAAGACCCTCTGGTTATGATGGAGATTGCTCGCGGCATGTCAGAACATTATGATGATTTCTTGCAACGTGTTGATGCAGTCGATGGACTTAGTGTCCGCGAACGATTACTACGCACCCTGTACTACTTAGCTCAGCGATTCAGTGCTGGAGCAGAGGTGGATCTATATAAAGAAGGTCTCCGTGTGACTCATCAAGATTTAGCAGCCATGATTGGATCAACGCGCGAGACGACAAGTGTCACGTTAAGCGAAATTCGCAATGAAGGATTTATTAGTTACGATCGAAAACACTTCGTTGTGAACGCTGCAAAAATTGAAAAAGAGGCAGGACAAGCCTAGCTTCTTTCCCAAGTATCCTTTTCGGGATACGGTACTTGCTGTGCTTGCCGTGCCTCTTACGAGTTACGGACGGTACTTCTTGATGAGGGTGTCGAGGATGTGTTCGAGATCTTCCTCGAGCGAATGCCCAAAACGGTCGTTCTGGACTGCCGCGTACAACCACAGCTGCCAGTAGATGTCGAATGCCGTCCGTGCCCTGGTCGACAGTGTTCGACGAGTCAGGTTGCGGCGGCGATCGTCTGTTTGGTAGCGGAAGCTCCGCGAGTCGCTGGTCAGCGTCAGCTCGAGTGCATCAGCCGCGTAGACGACGATGAACTGCGAGTCCTTGCTGTAGTCACTCAGATCGAGCAGTGCCGTCCGGATCTCCTCCGCTGACTGCTCCGGAAGTCCGTATTGGTTGCGGTACTTCTGGATCATCCTGACCATCGAGTCATCAGACTTTCGGGTCACGACGGGGTAATACGGTGTGGGCTGCGGGCGAACCGCTACTGTGCCACTCATTGCGCTCCTCATTGTCGAATGTACGCATCATATGATGTCGTTTTTGTATATTAGAACATTTACTAGTATGTGTCAACGTCGTCGCTGGCGAATTCCACCTTCAAACATGGACCTTCTGAAGAAGTAACGCTTTTATCAAGTCCATTATGGGTGTAGCTTGCGCTGACGATATTCTGGATTGAAAGCTCTGCAGTTCGATATGCCGCACATACGTCTGGGTTTGTCACATTCAAGGTCTTAATGTTCCCAAGATTGACTGTCGACTGTCCGTAGATTGATGCTTTTACCGCAGCGACCGCAGCTTCTTCCGCAGAGAAGTGTGCCGTTCCATCTGTCCGCAGGTTCAGCTCATCGATGCGGGATCCAGAAATTCGCAGGAGTGATCCATTGTAGACTTCAGCTTTAAGCTTTTCCTGGCTGCCAGCTTGGTATGATATTTGACCGTTACTGACAAGTATTGAGTTGAGGCGGGGACCGTACACTGTAATTGTTGCACCTGAAATCCAAGGAGATACGTTAGTTTTTGGTTCACTAAGCTTCAACTTTGCGACACCATTCTCAACCGTTACTGTTGCCTTCGGTGAATCCTTGAGCCCTTTTTGCTTCAATGAAGTTGTTGTGTCGTCAGCAATATACTCAATATTTGAACCCACAGCTGCATCAACAGAAAGTGATGTTACTGAACGGAAATCATCAGGAAGTTTGAGTGTTGTTTCGACAGTATTACGCTGTACTTCTTCATATTCCAATCGTTGTTGGTATGCAGCCAAACCTACAGCTGTTCCAAAAGTAGACAGTCCGAGTGCGATGATAACCACACTACTAATCCAAATACGCTTGTTAAACTTTTGCGCAAAGGCAGCTACCGCAATGATCAAAAACAAAACTGTTAACAATGATCCTGCGATATAGCCTAGGATAACTGGCAGTTGATAGTCTGCTAGTGCGTTATACATCTGGTCATTTCGATTTGCAACAATTTCGACGGTAAAGGCAATCATGATACCAATCGACACAAAAGCACCAAGCACGCTAAAGAATCCAAGCAAGGATGTCCCAATACGCTTCATGATCGCAGCACGTCGTTCGATATTCACACCTGGAACAACTTCGTTCAGTTCACGAATAGAAGTAAGTGTCACCGGTCGTCCTGCCATCTGCAATTTCTCGGCAGCAGTTCGTGCTGGTGGAACGATTACCCATAGGACTACATATAGGAGTACAAACAATCCGAATGATACGAAGATTAGCGCAATAAACACGAGCCGAACCCAAAGTACATTGATGCGGAAGTAACTAGCAATACCTGCAAGTACACCGCCAAGGATTGCATTGTCCCTATTGCGATACAGTTTACGGCTCCCGTCTTTAGAAAGAACTTCTTCGTCAACTTCGAGTGTCGCGTCATCAGTCATGAATTCCTTTGGTTCACCAAGCTGTTCACGAATTGCGACAACATCAGCTTCAGAAATAACATCCTCTTGTTTCACACCACGCTCGAGCAGTAGTTCTGTAATACGAATCTCAATATCCTGTAGCAGTTCGCTATCCGCAGTGTACGATTCAAGTGCATCAATATATGTTTCTAATTTTTTCTTCGCAGAAAGTTCTACATTGTAGGGGACTTTAGCGATGTGGATTCTGGTAATATCTTTCATAATTTCTCCTTACAATTTCTTTAACGTTGCTTGTAACGCGTTAATTTTCTTTTCAACTTTATCTGCTACTTCTGCACCATATTCTGTCGTCCGATAATATTTGCGTGGTGGCCCCTGCTCGCTCTCTTGCCATTCATGGATCAGGAGTCCATCTTTTTGCAGGCGTGATAACAATGGATAGATTGTGCCTTCAACGACAACCAATTCGGCTGAGCGTAATTGACGAATAATATCGCTGGTATATTTAGATTCCTTAGAACAAGCCTTCAGGACACAGAAGGCGAGGAATCCTTTTCGAAGCTGGATTGCCAATTGCTCGGCATAGATTTCGCTGTTCATTTCTTTTTCTGTCATGGTTCTATGTTATACATAGTACTATACAAAGTCAACAACTAATCAGTATCTATATTTACTACAGCTGTGTTTTATAAAAGATTAATACTTTACACGTCCACGCAACACGTGCTCAACTCGAGTCAGCGTTTCTCGAACCATCCATGGTCCTTCGCTTCTCGTTTGAGCCTGAACTGATCGCTTATCAAACGGAACATCAATAGCCAATATATCAGCCTCAACGCCTTGACGCGCCAAAATACCTAATGCACGAATCATCATATCTGGATGTGCCAGTTCTAATGGATTATAGATACCGAATCGATCCATCACCTCGATTGAGTCTCGTTTTACTTCATATGTAGGATAAAAATCAGAGTGCGGCCACAGTACGTGCATATAGTTACGGTACAGATCGTAATTCACAGGATCATTTTTCCATAGTGCGTATGCAACTTCCCACTGCAGGATCGGCTCGACCACCACACCTGCGACTAGCTCGTGATCAACCGCATCGGCGAGTGTGTAGTTTGACTCACCCGGATCAAAATCTTGTCGCTCAAGGTGCTCAAATACAATGCGTTCATCGGTATGCCGAAGTGCAAGATCACGTACAAATGGAAGTTCTTTGTCGGCTATGCCATTTCGGCCAAATGCTTGAACAAGAATAGAATCGTTTACTCCAACACCACGATCAGCATAGTCCTTAGGAGGAAACGTTCCCGGCAGAACATTTACGTACGCCGCGACATTACGAAGACGCTCTTTTTTCGCCAATGCATGTGCCTTCATGGCGTGCAACTGATGACGCACAAAATCGTGTGGGATATGAGGTAGTACGGCCATACCACGTTCACTGAGTAGGTCAGTAGGCGCAAGTCCAGTATCATCTAAATATCGCGAAGCTTGCTTGCCGTAATTTACCATGAGCTCTGTAGTAATTTCATCTTGGTCATCAAGCGAGAGTGAGATAAATGGCTCACTTATTACGCGTTTCTCATATAGCCCATATGACCCAAGTGCCATGCGTGTGACGGCGCCACCGATTACACGCGAACGAAGCAAGTCTTGATCGACAAGATGCAGCGCATCGAGGTCAAAGTTAGCACCAACATTTCGACGGAAATCTTCGGGGGCAATTATTTCTTTAGATATAAATGCACGACCAATGACATGATCCGCAAAGACATCAAAAGAGCCCGCTGAAAGTGCGTGCTCACTGAATCCGACATCAATCTTATCACCATATGTCATAGATTTACATACTATAGAACATTTACATAAAATATTCAATATAGCCTACCCTTTAATCTAACCCTCAAATGATACATTCAGGCAGGGTAGGGGACATAAAAAATAGGGTAGTGCGCTACCCTATTCGTACTTCCCTATTCGGGCCAAATTATTGCTGAGAAACGATTGCTTCTCGTGTAGAGATAAAGTTTCGTAACTCTTCGTTAGAACGCGGACGATCCCAGCTTGCAAGATTTAATACTTCGCTCATACTGACTGGTTCGATCTGACTGCTGGTTGTATCCATGTTGGTTAGTTGCCTTTTTTTGTTTTTGTTGTTTGATGTATCTATTTAAGCACAAACGTCATGATAAGTCAATACCATAATGCTAATACTTTGACTGAGGTGTTACGGTTATGGTATAAATACAGTCAGAGGAAATAAAAAAATAAACATATGGACATCGCCTCGTCTCTCGCTATTGTCACCCTTGCGGCACTGATTCACGCCAGCTTCCAACTGAGCGTGAGTGTCTTAACGTTGCTCTCTGGTCACGCGATTGGAGCAAAGCATTCACACGCCCGAGTCCTACGATTAACTTTCGGATATGTCGTCGGAGTTGGCGTTATGACCCTGCTCGCATTGTCGTTTATTTCACTGATATTTCTACACCTTTTCGGCACTGAAGCGCCACAATTCGTCTGGGCAATTGCCTGCGGACTACTTATTGGTGTTGGCCTGGCTGTTTGGTTCTTTTACTACCGCCGCGAAAAAGGAACGTCACTCTGGATTCCCCGTTCATTTGCTCGTCATTTAAGTGATCGTAGCAAAGCAACTAAGAGTGGCGTTGAAGCATTTAGTCTTGGACTCACTAGTGTTATTAGCGAGCTTCTGTTTATCGCCGCGCCAATGATCATCAGTGCACTTGTTATTATCCAACTTCCAGGCGCTTGGCAGCTCGTCGGTATCGGAATTTACTCAATTGTTTCAATGCTGACACTATTCAGTATCTGGGTACTTATCAGTAGTGGTCACCGCCTCAGTACTATTCAAAAGTGGCGCGAAGACAACAAACACTTCCTTCAATTTGCAGCTGGTGGTGCCTTGGCTGTCCTTGGTTTCTTCGTCTATGTGTGCAAAATCCTGACCGATGTCGCAGGGGCGATCTAATGACAACCCACAAACACATCGACATCATCAAACGCAAAGGTCGTCGACCAACCGAGTCATTTAACCGTGACAAATTGCACCAAAGTATCGTTGCAGCAACCTTGAGTGCACGAACCCCTGAGGGACAAGCAGACAGTATTGCGCATGCTGTCACCAACTATGTCCTCGAATGGCTCGAATCCCGACCGGAGGTAACCAGTCACGATATACGCCTTGTCGCCACCCGGCACCTGCGCGCGCATCATCCCGACGCTGCATATTTATACGAACAACACAGAACGACATTATAAGGAGAACAACGATGGCCCAATCACACACATTCGACTATGACCTTATCGTTATCGGCAGCGGCGCTGGCGGCAGCGCTGCGGCAACTATCGCTGCACGTGCAGGTAAGCGCGTCGCAATCATCGAAGCAGATACTTTCGGTGGCGACTCACCAAACTGGAGCGATATTCCAACTAAAGCACTCCTTCATGTTGCACGCCTGTACGATGAAGCTCGTCACGGTGCAAAGTTTGGTCTTCGTGTTTCAACACTCGGCTATAACTACCCTTCAATCCGTGCTTGGAAAGAACTCGCCGTACAACGAACCGGTGCAGCTGGTAACCGTAAATTCTACGAAAGCCACGGTATCAGCGCATTTAACGCATCGGCTCACTTCTTAAGTCCTAATGAAATCAGTGTCAATCGCCGTCACCTTTCTGCAAGTCATTTCCTGATTGCAACCGGATCATCATGGACAACACCAAACATCCAAGGCCTGACTGATGTCCCGTTCTTCACCCCTCGCACAATTCTTGAAACAATCCGCCCGCCAAAAAGCCTCTTCATCATCGGTGGTGGCAGCCATGGTGTTGAAATCGCTCAACTAATGGCTACATTCGGAACAAAAGTATATATTGCTGAACAAGCCAGCCGCATCCTTCCAAAACAAGACAGTGAAGTTGGTGAATTACTCGAAAAAGTCCTCACAGAACAAAAAGGCGTCTCTGTTCTTACCCACTCACGCGTCCTCTCGGTTGTTAAAGAAGGGATCAGCAAGAAAATCCTTATCAGCCGCGGTGGTGTTGAGAAATACGTCAAAGTTGATGAAATTCTTGTAGCTACCGGCCGAACTCCGAACCTCGACCTTGGCCTCGAAAACGCAGCCGTAAAGTACACACCAAAAGGTATCGACGTAAATGACAACCTGCAGACGAGCGTTAAGCATATCTACGCCGCTGGTGATGTCCTCGGTCGTGATAGTCACACGCATACTGCCCTTCTAGAAAGTCGCATTGCTGCACATAACATGTTTGAAAAGACCAAAGCAGTTCCTGATTATACCGCCACCCCTGGTATTATCTTTACCACTCCAGAAATTGCTCACGTTGGACTATCTGAAGACGACTGTCGCAAACGTGACCTTGCAATCAAGAAATCGATTGCACCATTAACAATCATTGCCCGCAGTAATACGTCTGACTTCCGTGATGGATTCGTCAAATTGATCGCCGACAAGAAGGGCGTCATCCTCGGTGGCACTATTGTCGCCCCTGGCGCATCAGAGATGATCCACGAAGTCGGTTTAGCTGTAAAGCACTCACTCACAGCCACCCAACTTGCCGACACACCCCATGCCTTCCTAAGCTGGTCAGAAGCAATTCGCGTCGCAGCCAGCAAACTCGTTTAGCACCCTCTAGGGCTTGAAAATAGCACCCATATCTGTTAATATTAAGTCTGCGTCGCGGGGTGGAGCAGTGGTCAGCTCGTGTGGCTCATAACCACAAGGTCGTAGGTTCAAATCCTACCCCCGCAACCAAGATTATTAAAAAGAACTCCTTACGGGGTTCTTTTTTGTTAGACGAGTTTCCGATGTAGCGTAAGCAAGATTGACACTTCTAAGCACTTACTATATAGTTCGCAAATGCTAGGAAGAAATTTTACAATCAATCCAGACACTCTTGAGGTGGTTACAGAGCGCACCATCAAATCTAACGCAAAAAAACTTTTTAAGAACTATACCGACCCCTTATTGATTCCTAAGTGGTGGGGCGAAGAAACACTCCGAACCTCAGTTGACCTACAAAATCTACAAGAAGGCGGGTCTTGGCGCTTTTTACAAACTACACCAGATAATACATCATTTGCCTGGAGTGGCATCTATCAGGAAATTACTCAACCCACTAAAATCGTTTCGACCTTCGTATTAGAGCCCCAGCCTGGTCATGTATATATTGGCACCGCCTTATTTAACGAACTGCCAGATGGCACAACTCATCTCACTGAAACAATTAAATTTCTTAATCCAGAAGACCTTCACCAAATGGTAGACATGGACATGGAGCAAAAAACAGCCGAACGGTTAGATCGCTTCGCACTTATTGCCGAAAACCACTAAGTAGAATATCCCCTGTGGAGGTTTATGTTGCCCATATCCCCTTGTCCCACTACACTAGACCTATGAATCTTCATCGAACCACCGGCAAACCAGATTGGGAAGCAATCAAACCTTCGAAACGAAATGTCTTTCAAAAAGTAGCTGCAGCGACGCACAGTATCGTCACTCCGCCGAACATAATTACAGTCATCGGGCTTGCGATTGTTATCTATGGATTAATTGAAATCATCAACCAAAACTTTTGGGTTGGTGTGAGTGCTCTTGTTGTTGGTCGTTTACTTGATATTGTTGACGGCGCGGTTGCAGAAGCAACACACACCAAATCTCCTACTGGTGAAATCTTCGATGCTGCCGCTGATAAAATCGGAACAATACTTACAATCGTTGCACTTTTTGCAGCCAATGTTGCGAACTGGTGGGTCATTGCCCTTCTTCTGATTCCCCAAGCAATTATTCCGCTGGTCAGCTTCTATAAACGCCGCAAAGGTATTCAAGTTCACCCAACTCGCCAAGGTAAATTAAGTATGGCGGCATTATGGGCAGCGATTGCAGGCCTCCTTCTTACAAAAGCACTTGGTGACCCAGCCGTACTCGCTGCGTTCACATACGCCTTTATTGTTATCGCCGTCGTTCTGGGCTTCTACGCCCTCTGGCAATACGCAACCGATCGCGACTAAATCGGATCTTTTTTAAGTCCTAATTTGTAGCCGATATAACTCGCCAAGATGTGCGCCAGGAACCAGACAACAAAGATAAGTACATATTGAATCGGCGTTAAGATAACAAAGAATAGTGAAACAATCACACTTCCGATAATGTAATCGATTTGATCAAATGGAATCCATTTACCTCCAGATTTAATGCCCCGTTGTCTCTTAAAGAAGCTCTCGATTGCATCGCCACCAAGTGCACCGATCGCGAATAGTGGACCTAAAATCAGAACTGGCAAAGCTGCGTAATCAATTCCACCAGAAACAAACTTCACCCATTCAAAATTCAAGAATAAATACTGCTGTACCGCGAGCAAAATCGTCGCGACAACAATACCACTGATGATTCCCCGCCATGTTTTGTGTGCACCAAAGATACGTCGTCCGTTCAATTTTTCACCGCCATCAATTGGGGCATCGAACTTCTTCAAAAACGGAATTGCAGCACTAAAGATCGGTGCGGCGTTTGACGCAGCCGCTGGCAAGAGGAACCAAAGCACGAATAATATGTCTTGTAGCATAGCTCTAGTATACTAAACAAATGACTTATACAACTATTGCTGTAATCTACAATCCCAATAGTACTGGCCCGAGTGAAACACTCGCTAAAAATTTCGCCAAGGCTGTCCAAGAAAAACTACCGAAACAAAAAGTCGAACTCTTCGCAACAAAGCACGCCGGACACGCAGAAAAATTAGCATACTCCATCGCCAAAGATTCAAAAAATCCTCTGATTATTTCTTCGAGTGGCGACGGTGGATATAACGAAGTAATTAATGGCGCACTCAAAGCACAGAATGAAGGCGCGCATCCAACTACCAGCCTGCTCCCCGCCGGTAACGCAAATGACCATTTCAAGAATCTGAACAACAAAGACCTCGTCCAGCTTGTGGTTGATGGAAAATCACGCAACATTGATGTCCTGAAACTAACATACACGGCCAAAGGCAAAGCAAAAGAACGCTACGCCCATTCATACATCGGACTCGGTCTCACCCCTATCGTTGGTAACGAGTTAAACAAAACGAAACTGAATATTTTTAACCAAGTCTGGATTGTCGCAAAAGCAATTTTAAGCATCA
>Ga0247814_10000883_pt1 | contig 20172 bp, 11 predicted proteins | sample UWRJL179409R1_FD_179947 | JGI IMG/M metagenome (GOLD analysis project Ga0247814, IMG submission 179947) | Plant litter microbial communities from Arlington Agricultural Research Station in Wisconsin, United States - UWRJ-L179-409R-1 | ecosystem: Environmental > Terrestrial > Plant litter >... | reverse complement strand
ATGCCATACTTGCCGCGCCCAGTTCCAATTCTCTTTTATTGATCGCATCAAAAGTGTCGTTACCCGCATGATGATGGTCAAAATAACGTTGTGTATCAGGTCTCAATCCAGTCTTCAATATATTTTTTGATTTCAATGGAGCGGTATCTGAACCCGTACCGCCTTTCCTGAAAATATGGATCAAATAAGGCTCAAATAATTGTTTGAAATCCTGAATCATTTTTGTATTGGCTTCGTTGCCATCCATTGTAAACCCTCTGGGAGAAAAGCCGCCGCAATCGCTTTCTAATGAAAAAATATGATTCTCTTTGTTTATCTGCGCCAATTCATTGTATTTATTTGCTCCTTTTCCGCTGCTTTCTTCATCCATAAAAAGCACTGCCCGAATGGTATTTTTTGGCTTGTAGCCTATATTTTTAAAAATATGCAACACTTCCATGCTTTGTGTCACTCCTGCGCCATTGTCATGTGATCCATCGCCCAAATCCCAGGAATCCAAATGTCCGCCAACCAACATAATATTTTCCGGAGTGACAGTTCCCTTAATTTCGCCAACAACATTATAAGACAATACATCATCCATTTTCTGGCAGGATTGCTTAAAATGAAATTGCAGGCTTGGATTTTTCTTTAATAAACGACTTAACAATTCAGCACCGTTCGTACTTATTGCTGCTGCGGGAATGTACTTTTCTTTTGGAAGATCGTCATAACGCATCACGCCGGCATGTGGTAAATCGTCAAGCCTCAAGTTCATTGATCGCACGATTACGCCAACAGCACCTAATTTTGCCGCTTCCCTTGCGCCTTTCGTCCTTTGGTCAACACAGCCGCCATAAGAAGTAAAAGTATCGATATTCTCAGGATTCATCGGCCGGTTAAAGAAAACTATCTTGCCTTTTATCTTGGCTTCGCCCAAAGTAGCAAGCTCATCAATGGCACGCAACTCAATGACTTCGGCAGTCAATCCATTTTTTGAAGTCGCGACAGAGTTTCCTAAAGCACAGATTGGCACTTTGATTTTTGTTTTATTGTCTTTGATATAAGCTGTTTCTTTTTCTCCCCTAACCCATTTTGGCACCATGACTCCCTGGAGGAAAACCCTGTCAAGGCCTAATGTTTCAAGTTGTGCTTTAGTGTAATTAACTGCTTTTTCAGCATTTTCCGATCCGGTCAGCCTTGCTCCAATTTTATTTGAGAGATCGTCCAGCCAGGAATAACATTTGGAATCTGTTAAAGCCGATTTATAGATTTGTTTCAATTGCTGTTCATCTGTATTTTGGGATTGAACTAATCCAAAGTGCAACAACAGTAATAATGCTATTTTTTTCATGTATAAAATTTATCCTATAAAAATAGACAGATTTGATTCAATTTAAAAAAAATAGACTTTTATTTTTTTATCCAAAGCAAATTCATTTACTTTGCGATTCAAAGTACTTTATATGGAAACAAAAGACTATCTGAATGACATCCGCGACATCAAAAATATGATGGCACAATCAACCCAATTTATTTCATTAAGCGGGTTATCCGGAATCATCGCGGGAATATATGCACTCATCGGTTCCTATTTTGCCTATGGCATCTTGTCACAATTGGACAGTCAGCCCTATGAAAACCGATATGACAGCTCTGCACAGGAAATAACAATTACGCTATTACTCATTGCACTTTCCATAATTTTGCTATCCATCGTTACAGGCGTTATCCTGAGTGCCGCCAAAGCAAAAAAGGAAGGAGAAAAATTGTGGAATAGTACTTCAAAAAGAGTACTCATTAATTTTGGCATCCCATTGATCGCCGGAGGAATATTCGCCCTTTTATTGTTACAGAAAGAATATTACGGATTGATGGCTCCAGTCACACTACTGTTTTACGGTATGGGTTGTGTCAATGCGAGTAAATTTACATTTCGGGACGTGCGGTATTTAGGCATAACTTTAATCATTTTAGGTCTGCTTTGTACCTATTATATGGATTATGGTTTGTTATTCTGGACGACTGGATTCGGATTTTGCCACATTTTATATGGTTCGGTGATGTATTTCAAATACGACAGGAAATAATTTTGAAAAATATTATCCAAAATATCAATAAGGCTTTTGACCACCGGATTCGTTTGGGCATCATGTCGATTCTGATGGTCAATGAGAGTGCCGACTTCAATATGCTGAAAGAATTGCTCGGTGCTACCGATGGAAATCTTGCTTCCCACGCCAAAGCTTTAGAAACAGAAAATTATATCAGGATCGAAAAACAGTTTATCGGCAAAAAACCAAATACTAAATACAGTGTAACAAAAGATGGAAAAAAAGCGTTCCAGGACCATATCCTCGCGCTTGAAAAATTAATTCAAAAAAAGTAAGCTATTTTTTTAATTATTTACTTTGAATTTCAAAGTACTTTATTTATGCATGCAAATAATAGACAATTTGTGTCCCATTATAGACAATTTAAGTACCCTTAATAGACAATTTATATACTATTTAATAAATCTAATCTTTAAATCATTTTAAAATGGAAACACCTGAAGCCAAAACCCCGTATTCAATTTTTCAAACGACAACCGCCAAAATGATCATGGTTGGTTTGCTAACGCTCATTTTACTGATTCCGCTCGAATTTGTAAAAAACCTTATCAATGAACGCGCCCAAAGACAGGATGAAGTCATCACGGAAATCAATGACAAATGGGGACAAAATGTATTCTTTTACGGTCCGATCTTAAAAGTGCCTTACACCTATTTTGAAGAAACGGTTTCCATCAATGAAAAAACCAAAGAGACCGTCAAGCAAAAAACAGCATACACCAACTTTGCTTATTTCTTTCCGGAAGAACTCAATGCTGCTACAAAAGTGAGTACGAAAGTCCTGAATAGGAACAATTATGAGTCGGCAGTTTTTTCTTCGAGCATGAAATTCAGCGGCAATTACATTCGGCCGGACTTTAGCAGTAAGGCTATTGCCAGTGAAAACATACAATGGGATAAAGCTACTATATTAATCAAAACTACTAATCTGAAGAGCATTAAAAATGAAGTTAAAATTGATTTTGGTAATAGCCAATATACATTTGAACCGGTTTATAATTCAGATGTAAAAGAGGTGACTGAAGCTTTGGAAACCGGTTACATCGATCTGACAAAAGTGCTTATTAATGACAATACCAATTTTAATTTTGATATTGCCTATAACGGCAGCCAGCAGATAAAAATGGTTCCTATTGGGAAAACGACAAAAGTTACTATGACATCCAACTGGGAATCGCCAAGCTTTACCGGAAATTTCCTGCCCGATGATAAGACTAAAAAAATCTCTTCTGAAGGGTTTTCGGCAAACTGGAAAATACTGCACATCAACCGTGCATTTTCGCAACAGGTTTTTGACACTCTGCCCGATTTGAGCCAATATGCCTTTGGAGTTGATTTTGTGATTCCTGTTGACCAATACCAACAAAATGAGCGCGCTTCCAAATATGGATTTCTGGTTATCGGATTGACATTCCTGATTTTCTTTCTGATCCAGTCCGTCAGCAAAATCAACATCCACATTTTTCAATATTCAATGATCGGGCTGGCGCTGATCCTGTTTTATACGTTGCTGATTTCAATTACAGAACACAGTAACTTCACAACCGCCTACCTGATTTCTGCTGCCGGAATTATAGTGATGATCGGATTGTATTCGGTATCCATATTGAGGAACAGAAAGTTTCCATTGTTCATATCGGCTGCCCTGACTGCTTTGTACAGTTTCATTTATGTGATTATCCAATTAGAGAATTATGCCTTACTTGTTGGAAGTATCGGCTTGTTTGTCATATTAGGTTCAGTAATGTATTTCTCCCGGAAGATTGATTGGAGCAAATAGCCACAAAAAAACCCGTCTGCGATCAACAGACGGGTTTTACTTTTAAATGAAATATCCTTTTAATGTGCTGCTTCTGCCTCAATTGCATCAACATCAATATTTTGTTTTTTAAGAATTCCCTTAACGGCAAAACCGTAAAATGCCAGATAAGCAAAGCAGATTACCGGAATGAAATAAGATTCATGGATCCCGATGATATCTGATATTTTGCCCTGCAACGGCGGAATAATTCCACCACCCAAAATCATCATAACAAGGAATGAAGAACCTTGTGATGTATATTTTCCTAAACCTGTGATTGCCAATGCAAAAATAGCCGGCCACATAATGCTGCAGAATAGTCCGCCACTCATGAAAGCGTAAATAGCCAATTGTCCGGTAGAAAATAATCCGATGATCATCGCGATCATTCCCATTAATCCAAAGATCATTAAAGTTCTCGCCGGTTTATCCTGGCCTAAGAAGAAACCAGCAATTTGAAAGGCAACAACTGCGGCATAAGCGTAAAGCGGACCAACATCTTGTCCTGTAATATGATTCACGAATAAGACTACACCAAAAGCAATGTATGGAACAACAATCAGCAATATTTTTCTCACGCTGTTGGAAGGATTAAATACAGAGATCGCTCCAGCCCAACGGCCAATCATCAAGCTTCCCCAGTACATGGAAATGTATGGTGCCAATGCTGCTCCGGTAATATTCCCGAAAAGATCTGTTTTTAATAACTCCCCCAAATTACTCTGGATAGTTACTTCAACTCCAACATAGGTAAAGATTCCCAACATTCCCAAAACCAATTGAGGATATTTCATGGCACCCCAACCTTCAGGTGTTTTTTGCGCGGCGCTATTGGCAAATAACAATCCGAAAACAATGACCAGCAAAGAAGCAACTGTCAATCCTAAGCCTAAATAATCCACCTCTTTATTTTCAAGGAAACGCGTGATGAATTCCGGATCTTCATAACGGGAAAAGATGTATCCGAAAATAATAACCAATATTCCCGTAATCGCAACCAGTGTTTTTATCGCTTTATTGGCAGGCTCAAAAGTGGCATCACTTTTTCCTGCCGGTAATTTTTTAGAAAAGTAGAATAAGGCTGCAGCCAATAAGAACAGGCCGCCAACAAATACATACAAAATTTCCATCTTATCCAATGAGTCTGCTTTTTTGGCAAACTCTTCAAGATTTGCTCCGGCAATCACACCGAATAATGCTATGGATACTACAATTGGACCGATAGTCGTTCCGAAAGAGTTGATTCCGCCAGCGAGGTTCAACCGGTTAGAAGCAGTATGTGCAGATCCTAAAGAAGCCGCAAAAGGTTGTGCGGATGTCTGTTGCAAAGAAAACCCCAGAGCCACCACAAATAAAGCAGCCAAAATTAAAGCATAACTTCCCTGAGTTACCGCAAAAATCATAAATGCGGCACCAAAAGTACTGATCAGCAATCCATTGATAATTCCTTTTTTAAATCCCCATCCGTTCAGAATGTCTTTTTTTGCCATACTGCTTAAAATAAAAAGGATTAGGGCACCAATATAATAGGCTCCATAAAATGCAAAATCGATCAATTGGCTCTGAAACTGGTCAAGTCCGAATTTGATTTTACAGAAAGGGATAAAGACGCCATTGGAAGCGCCAATAAAGCCCCAGAAGAAAAACACTGTAATCAGTGTGTAAAGAGCTGAATTGTTAGTTTTGTTTGTGGTTGAATCCATTAATTGATAAAGTTTTGGTTAATAGTGGTGAAAATTATGATACTGTTAGAAAAGATTATAATTATTTTATAAATATACATTTATATGGATTTAAATCACAAGGCATAAAGTAGTAAGTTATTAACGAAATCGATTTCTTAAATGGTAATTATTCCAAAATACAACGTTTGCGCTACACAAATGAGCTATTCCGATTTCCTGATTTCTGATGCTGGTCCGATGCCATTATTATTAAAAGCCTCAATCCTGAAATAATAAACATCGGATTTATCCAGACCATTGAAATAGTATTCCGTTTTTCCGTAAACCATAATTGATCCGTACAATTTATCCGGTGCTTTTCCAAAATAAATAACATAGCCATCTGCATTAGCTTCCTGCTGCCACTTGAACCATACATTCCTGCGTTCTCCTTTTATTCTTGGCGCCGAACGCAATGGTACAAAGTTTTGTACAGCAGCTGGTTTTTGTCCGGAACCTTTCCCGAAAACCCGAAAACCACTCAATGCGAATTTGCCCGTCGGCATTTGTATATTCTCAATTTTCAGATAGCGTGCCGTAGCCGGATTTTTCAGCTCAATATAATCATGTGGCACATCACTGGTATTCCTGCTTTTATCAACAAGCACTTTCCAGTTTTTGCCATTCATTGAGGAATAGATAATGTATTTATGTCCCAAAGTAGTTGCGGGTTTTCCCATTAATTCTACATCCTGATCGGCAAAATTGACCTGAATGGCATTAATGGTACTTTGCTCACCCAAATCAGAAATCAGGAATTCTCCTTTCCGGGCTGTTTTGGCCGACCAATAAGTCTTTATATCTTCATCTACTGATAAGTTGGGCTGAAATCCGCCAAGCGTAGAGGAAACCTGAACCGGCTTATTGTAATTCAACAGCATCCATCCCGAAAAATTAGCGTCAAGGTGGTTTTTTTGCTGCGCAGGCAAATAGGTTGGATAATCACCGTAGGCGGTATTCGAATACAAAATATCGTCTTTATCAAATCCCGCAGGCCAGATTCCGATGCGTCTTTCAAAATTATTTTTAGTACAGATTCCGACGGTTGACACATGCCAATACTGGTTGTTGGCATCCTGAAAAGTGGCTCCATGCCCCGCACCTCTCGCAAATCCGCCGGGTTTGTATGAAAACGGATTATGGGATTGGTATTCAAACGGACCCAATGGATTATTCCCCACATAAACGCCATCAGCATAACCGCTAAATTCGGTTCCCGGCGCACCGTATTGAAGGTAATATTTGTTGTTGTATTTGGTCATAAAGGCACCTTCGGTAAACGGCTGCAAAAAGGTATTGTCATTGTTTTCACCAAATCTTTCCCATCCATGCTCATCGTCGTTCAATGCCAAAACAGGAATACGTTCGCCATCCGGCTGGAAGGTTTTCCTGTTGAGTTTTACGCCATACAACGGATATAAATTGCTTGATCCGTAATATTCATAAATTTCGTCTTTTTCCTTATCCCAAAAAATATGTGGGTCCCATGCAGCGGCTTCAGATTTGTGTACCAGTTCTTTCCAGTCATTAACTGAAGGATTGGTGCTCATCCAGATTGGAAATTCCTTTCCGTGGGTTGATCCAACTACCAGCAAAGTGTCATTGACAAAAGAAAGTGAAGGTGCGCACAATTCATCGTAGACTTTATGTTCCGGCCTGAGGAATTTTCGCGGGATAAATTGCCAGTCCAACATGTCTTTACTGTGCCAATATCCCCATTGATTGGTGGAAAATAAATAATATTCGCCTTTAAAATAAACAATTCCGGGATCGGCGGTGGCACGATGCTTTCCTTGCTTCACAAAATCGGGAATTGGGCAATACCCATAATCGATGTTGATGGGATTGCAATAGGTTTTCTGTTGTGCATTGGAAAGTTGAAATGCCAAAAACAATACGATTACACTAGCCCTGATAGCAATGGAAAGCCATGACATTTTAATTCTCGGTTTTTTCCCGTTAAAAAAGAGCGCTGAAGGAAGCTCCTTTTTTAGCGTGGAAAAAAAGGAATTAAAACGAATGCTTGCAGTGGATAGCAGGAAGCGGCTTCTCATAATTTAATTGATGGGTATGATACTAACAGCGGTTCCGCCACCAGCCGCTAAAGCTAATTTCAACTTGCTTTTGGATGTGACTTCGATCGTTTTGATTGTGTAATTGATGGGGTTCTTTTCCCAATGTGCCGTTTTACCATCCTGATAGATGATCGCTTTGTATTTTTTATTGGGCGTAAGGAAATCGAGTGTTATTTCTGTATTTCTTGGGTTTTCGTCGGTTATGGCTCCTAAAAACCATTTTTCTGATCCTTTGGCTTTTCTCGCAACCGTGAGGTAATCGCCAGGCTCGGCTTCAAGGTATTTACTATCATCCCAGTCAACTGCTACATCTTTAATAAACTGGAACGCGTCGGCATATCGTTCATAGTTTTCCGGCAAATCGGCTGCCATTTGCAAAGGCGAATACATTGTTACATACAATGCCAGTTGCTTGGCGAGCGTGGTATGCACCTGCTCTTTTTTATTTTTATCGTAATAGCTCATCTTAATTTCAAAGATTCCTGGAGTATAATCCATCGGGCCGCCAAGCAATCTTGTGAAAGGTAAAATAGTCTCGTGCATTGGCGGATTTCCGGTACTCCATGCATTGAATTCGTTACCGCGTGCGGCTTCTGCGGCAATGTAATTGGGATAAGTTCTGCTGTAACCTGTTGGACGCGAACTTTCGTGCGAATTGACCATAATTTTATAATCTGCGGCACGACGCGCTGCGCCATTGAAATGATTCACCATTGTTTGTCCGTCGTGGAATTCGCCTCTTGGGATGATTCGGCCCACATAACCCGACTTAACTGCGGGATATCCATATTTTTTCATGAGGTTAAAAGCCCTGTCCATATGCCTTTCATAATTGGCTACCGAACCAGAAGTCTCGTGGTGCATGATCATTTTTACATTTTTCGATTTGGCATAATCTGCAATTTCCTGCAAATTAAAATCAGGATAAGGTGTTGTGAAGTCAAACACTTCTTCTTTCCAATTGCCAAACCAGTCTTCCCAACCGGTATTCCAGCCTTCAACCAACACGCCATCGAAGCCATTTTTAGCAGCAAAATCAATATACCTTTTAGTATTGGCCGTCGTTGCTCCGTGTTTTCCCGAAGGCAGTAATTCCTGTGATTGCGTATTTTGGGCATTTTGCGACCCTGCATAATCCCATGTTGATTTTCCGACGTGCATTTCCCACCAGATTCCGACATATTTCATTGGTTTGATCCATGAAGTATCATCAATTTTAGAAGGTTCGTTTAGGTTTAATATCATTTTTGAGCTCACAATTTCCCTGGCGTCATCACTTACCATTATCGTACGCCAAGGCGATACGCACGGTGCCTGAAGATACGCTTTGTCTCCTATTGCATTGGGAACCAGATTGGAAGTCAGTTTGTATTCTTTGGGTTTAAGGTCGAGATGCATGACCGGATAATTGACAACAGCTGCCTCAAAAATATTGATATATAACTTGTCTGCCGTTTTCATCATCAAAGGCGACTGAATCCTGAAATTGCTACCGATGGATTTTAAAGCGATTCCGTTATTTTTATCCACTTTATCCGTATTGATCTCAGAGAGCTTGTTTTCTAAATAAGGATATTCCTGACTGTCATAATCTCCCGGAAGCCAAAAAGTATTGTGATTTCCGGTAAGGTTGAATTCTGTTTTTTCGTCAGAAATAACAAAATAATTCAGGTCTTTTTGTTTTGGGAATTCATATCGGAAAGCCACGCCTTCGTCATAAGCTTTAAAAATGATTTTGATTTTTCTTCCGCTTGCCTGTACCAATGAAACTGCCAATTCGTTGTAATGGTTGCTAATTGAAGATTGTTCTCCTAAAACGGGTTTCCAGCTTTCGTTAAAAGTGGATAGTTTTGTATTTTCGACAGTAAAATCCGAAGCCAAATCAGCTTGGTCTTTAAGATAGATACCTAACAGACTGGAAAGAATAACCGGCTTGTTTTTGTAGGACACCGAATAAGATGGTTTACCGTTTTCGAGTTTGAAATTCAGTGCTATTTCTTTAGAAGGTGACTGAAGAGATTGTGCATTCATAAAAAAGGCGGTCAGAAGAAATGAAAATGATACTAATTTTTTCATGTATTTTTTTGTTAAAGGTAGAAATTACGACAATGAAAAAAAACCCTCTGAAAGTTTTCCAAAGGGTTTCTCACTACAAAAACTAATTAACTAACTCAAATTTTGTTTTTATATCGGTATCGGAATTAGGTCCGATGAATATTTCAAATTGACCCGTTTCAGCTACATGCTGGAGATCGGAATTGTAAAATTTTAAATCCTCAGCAGAAATTTCGAATGTAACTGTCTGTTTTTCACCTTTCCTGATGTTAACTTTTTGAAATCCTTTGAGTTCTTTGACAGGGCGCGTTACTGATCCGACCAAATCCCGCGTATACAACTGAACAACTTCTTTCCCATCAAAATTTCCGGTATTGGTAACATCAACAGAAACCTGAAGTTTTTCGTTAAAATTGATTTTAGGCTTGGAAATTTTAAGATTGGTGTATTCAAAATTGGTATAACTTAAACCGTATCCGAAAGGAAATAATGGTTCATTTCTGACATCCATATAATTGGATCTGAATTTTTCAAAAACGCCGTCTTTATTGCCCAGTGGTCTTCCGGTGTTTTTATGGCTGTAATAAATTGGAATTTGTCCGACATTTCTCGGAAAAGTCGCTGTCAATTTTCCGGAAGGATTTTCTTTTCCAAAGAGCACATCAGCAATCGCATATCCGGCTTCACTTCCCGGGAACCAAACGTTCAGAATAGCCGGAACGGTTTCATTTTCCTGGTTTAGAACTAATGGCCGACCGTTGAATAATACCAAAACGACCGGTTTGCCCATTTTTAGCAATTGTTGTAATAAATCTTTTTGTGTCTGCGGTATTTCGAGGTTGCTTCGGCTACTTGATTCTCCGCTCATTTCGGCAGATTCTCCCATTGCTGCGATGATGATATCTGACTGAGCCGCAATTTTAAGGGCTTCGTCTGCCAATTCCTGTTTTGACCTTTTATCACGGTGCAATGTCTTGCCAAACATGGTTCCTTTTTCTTCAAAAGCGGCATCGTCGTCAAGATTACTTCCTTTGGCATAAAGCACCTTTCCTTTATTTCCAATGGCTTCCTTAATTCCGGCGAGTAATGAAATGGAATTTTCCTGTTTGGTCGCAACACTCCATGTTCCTGCCATATTTTCTTTGGCATCAGCCAACGGACCGATTACGGCAATAGTTCCTGACTGTTTTAAAGGCAGTAATTGGCTTTTATTTTTCAGAAGTACTAAAGACTGTGCGGCGATTTTTCGTGCTTCATCACGGTTTGATGTCGTGAAAATTTCCGTTCTAGATCGTGTTACATCGCAATATTTGTATGGATCCTGAAACAATCCCAGGTCATATTTGGCATTTATTATCAATCGCACGGCATTGTCTACTTCCGCCAGAGTGACTTTGCCTTCTGATAATGATTGCTTTAAAGTAGAGAGGAAACCTTCTGCCACCATGTCCATTTCTACGCCAGCTTTTAATGCGAGTGCAGAAACTGTTTTTAAATCGCCAATACCATGATCGACCATTTCACTAATACCGGTGTAATCAGTAACAACAAAACCTTTAAATCCCCATTGCTTGCGTAAAACATCGGTCATCAGCCATTTATTGGCAGTAGCCGGAATTCCATCAATTTCATTGAAAGAGGCCATTACTGAACCCACTCCTGCATCAACAGCAGCTTTATATGGAGGGAAATATTCGTTATACATTCTTACCCTGCTCATGTCGACCGTATTATAATCTCTTCCGCCTTCGGGTGCACCATATAATGCAAAGTGCTTGACACAGGATAGAATTGTATTGTTTTTGGAAAAACCATCACCTTGATAACCATTGACCATTGCTTTTGCAATCTGGCTGCCGAGGTAAGGATCTTCTCCCGAACCTTCGGAAACCCTTCCCCATCTTGGATCCCTTGAAATATCTACCATTGGGGAAAAAGTCCAGTTAATACCATCGGCACTGGCTTCCTGTGCTGCTATTTGCGCGCTTCTTCGGATAAGATCCATATCCCAGGTGCATGATAATCCGAGTGGTATTGGGAACGTCGTTTCATATCCGTGAATGACATCCATTCCGAAAAGCAACGGAATTTTGAGGCGGCTTTTTTCAACTGCCACCTTTTGTACTTCCCTGATTTTTTGTACTGTTTTTATATTGAACAATCCGCCTACTTTTCCTTCTTCTATTTTTTTTGCGACATCTGAGCTATTAGCCTGACCGGTCGTAATATCACCAGAAGTTGGTAAATTCAATTGGCCTAACTTTTCATCCAATGTCATTTTTGCCATTAAACCGGAAACAAAAATGTCCTTTTGTGAAGTGGTTGCTTTTTTATCCTTTTGTGCAAAGGCTGATATTGTAAGGAAAATAAGTAATATAACGGATTTAATTTTCATTCATTTTATTATTTTATACTTAGAAGTATCGGTTTTATTATCAACAAATTGTTGAAATTATAGACTTGTATTGTAATGCAATAAATTGCTAAAAGCCATATTGCGCCGAATGAAAACCTAAATTAATCAGTCCGGTTTTTACTTCAGGTGCATTCATGAATAAGTTCCAAAGCATACCAGTCCTGTGGTTTTCAATCATTGGTACAATCGTACCCTGATCAATAGCCAGATATCTTGGAGTCACCCAATTGAAATGGGGTGAAAAAGCATCATATGGTCCGGCAACACCAATAACCACATCTTTTTGTTCTTCATAAAAATACCGTAGCGCTTTCATAGCTTCAACCGGTGCATAAGGAAACGAAGATAATGCTGCGGTAGGCGAAATTACACCTCTATCATTATTGGGCTGGTGTGCGGCATAACCTGTTGTGCCATCAGAGTTTCTGGAGTAACTGGCTGTAAGTCCCCAACATTTATCACTGTAACCATTCCATCCGATAGGATTATTAACACTATAATGATGCATAATTTTAGTATGGTTTGTTACCAAGTCCTGATAATTGGCATATTGATCTGTAAGTCCGGTTGGATTTAATCCAAGATAAGAGTAATGCGACCAAAACATCGGACCCACATTGCCTGAAGCACCATTATAATTAAAGATTACCGGAATACCATAACGCATTCCTCCATGAACAATAGCGCCGTTTTTTGCCCAACCCTGATGGTAAGGCACAGCAGTAATAGGATGTGTAGGAGAAGCGGCGGCCATGACGTAAGTTATCAGGCATTCATTATATCCTTCCAGTTTAAAATTAATCTGCTGATTGGGTGACCAGTGCCAGTAAAGGACATTTTCTCCTCTTCTGTACCAATCCCAGTCTACACCTTTCCAGAGTACATCTGCTTTTTGTGACAACGCTAATTCTGCTCCTGTTCCGGTTTTGAAATATTCCCTTACACAGATTAATGCCTGACACAGAAATGATGTTTCAACCAGATCGCCTCCGTTATCAGCAGTTCCGAAAGGAATTACATCGCCATTCGTGCCATTCATCCAGTGTGGCCATGCGCCATGAAAACGGTCAGCATTCTCCAGAAAATTCAAGGCAGTTGTCAGCCTTGTCACGGCTTCCTCACGCGGAACAAACCCTCTCTCTATTCCGACTAATATAGTCATCAATCCGAATCCGGATCCGCCTGTAGTTACTATATTTTGGTCGACTGAAGGATTATCAGTGTGGTATCGCTCTCTTGCCAGTTTAGAATTAGTCTCGGCATATTCCCAAAAATATTTGAGTGCATCTTTTTGCACCAAATCCAGCAACTGCTCGTCTGTGAGGCTCTCAGTTGGCGGATTAGTCGGTATTACAGGCTGCACTTGCGTATTAGAGTCGGAACAAGAACAAGAAAACAGGAATGGAAAGAAAAAAAATAGTTTTAAGATTTTCAAAATAATTGTATTTAGTATGGAGGTCGTAACCAACTAGGTTCCATGACCTGCCTGAAATTAATCAGGCTATATTTTATGTGTTGAGTAGTTGTTGAGTAGTTAAAAAAAGGGCATTACATTTTAAATAATGCCCTTTTGGATAATTTATCTTCCTGCTTTTTCCAATTCGAAAATAGCATTTACTTCAGCTGGCGTTAAAGCCGCTTTGTAAACTCTGAATTCATCTAATTTACCTGCAAATGATGTAGCCCAATCTTGTCCTCCAGCTTCAGAAGTTAAGGATGGTGTTGTTTCAAACTGCATAGAACCAAATAATACTTTGCTGTAAGAACCTCCAAAATCCAGGTTTCCGTAAAGAGCAGCACCATTCATGTTGCTTGCATCTCCAGGATCGTTAGCGTATACAGTGTAAGTTCCTGGATATCCTGTTTCAGGAGAATAAGGACCTGAAAGACTTGCGCCTAAGACACCACCTTGGTAAGCACTCATTTTACTGGTTGCTGCATCATAAGTAAATACGATATGCGTCCAAGTATTCATTGCATTATCTACATTGAAAACTGGAGACTGGCTTTGCCATACAACACCAGATCGTTTATTTTCCATCAATAATTTGATTAGAAAACGATTTGGTTTTGAAGCATCCGGATTTTCAAGAAACAAATTCATTGCTCCCCAGAAAGCATTTGGTTTAACCAACGCAAAAATACCTTGCGCTCCCTTGCCCTGACCTGGTACTTCTGGCGCTATAGTGCCAGCTGTATTGATCCAGAATGAAAATGAGAAGCTGCTCAATGCACCTATTGCAGAAGCACCGTCAACTGTGGCATATCTACTTTCTGTAGAAGAACCTTCCCAAGCCTGACCTTTGGCTCCTGCGGTAAATGCCGCTCCGGTTGGCGTCCCTGTCAAACCATTTACACTTTCGTTAAGATTGCCATCGAAACTCCATTTGGCAACGAGATTGGAAGAGCTGACTTCATCAGATGAATTATAACCTCCGATTGGGGGAAGTGTATAAGTTGTCTTGTCGTCATCACCACAACCAACCATTAGGCCTACGCTTAAAGCGATAGCCAAAGAAAAACTTGTTAATCTAATTGTTTTCATAATTCAATGTTTAAAATTTAAATGTTAAAGTTAATTTAGTTTTAATTAGTATTTAGTAACCTGGATTCTGCGCTAATCTTCCGCCGCTTAAAGTGATTTGTTCCTGCGGAATAGGGAACAATTCATGTCTTCCTGTAATAAATGTTTTGCCGTTGGCAGTCATTGCAGCCTGAGCCTGCCCTGTTCTTATGAGGTCAAACCAACGTTCATGCTCCATAGCCATTTCAAGATGCCTTTCTTTGTAAACCTGCTGTAAAGTAACAGAAGGAAGTGCAGTCAAACCGGCTCTTACCCTTATTAAATTGACGTTATCTGTCGCTTCGCCAGTAAAACCCAATTGGGAAGCAGCTTCTGCTCTTATTAACAAAACATCGCTGTATTTTAAAATACGGAGGTTCTTGGCTGAGTCGCTATCGTTCATTCCGGTTCCAGTTTCTGAGAGCGTACTTTGGTATGCTTTGTAATTGTATCTCGGATTGTTCCAGGTTGCCGGAGCCGGAAGACCATCCCAGAGTGTTGAAGGCACAAATATAATTGTAGCATTTTTTCTTAAATCACCCGCTTCATATAAATTGGCAAGTGATTCAGAAGGTGTATTGAAGCCCCAACCGTAATCCGGAGTTCCTCTTGGTCCCTGAACTTTAGTATAGTCAACTACTCCTTTAGAAAAAATCGCCTGTACTTCAAAGATAGATTCCTGTTTGTTTTCACCGATTTCCTTCCATACATCAGCATAATTAGGCATCAGCGAATATTGTCCTGAACTGATAACATTTCCTGCCATGTCATAAGCGTTGAGCCATTTCTCCTGATACAGATACACTTTAGATAAGAGTCCTTGCGCCGCTCCTTTGGTAGCCCTGCCTAAATCTTTTGCACCGTATGCTGATTTTACAGGAAGGCTTTCAATCGCTTCAAGCAAGTCTGTTTCGATTTGCGCATAGGTTTCTGCTTTTGATCTTCTTACGAAAACTACCGAATTTACCGTTTCAGTATCATTCAGGTCGATGGTTTTTACTACGAGCGGAACACCACCGAAACATCTTACGAGGTCAAAATACCAAAGTGCCCTTAGAAATTTACATTCACCAATTAACCTGCTTTTGATATTTCCTGGAATGGTAGATTTTTCCAGATACAACATCGCTTCGTTTACCCTTCTGATTCCGTCATAACGCGAACGATAGACATGGTTAAATGAAAGTCCGGAAGTTTCAAAATTAAGGGCTTCTAACTTGTCTTTGTCAGTTCCTGTATCACTTGGGATAGATCCTTTATCGGCATCATCAGAAGTGATTGATGTCATTCCGATCCAGGCGAAAGAGTACATTTCAAAATCAAGCAGTTTATTGTAACTGCCATTGACCAATTGAATAAGATTATCGGGATTATTCAAAAAATCTGCTTCACTGATGTTTTCCTGATTTTCAACATTTAAGTCATCTTCACAGGCAACAAACGCTCCCAATGCCAAAGTGAAAACGCCAAGTGAAATTATATATTTAAAAGATTTACTTTTCATAATTGCTATTTTAAAAAATCATGTTTAGACCAACGGAAAATGTTTTGTTTGTAGGATAGGAATCCAATTCAATACCTGCAGTGCGTAACGGATTGGCACTTTCATTTCCGACGAGTTCCGGCGTATAACCAGAATATCCTGTAAATATAAATGGGTTAACAGCAGTAATAAATATTTTAACCATATCTACATTTTTGATCATTTTTGGAAGTGTATATGCCAAGGTGATGTTGTTTATCCGAAGAAACGAACCATCTTCAATAAAGTAATCTGATGGTCTTACTCCAGTGTTGCTCGGACTCGGATTTGTTGCTCCGGCGTTTCCAGGCGTATAGAAGTTTTCTAATTGATCTGCTTCGACATTGATGTCGCCCAAACGTGTCGCTTTTTTACCGTTGAAGATTTTGTTTCCGCCAACACCATAAAGATCAACAGAAAGATCAACATTTTTATAACTTACTCCCAAATTGGCACCATAAGTATAAGTAGGAATGTAAGAACCTGCGAAGACGCGATCATCATCAGACAGACCTGGCTTTCCATCGACCATGTCATTGTAGGTATATTGACCATTCGAATCAAATCCATTCGTTTGAAATACATAAAAACTTCCTAACGGATCACCAACAACGACTTTTTTGGTAAACTCTCCATTATTTAAGCTTCCGCTTCCTGTAATATTTTTAAAGTAAGCACTTTCCACACTTTCAAGAACGTTTTTGTTGTATGAAAAATTGCCTCCAATCCAATATCTTAGGTTGTCATTAATATCGTCATCCCATCTTAAACTGGCTTCATATCCCTTGTTGCTGACTTTTCCCGTATTCAGATAAACATCGCCACCTGAAACCGCATTGGGTAATTTAACCGGTAAAATTAAATCATCGTTGCTTCTTTCGTAATAATCCAATGTTCCGGATAATTTATTGTCAAGCAGACGGAAATCAAGTCCGAAGTCAATTTCACTCATTGTTTCCCAAGTCAAATTAGGGTCAATGGCGCTTTCCAAATACGAACCCTGATTAATTAATGGTGTTTCACCATACGAATAACCGTTATTAATGAATGCCAGATTATTAAAAACCGGTCCGTTTCCATTTCCTACTTCGCCATAACCTGCACGAAGTTTAAAGAAATTAATGTTTTTACTGTTCTGAAGAAAACTTTCTTTTGAAATTACCCAACCAGCAGAAACTGCGGGAAAGGTTCCCCATTTTTGATTGTTCTGAAAAACACTGATTCCTTCCCTTCTTACCGAAGCCGTTAATAAATATTTTTCATTAAACTCATATTCAAATCTTCCAAAATAAGCTAAAGAAACCCTTGGAGTTGAATGTTTGTTTTCAATTAGTGTCCGCGGATTGGTTTCGGTCAAATCACTTGATAAATTCAGTGACCAATAATTTTCCTGTTCAGGGACATTGTAACGTGTGGCGTTCAACTCCTCAAAATTGTTATTTGTTGTTCTCGACATCCCAACAACTGCAGTAACATTATGCTTTCCCCATGTCTTATTAAAAGTCAGGTAATTATCCCAATTGTATACATAGGAATCATAACGTCTTTGAATAAGTGTGTTGATCCTGTCTAAACCCTGGTCTGCATAATTTTGGGCATTTAAGGATGGATTGGCCAATAGCCATAAATCCCTTGTTGGTGTAAAAGTGTACCCTTTGCCCCAATCGAACGTACCGCCAAATGATGAATTGTATTTTAGGAACTTTAACAACTGTAATTCTGCGCCAATAGAACCAAAAAGGTTGATAAATCTGTTTTTATCATTGGTATAATCTAATTGCGCTACCGGATTTCCTACATCATTATATTTAATTCCAGTCATATCATTTACTCCGGCCGGGTTTCTGAAAGGCCACGCATACTGGCCATTTGGATAGCGAACAGGCATAATTGGCGATTGCTTGTAGGCATTTGTAAATGCGCTCAATGGTTTTGGCGTATTCCTGTTATGGGAGAAATTTAATGACTGGGTGATTTTAAATTTATCACTAAACAATTTAAATTCGTTTCTCATGTTCAGATTTGTCCTTTTGAAATCAGTACCTCTTAGAATCCCTTCTTCGGTGTAATGCGAAGCACCCAAATAGTAATTAGCCGTTTCACTGGCTCCTGAAAAGGATATGGCATTATTGGTAAAGTTTCCTGTCTGCGTAATTTCATCCAACCAGTTGGTACTATAAGGCTGATTAAAGTTATAAAGTGTGTTCGATCCTACTACATAATTATTGAAGTATGCAAATTGATAAGAATCGGCCATCTTTACTTTCTTCAATATTTCCTTAATTCCCATGCTGGAATCAAAGCTAACCTTAACATCCCCTTTTTTACCTTTCTTCGTAGTAATCATGACCACACCGGAAGATCCTTTTTGACCATATATAGCAAGTGATGATGCATCCTTCAAGATGTCCATAGAGGCAATATCATTCGGACTCACTCCATTGAGACTTGAAGCTTCAACCCCGTCGATTACATATAAAGGATCGCGGGAACCCAAAACCGTCCCCAGACCTCTTATCCTGATTGATGGTTGCGCGCCCGGTTCGTCATTACTGACAATATTAACACCTGCCGCTTTTCCTTGTATTGATTGAATTGCAGATTGCGCGGGCGTACGCAGGATTTCTTCGGTTTTAATTTGTACTACCGATCCTGTAACAGATCCTGCCTTTCTGGTTCCGTAACCAATAACTACTACTTCATTGAGCGCATTTACTGTTTCCTCCATGACAACCATAAGATTGGTTGCTGCTTTTGCCGTCCTGGTCTTGTATCCGATCATCGAGAATGTGATGGTTTCATCTGCATTTGCAGAAATTGCAAAATTTCCATCGAAATCAGTGACAGTATTTGATGTGGCTGTAGTGACATTTACACCTGGCAAAGGAAAACCGTCGGTCCCTTTAACCCTTCCCGTAATTTGTGATACGGCAATTAAAGGCATTACCAGAAATGTGAATAGAATCAGTAATCTTTTCATTGGTTTTATAGCTTGAGTTAGTGTTACCAATTTATAAAATTACATCGTTATAGTTGAGTTGGAGAATACTACATAAATGCATCATACCACACAAATGCTTTAAACATTACATTTTAAAAGCATTTTAATAGTATTGAAAACGATTTCGTAACTAAAAATGATGTAATAATGATGTAGTTATTACATCCCTTTTATTCATTTAAAACTAACAATTGAAATAGGCTTAAGACCTATATAGACATCATAAATTTAGAAAGGCTATCTTCTTGTGACAAAGCCAATTTTTTTCGCAGACGGTAGCGATGCAATTCAACACCGCGGAAAGAGATGTTCATCATAGGTGCAATTTCCTTGGATGACAAATTCATTTTTAAGTATACACAAAGCTTAATATCCTTTGAAGTGAGATGTGGATATTTTTTAGAAAGGTTGATAACGAACTCATTATTAATCTGATTAAGATTATTTTCGAATGCTTGCCACTCATGCTTGTTTACCGCATTAATCTTAATCGCCTTTTTGATCTCATTCTTTAATTTATCAAGATCAGTTTCTGTATCGAGAATATGCTGTATGTTTTCAATCATCTCACTTTGTTTCGCAATAGATAATGATTTGCCCGCTACTTCAGATGATTTGGATTGTATTTCAAGTTCAAGTATGTGCTTTTCATAAGCCTGAACATTGAGCTCATTCTTTGCCTGTAACTCTATTTCCAATATTCTCTTTTGATGCTTCAGTTCTTCTTCTCTTAAAGCCAGTCTTTGGGTATACCTTATTTTATTCCACTTATAGTACATATAAAAGCTTCCTGCTATTACAGCTATATAAATTAGTACCATCAGAAAAGAAAAATACCACGGATTGCCTACTCTGAAGTCGTAGCTGCCAACTTTGACATAATTTTTACCATCATTGTAATAAAAATCAAGCTGTTGATTGC
>Ga0247814_10000882_pt1 | contig 20176 bp, 18 predicted proteins | sample UWRJL179409R1_FD_179947 | JGI IMG/M metagenome (GOLD analysis project Ga0247814, IMG submission 179947) | Plant litter microbial communities from Arlington Agricultural Research Station in Wisconsin, United States - UWRJ-L179-409R-1 | ecosystem: Environmental > Terrestrial > Plant litter >... | reverse complement strand
CCCTTAGCAGCCCTGTAAATCAGTAAAGCAGAATAGATACCGATATGTGTAATGCTAATCCTGTAATCTTTACGGATAGCTACTGAGAAATCCGTTAAGGGTTTCAAAATCTCCACGACACATTACATTGAATTTGACTGCCTGCTTCTTTTCTTCTGTCCCTCCTTCGGGGCTTCAGCACCTTCTTCGTTTGCAGCCTGGCTCTCTTTTTTAGTTTGCTTAGCAGACTGTTCCTGTACTTCGCCCTGTTTTTCCCCTTTGGTCTGTCGCTGGTCAAGGCGTTGCATGTTTGCATCATAAACGTTAACACTTTTAAACTGGGGATTAGCCTCTACATATACTTTCGTCGAAGTATCGCCTTTCATTACGATGACCGACTGAAGGTTGCCTTTTTTAAGGGAGTTGATAAAATCAGGATCCTCATAGATTTTAGGGTCGTTCAGTTCTTTCATTGACTGTTTACCAAAAGCTTCCTTCAAATCATAGCCGTAATTCTGGTGGTATTGTTTCAGTTTAAAGTTTCCATTAGTGTCAGCATCTGTAAAGTTCATTTGCAACCAGGAATTATAAACCTGACCCTCTCTATTGGTAAGGTCTTTATTTACAGCCCTGCCTTCCATAAGGTTGTACGCTTCTTTCAGGGTGATATTATTCCCTTTGTTGATGTAGAAAGTTTGCTCCATTATCTCCTTACCATGTTCCTTCTGTAGATTTACCTGATAGGAGTTGAAGAAATACATATCGCTTTGTTCCGATTTTTTAAAATTCAAAGTCGCCACGGCAATATCATTGCCATAATGCGCATTGTGATATAATTTAAAATTTGGCTCCTGTTGCTGCATTTTTTCTTTCAGGTCATTTTCCAACCCTTCTCCAAAACCGGTATACTTTACCTGTTCTTTTAGGTAATCAAAATTTTTATCGTTCATGATACATAATTTTTAAGGTTAATATTTTAACTCTGGCAGGATACCTACTTTCGAGAGTTTCCTGTTATTTATGTGAAGTTCCAAGTGCCTGCCGCCATTTTTTTCGACTAATTGTATGGCCATGTATTTTTTATCCGGAATGGTTAACTTAGGAAGCGCTATTACCAGCGTATGCGCTGACTGGCTGGGTACCGTTTGTATCTTATCATAGATGTATAAAGGCAAAACCTCTAACTCCTGTGATGCGGTTCGCTTAGCCTTTTTCTTATCACGGATAAAGAAGCGGATCTGGTCAATATCATAATTTATGTTGGAATTGTTTTCCAGCTGTATGCGGCAATAGATAATATCATCCCTTACAAACAGGCCGTCAACCTGAAATTTTATCTCGTACTTATCCTGCTTCACACTGATATTTTTCTTTTCAACTGCTGCCAATTCCGAATATGCTTCAACAGCTGCTTCGTTAAGGTTTTCCTGTGAAAAGAAAAGTGGTTCCAGAGGTTGTGCATTGCCAATAATAATGGTTAATGCGCTGGGCTGCTCATCATAATTTAGCACAAAAGAATAAAGCTGGCCTTCAGAAGTAATTACAGTTAAGTTCGTTTCCTCAAAGAATACTTCTGCCGCTTTAAGTTGCAGTACATTTTCTACGCCTTTTGCCTTTTGTGCCAGGATAGCGCGGCTGCCCCTGTCAACGCTTTTGATGGCGTAAGGAAAAACAATATTGGTCGTCTTTCCGTAAGCAATAGTCAGTGTATCAGGCTTAATTGCCGATAATGATGTTTTCGACTGTTGTGCTGAAACACGTCCCATAAACAGGGATAATAATCCAAGCACCGTTATAATAATCTTTTTCATGAGTTTAAAATTTAGGTTATCAGTTAATTGATTCGTTCTGCTTTTGTTTGCTGTCTTTAAGCAAAACCTGATACCCTGCCTTAACAGTTACCTTAACCAGTTTTACTTTTTTACTAAACAGGCTTTTGGAGGCTTCGATACCGGCCCCTGCCGCCTGGGCTTCCCACGAATCACTCATGGTCATAACACCCATTGATTGTACTGAGCGGTCTGCCGAAGCTTTGGCCACATCACGGGAAATAGCACCGGGAATGTAAATACCCTCAAGCCCATCCATATCGTACACTGAAAGATCTACTGGGAAAAGTGAATTATTATACCTCAGGCTGTTTATCGATACAGACAGCCTTTCACCTTTGAGCGAGGCAGTACCAAAGAGGAAATTATCTTTTGGGATCAGCAGGCCGTTAATGTAAACATCAGATGTAAGCCTTAGTTTTACCGTTGCGCCATTGACAAGGGTTTGGGATTCATGGATTACAGCAGGAATTGCATTCTGTGCCATTGCCGGATCTATATTATCCTCAAGGGGATAAAAACCGTTATGAGTTTCATTATCACTGAAGGCAATGGTATCCTGCTCATGGTCTTGCAGGCTCGAAATGTTATTGTCGGACTCTTTTGCTGAAACGGAAAAAACCTGGCCGCGATGCTCCTCAGAGGCCTTCCTGATTTTTTCCTGCATACGCTCGGGGTGTTGTATATCCAGTATGTTTTCCAGCATTCCATTAAGTTGCTTTAATTCCGGATCCTGCTCTGCGGGCTGGTTCATAGACTGCATCATGGCCTCAAGGCGTTCCATCTCAGGATTATCAACTGCATTTGTACCTGATGCCGTGTGTTCCTTTGGGTTCCTTATCTGCTTGGTTTTGGTGGCTGGGCGGTCGATCGCTTTTTGCAGGGCAGCTAATTTTTTATACACCTTTTCTTCATTAGCGTTGCGATAGGTACCGGTATTGAATTTACCACTGCTGCTTTTAACCCCCTGTAAAAGGGTATCCTGCTGTAAACGTTTTTCAGGAGCTTTTGAAACAGCACCGGCATAACTGGGATCTTTTTTTATAAGTTCTTCCAGTTTTGCCGAGTCACGCGAGGCACGGTCATAATAATTCATCTTATCTAGATACCCTTCATCAGCCTTTGGGTTGGGCAGGATACTGTTAAAACCTTTCTCCTCTACAGTCTGGCGTTGGCAGTTTCCATTTTGCCGCCACCAAGCGACCAGAACATAAAGGTGATAAACGGCAGCACTAAAAGCGGCAGCATTACAAAAAGCTTACGCTGCTTCCGCATTTTAATTGATAGTGTTTTCTGTTCCATGATCTTAATCTTTAAATTGTGATTCGTAATATCTTTCTACAATAGCCAGGCTGTCCATTAGCCCCGGGCGCGCCTGTACGATGCTGTCATATACATGCCCTGTGGAAATTTCCCTGAGGCTGTCCATATAATTGCTAAAAGCTTCAATCCTCTCACGCTGCATTTCGTTAAGGGTTGCATCGCTGTTGTAACTTTGCCCTTCGCTAGCAGGGACTTGCCAAGGTTCTTTTTCAGGTATAAAAGATGGTATTTCATGTTCGCCTGAAAAAGTTTGTGCCATCAGGTAAAGGCAAAACCCACCAGTTGAGATCATGTAAAATAACAGCCAGCCAAATTGTGCCCCCGGAGAAATTTTAGCCGCTTTTTTCCCAAGGTAGTCAGCACTCTTGCGCTTTATGCGCTCAACGCCTTTACCCAGTGGGTTTTCTGTAGTACTTTTTGCACTGCCTTCTTTTTTATCCGGCTTGCTGCTTATCTTTTTAAATGTAAAGTGCATATACTTTTATTTTCGATTTTCAGTAGTAAGGTCCCTGTTTTCTATCGTATTCCACCGTTCAATCAGGAAGCCGTGGGGATTATTGTCGCTCCTTGACACGTTTCTAAGGCCGCCTTCTGTAGTAAGGCTCCTTTTTGCAATCGTGGTTGCCCTTATGATTTTTTGTGTGGCGTAGCACCTGAAACGATAAGGATAGTCGTTGAGTTCAATGGTTACGCTGTCAACTTCTATCGTCTGGCTGATATTGCCTGAAATAATATTTCCGTAATAGCCTTTCTCCTTCAGGTCATCATACACCCGTTTTGCACTTTCATCCGCCAAGTATAGCGCTTTGGTAACGTTTTCTTTAATAACCTGCTCATCAGGGTCAAGGGTAAAGAAAAGCCGGTGAAAGGTTTTTACATGGTCACGCGCCTCAACAGCAATATTATCTTTCCGGTCAGAAGCAAAGGCTTCCAGTGCTTTGCCGTTAGCCAGTACATACACTTTTTCCTGCATTTCCGCCACCAGACCAAAGCTTTTGTACAGGGCAAACCCACTAAGCAATGCGCTGGCAACAATCACTACCATTGTAAAGGTTCTTACATGGCGGAATGCGGTGTCTATATTTTTCATCTTACTAAACATGATTCAAATATTTAGGTTATCCATTGCCTTTCAGCTTATCGTTCATATAGCCTTCTTTATCTTTAAAGTAGGGTTCTGAAGTGCTGCTCCCGGACATGCTTTGCGCCATTCGGCTGGCTGCATTCCCCATAGCATCTACAGCCATACCTGTCCCGGCAGAAGCTGTATTTATAACCGAGTTAGTTGAAGTGCTGAAAATGCTGGTAACTTTCTGGCCTAATGCGCCGCCACCGGCTGCATGTACAATATAATTAGCAACAGAGGGGACTGTGAAATACCCCACAATACCGATGATCATAAAGACCAAATACGCCATATCGGTGCGGCTGAAAAAGGTATCCCCATAATCATTGACCTGAGCAATGTCTACTTCCAGCATTTTTTCCTGGATCTTACCGATGATGCTACCGAAAATATTAGCAACCGGGAGCCATAAGAAAATATTGATGTATCGTGCCAGCCATACCGTTAGTGTATGCTGGAAGCCGTCAAAAACAGCCAGCCCAAATACCAAAGGCCCTAATATGGAAAGCACTATTAACTGAAACGTCCTTAATGTATTAATGCAAAGTGCTGCGGCTTCGAAAAGGATTCGTAAAACCTCACTCATCCATTCCTTGACCGAATTCCTGAAATTATACGAAGCTTTGGACATTGCGAATTTGATATCATTACCAATACCTTCAAACATGCCCTCATCATCGGGGTCGGCATCATCGTGCGTATATTTATACCAGCGGTCACGGTCGCCGCTGCCGTCTTCCCCAACATACATCTGCCAGGCATCTGTAGTTTTAATGGCCTGTTCCTTCTGCTCCAGTAGTAGAGTGATTGCTTGGTTAGAGCCCTCCACCATAGCTGCGGTGGCTGTAACCGTCGGTTTCATTACACCGTTAATAACACCCAGCACAGAAGGAAACATTAGTATACACATACCTATGGCAAAGGGACGAAGCAAAGGATAGAAGTCGATCGGTTCCGCATTGGCAAGGTGCCGCCACACCCTTGAAGCGATATACCACAATGCGCCAAATCCTGCCAGTCCCTGCCCAACACCAACGAGGTTACTGCATAAGGGCATCATCTCATCATACAACTGATCCAGTATTGCATGGAGGCTGTTCATCTCGTCGGCCAGACCCTGTGCCTGTGCCGGAAAGGGCAATAGCAGCCCTGCGGCTGCAATAATTGCAGCCTTGCTTATCTTTTTCATCATGATAGATTGTGTTAGTTTACCCTGTAAATGCTGCGCATCGCATCCACATCGTTTCGCTCTTTGGCACGCTGGACGGCCAGTACGGTAGTATTGTTGTTGAAGCTTCTTAAGAAAAGTACTTTATCCTGCATATCTTCGTAAATCCTGTCAATTGCTTCAAGCCGCTCATCGTCAGACATTCGCAGCTTGTTAGCCGTAATTACAATGGTCAGTTCATCAAGGTTACGCAGGCTCTGGTTGAAGAGGTTATCATAAACCCTTTCGAGATAGGCGATTTCCTGTTCGTTAAAATCACCACTTGCCCTGAACCGGTCAAAAGCAGCACGGTATTCCCGTACTAAAATGACCTGGTAGTTGATGATATCGCCAACACGTTTGTAATTACGTACCGTAGGGCTTACCTGCATCAGGGCATCCAGAAATGTTTTATGAAGGCTGAAATTCCCTTCTGTCAAGTCTTTTACCGTATTGTAACCTGTGGTCAGTATCTCATAGCCTTTCTTCATATCACTGAGAATCTGTTTGAATTGCGCCAACTTTTCAATATTAAGCGCCAGTTGCTGCAATTCCTGTGCCTGCGCCCTTGCTTTTGTGGGTAGTAGCATCCCCATGCATACTAATCCTGATATCAGTATTCTTTTCATAGTCAGTCCTGATTTATGCCGCGCAGATCGCGGCTTTTTTGCACCTCTTTATTTTCCCTCTCCCTTGATCCCGCCAGGACTAATGCCTCATTACCGAAATTTTTACAGAATTTGTAGCTTACCATCATATCTGCATAGAGTGTGTCAATACGCTGTAGGCGTTCATCATCGGTCATTTCAAATTCTCCATCCGTAGTTACTGCAATTACCTGGTCAAGGATGGTGTCACAATCATCTATGAGCCTGTCATAGACCCTTTCGATATAATCGAGTTCCGAATTGGTAAATGCCCCACTTTGATTAATTTTTAAATTGTTATGGCTGTAATCCTGCATGATTTTAACCTGCAATGCAATAATTTCGGCAACCCTGGCATAATTTTTAACCTTGGGATTTACCATTTTTAGGGAAGTGAAATAAATGCTGTGAAGGCCATATTCACCGTCCTTAAAATCGCCAATCGCCTTTAGTCCTTTCCGGGCAACCGAGTATCCCTGTTGGGCATAATCGATGTAGACCTTAAGCGCTGCAATTTGCTGCAATAATACTTTGGTTTGTTTTGCCTGCGCCTGAAGGTGGCCTGTAATGCATCCTGTCAACAGGATGCTAAACAATAGTTTTTTCATACTATAAACGTTTTATTACGGGATTCCGTAAAATTTCTTTACTGCATCAACATCATTTTTTGTCTTAGCCCTTTGCAGGCTCAACACTATATTTTGCCTGTTAAAGAGTTTTAGGTCATCGTAATTGGTGTCAATCCTGTCAGCCGCCGCGTTAATGATTTCCAGCCGCTTAGCATCGCTCATCTGCGTGGTAAATGAATCCAGTATCAAAAAAATCTGGTCGATGTTTTCCATACTCTCCTCTAAAATGCCGGAATATACTTTTTGCATATAGCCCAGTTCCTCAGATGTAAAGTGTTCATCCTGCTGGATAAGGTTCCAAGCCCTTTGGTATTCATCCACCAGCCTGACCTGTTTTTGCGTGATATCCCGGATACGCTGGTAATAGGAAATGACTGCCTTTACTTTCATCAGTTCATCATAATACTCCTGATACAGGTCTTTCTGCTTCTGGGTCCATTCTGAAATTTCATCCAGTTTGAGTTTTGACAGCGTATTTTCCAATTTCTTCTGGGCATTCTGCAACCAGATGGTTTTATTCTGCAACCGCTGGATCCGCAGGTCAATAGCCTTTATTACTTTCTTTATTGCTTCTTTAATAAGGCCAATAATAGGCAGTGCCGAAGGTTCAGCTGGCCGCGCGGGTGTAGCTGTTAGCACGAAGCAAAGCAACACCGTCATGATTTTCATTTTTACTTTCATAATCGTTCATTTTTCTGTTCATCCCTGATATCGTTTGCAAGCGCAGCTACCGCTTTTTGCATGTCCCCACTAAATTTTTCTGTATAGCCCTGCACCCTTACTTTCTCTTTTTCTTCCGTGGTGTACACCAAATATTCCTCCAGGCTCACTTCGGTACGGTAGGTTTTAGAAAACACACCGCCCAATGAAATAAAGACTTCCTTATAATTCCTGCCTTCCTCATTAGCCTTATTGACTGATAAAACCTGTGCTTTTTCCTTCTCGGTCAGCCCGAGCAGCTCCTGTATCTGCTCAAACTTATTCTGGTACTTGCTTTGGTCAAGCAGGATCTTACAGTCACTGTTGTTAATAATGGCCTGTTTAACAACCGGTGAAGAAATAATGTCTTCGACTTCCTGCGTAACCACGACAGCTTCCCCGAAAAACTTCCGGACGGTCTTGAATAAATACCGGATATATTCTGCCATGCCTTCTTTGGCAATAGCTTTCCACGCTTCCTCAATCAATATCATTTTACGCACCCCTTTTATTTTGCGCATTTTATTGATAAAAACTTCCATAATAATGATGGTCACCACTGGAAATAAAATTGGGTGATCCTTTATATTATCCAGTTCAAAAACGATGAAGCGTTCGGACAGCAGGTTCAGGTTTTCAGTAGCATTAAGAAGGTAATCAAACTCACCGCCTTGGTAGTAAGGCCGCAGTACATACAGAAAATTATTGACATCAAAATCCTTCTCCTTGACCTTATCACCCTCCAATACCTGTACAAAATCTTCCCTTAAAAAATCATAGAAGCTGTTGAAGCAGGGAAACAAACTGTCATTGGCCTCCAGTTTTTCATAGTACAATTGCAGTGCATTAGACAGTGCAACGTATTCACTACGGTTAAAGGACTCATTATCCTTTTTCCACAAGGCGAGCAGCAGTGTTTTAATACTTTCTTTTTTTTCGGTATCAAGGCTGTCACCCTCACTGATGTAGAAGGGGTTGAAGCGGATGGGGTTTTTCTCAGTATAAGTAAAATAATACCCCTTAACCATCGTACATAATCCCAGGTAACTACCGCCCACATCTACAAGTACAACATGGGTACCCTGCTCATAGTAGCTACGCACCATATGGTTAGTGAAGAACGACTTACCACTGCCAGAAGGTCCCAGTATGAATTTATTGCGATTGGTAATCACACCCTTTTTCATAGGTTCGTCACTGATATCCACATGCACAGGCTTCCCGGTCAGGCGGTCACCCATGCGCACACCCACAGGGCTTCTGGAAGAACGGTAACCTGTTTCAAGGTTCAGGAAGCAGGTGGCCTGTTCGGCAAACGTATCAAAAGTGTCATTCATCGGGAAGTCTGCTTCATTGCCGGGTATGCCTGCCCAAAAAATCTGCGCTGCACCAACAGTTTCCTGTTTAGCAGCAGTATCCATTTGTGCCAGTGCTGAAGAAACTTTATTTTTAAGGTCTTTCAGTTCCTGCGGGTTATCCGTCCATGCCAGCACATTAAAATGGGCTTTTACCGGCAGGCGTTGCTGGCCAATAGCCTCATTAAGGAAATCATTGGTAGCATCGCGGGCTATCATGTTTTCCCGGCTATAGGCGGCGAGCGATTGCAGGCGCAGCCGTTTACTTTCCAGCTTCTGCAATGTTTTCTGCGCATCCTCTATGAAAATATACTGGTTATAAATGTGGTTGCAGGAAAGCAATTGACCAAGCGTGGCTGCAAAACCAACACTGAACTTTGTCTTGTCGGTTGAATACCGGTCATAATTGATGCGCGGGCCACAAAGTGCCGGAAGGTCTACAGCATCACCCATTGTGTAAAGCTGGCAATGGCGGTCGCCTACTTTCAGGCCGTTATCAAAGGACAAGTCGCGAATGGTAATGTCATCTTCTTTATCCGACAGGAAGCAATAGCGCTCAATAAAACCCACTTTTCGGCTGTGGCTCAGCAGCTGGTCGTCGGTAAGGCGTGTTACTTCTACAAAGCCGCTATCTTCAAGTATGCGTTTAAACTGGCCACAACTGTCAAGGAAATCCTCAAGTAGCTGTGCATTCAGTGTTTCTTCCGGCACAAGGCTTGGACGCAACAGGTTTGAGAAAACAGAGCTGGAGGTTTTCCTGCCTGCCGGTTTTTTGGTAAGCAGGATATAGCAGGAATGGTCCAGAAATGGCCGCTCATTAAAGAACTGTTCACTGCTACGGCTCAGGAAACTGGTATCATCCGATGAGAAGTCAGGTTGGTAAGTGGTGTCCAAAAACCAATCCTGCTTGTGAAACACAGTGAATTTCGGCAGTACCTTAAAGGCTTTAAGCCATGCTTGGTGAAAGGCTTCGTACTCCTGATCGGAAAGGGTAAAGATTTCCGGTAATTCCGCGCGGTAGACCACAGTCACATCACCCGCTTTGGATAGGATACAGTCGTGTTGTACATCCATGATTGGTAAAATATCATCTAACATCTTTTCCATAGCATTATTTTTTTACCGTTTTTAATTGGGTTAACCCGTTATTTTTTCAGGAATATTTTGCGGCTTCGTGACCTGACCGCCTTTGGCAATTGCTTTTTTGCAAGCATCTTCATCATGCCGTACTCCCCGTAGGTATTGCTCATTTTATAGATTTTTACCACCAGGACAGTCCCCGCGACACCAATGATCCCAACACAGACCAGAGAAGGCAGCCCGATAATGTACATTGCAGAAAAAACAATTAAAAGTGCCACTATACCGCCACCCAAATACCAGATGTATTGTGCCTTAAGCCCACGAAATTCAATACTTTGGTTGATCCCTTTGTTAATTTGATATACACTGTTTGCCATAATTACCTGTTTTAAAATTTCATCCTGCTACCACGTCGCATTTGGTTATACGCCTGTTGCTGCCACCTGTCAGATACCTGTGTCGCTGCTGTCGCCTCTTGTACTTTGGATTTTTCAGTATGTGTACCTGCATCCAGTTGGATTACGGGTTTATCAGCTATCGTATGCATTTCCTGGCCTGCCTGTCCCAACTGCTTGTCCTGTATCTTTTGGGCAATCTCTTTTTCGAGACGGGAGAGTTCTGCCTTCATTTGCTGTAATTCCGGTTCCTTGCTAAAGGGTTTTGCTGTTAACTGCTGCAATCTCGGCAACTGCTCATCAATATCCCTGATGGACTTTTGATACTTGTCTTTAAGGTGTTCTACCCGGTCAATGGCATTTAGGAAATATCTCGCCGCCATTTTAGGGTTATCGGTATTTGGAGTGCCGCCACTATAATTGTATTTAATGCCGTCCTGTTCGCGCTGCGCATAAAAGCTGTTGGAATACCGGTATTGAAAGAGCCCGTCTGCTTCGTAAGCTTCACGTTCCCGCCTTATGAACAAACCAAAATCGTAGAGTGTACCAATTTTCTTTACCTCATCCTCACCCTGGGCTGGCTTCCAGTTCCTGTACAGGTCAATAATGTGTTTGCCAATTGCCTCAGCATTATGCCCTTTAAAATCATTTAATTGTGCAGGGTTTGCCTTAGTGCCCTCGCTATCGTATTGCAGGCGGCTTTTATAAAAACCTTCATCTGCGGTAAGCTTTCCAAGCGTCCTTGTAGTGGCGTTTTTTTCTTCCTGTAGATAGTCCACCTGCTGCCTTGTCCTGGAAACTTCTTTATAGTGTGCCGTCTTCAGGCTTTCCATCACCGCCACTTTTTTCTCCAGTTTGGATTTTTCTAACAATGAAGTATCTCCCGAGAGTACCGCGATATACTCAGAAAAGTTCATCCCGCTTTTTTCATCTACCGAACCTTCATCTATTGTCCTTACGTTTAGCTCACAGTTTTTCATCTGGCTGATAAACGTCTGCTTATTCTTTAACAGGTTGAACTTGTAATTATCCAGCGACTGCTCTACTGCATAAATAAAATTTTTCACTTTATTGGCATAGTGGTCTTTGGCGACCGTATTGCCCTGCCGTGCACCACGGCCATTGCGCTGTTCCAGTTCTGAAGGTTTCCAGGGTATGTCCAAATGGTGCATCGCTACTACACGGTTTTGAACATTTAGCCCAGTTCCTGCTTTTTCCGTACTACCAATAAGCACCCTTATCTCGCCATTATTCATTTTACGGAACAGTTCCGGCTTCTGCCGGTCAGTCCAGTCATGGATGTAGGTGATCTTATTTTCGGGAACATCAAAATCACGAACCAGTTTTTCCTTTAACGCATCGTACATGTTGAATGCATTGGGTTTTGGCGTTCCAATATCAGAGAATACAATCTGAGTCCCTTTGTGTTCTGTAGTGGCATGGTACAGCTCAGCTACATTCCTTGCACAGGTATTGACTTTGTTGTCGGGATGGTCATTGTATGTTACATCATCGATCAGCCTCAGGTCAGCCGCCATCTTCTTGGCGTAGTTCGTTGCTATCAGCATCCTGCCTTTATCTTCCTCACGGCTGAGCGGTGCCCTCCCGATCAGCGTAGCATCACCATTTTTTGCAAACTGCATCAGTTTTGCAATAAATTCGCCCTGCTCGGGTGTCGGCGGGATATTGACTAAGCGTTCATCAAGTTCCGGTTTATCCAGCTGGATATGCTTTGCCGTTTTGTAATCCGTAATCTCATTATAGAACAGGGCTAATTCCGGGACTTTAATAAAGTGCCTGAAACGTTCCTTGGCAATTATTTCATTAGTCACACTGAATTCAAAATCCGTGGTTTTCCTGGCGAATACCGATGCCCATCCGTCGAAATTCTCAATATGCTGGCGTTCCATTTCTTTTGGCCGCAGGTATTTAAAGAGTAGGTACATTTCCGTCAGGCTGTTTGATATCGGTGTCCCTGAAAGGAATGTCGCACATAGGTCGGAATTGAATTTTTCCTGTAAGGTGCGCACCGCAAAAAGCATGTTGAGTGCTTTCTGGCTACCTGCAATATTACCAATACCCGCCACACGGTCGTGCCTCGTGGTGAAGGTGAGGTTCTTAAACTTGTGCGCCTCATCCACAAAAAGATGGTCAACGCCCATTTCCTTAAAATTGATACCGCTGTCTTTTTTCTCTTCAATATTCTTTACTACTTCCTTTAGTTTACCCTCAAGGTTGTTTTTACGAATTTCCAATCCTTTAAGGATCTTTTTGGAGATATCACCTCCCAGGTCTTTTAGTGTTTCCAGGTCACGCTCGACGTTATCCAGTTCATTACGGAAAATCTCCTTCTGGATTTCGGGCGACTGCGGAATCTTTCCAAACTGGTCATGTGTAAGGATGATACAATCCCAATTGTTGTTCTTGATTTCATGGAAGAGCCGCATTCTTTTAGCTGGCGTAAAATCATTTTCGCCGGGTGCCAGGATGCGTGCATTCGGGTAAGCCTTGTGGTACGTCTCAGCAATCTGGTTCACATTCGCTTTAAGTGCCAGTATCATCGGCTTGTAGACAATACCCAGCCGCTTCATTTCATTTGCCGCTACAATCATGGTGAGCGTTTTTCCTAGCCCGACTTCATGGTCAACAAGTGCGCCTTTATTTTGTATAATGCGCCATGCGGCATTCTTTTGGGAGCTGTACAGGTTATCAATTCCCAAAGCTTTGGTGTCCAATCCGGGAAAACTCAGGTGGCTACCATCATATTCCCTGAGCACATAGCAGTTAAAGGTATCGTTGTACAGTTTCTCCAGATTCTTTTTGTCGTTATCAGGCAAGTCCTTTAGCCAGTCAATAAACCCATTACGGATGTTTTCTATCTTTTGGTGTGCAAGCTGTATGGCCTCATTGTCGGGAATCCGCACCGGTTTATTATCAGGCCCCAGAATTTCATACGTAAAATAAGGGGTGGTATTTTCCAGCGCATGTTCCAGAATAGTGTAGCCGTAGGTTGTCCTGCCGCTTTTTGTAGTGACCGCATACTCCCGGTCGATCTTAGTGTTGTGGCTGGTACTGACTTTAAAGGTGTCCAGTGAAGGGAAATAATTAATGTCAGTAGATTGCTCAAATAGTTGTTTTGCATACTCCTCATAATATCTGACAGGTATCCAGCGTTCCCCGAGGTTGAAATCCAGCAATTCAAAAGGTATTTTTTCAGGCTGTACTTTTTCAAGGGCTTCCAGGCTTTTGGTATATTGAATATTCTCCGGATGTTCTGATACTGCCACTGATGCCTGCTGCAATTTTTCAACCACATTGCCGCTTAGGTACAAATCGGATGTTTCCCAATCCTTTGTGACAGGATTAAAATAAATTTGCCGGTCCAGCTTTTCGATGACCTCATCCTCCCTAAGCTGTGTAGCCGCACCAATAAATTCCAAATCGACCTTTCCTTTATCATTAAGGCTGCGTGCCAAAGCTTCAACAGCATCTTCAGTAACATAGCGTTCTTCCTGTTTTACAACGGAACTGCTCAGGATATCAGCCTTAAGGTAACGCTCCCCATCTTTGCGCTCCAGTGAAGAAAGCACGGTAAATCCTAAAGCGGTGTCTTCACTTATCAGCTTTTTGTTCTGGCTGCTGTTCAGCATCCCATACTGCATTACAAAGCTATCGTACAGACCTTCTAACTCTTTCCGCATTCCTTCAGGCACTGCTTCCCCAGATTGTTCACGGCTAAAAAGTTCCATGTAATTGTCACGCAATTCGATATAGGACTCATAATAGCGCAGGTTGCTTCGCGCAAGGAGTGGCTGAAAAAAAGCCTGTTTGTGGTCGCTGTTTATATCACTAATAGTCCCGACTTCGCCTTTCAGGCTTACCAATGTTCCATCTTTATAGAATTCTTTAAACGCCAACTCCGCCTCATAGAGGTTGCGATCAAGGTTAAAAGCAGGTTCCAGCGTTTTATCCCCCTCATAGATATAGGCATGGTCAAATTTTTGAAGCATATTGGAAAGCGCCAGTATCTCATGGGGCAGCAACCCACCATTCATCCAGTTGGCGGAGAAGCTATCGATTTCCTTTATATTCGAATACAGTTTGTACAGGTAACGGTTTGAGTTTTTCTGTTTAGCGGCAACAAGCACTACATTTTCATGCGCCGGGTTATCAGTGGTTTTAATGGTACTCAGGATCCGCGCTGATTTTTTATCCACTACTGTTTCATCCATTGGATTGATATAGTCCATCGCACGATTAATGTTCTCTGCCGGTACTGTATCAAACAGGCCAAGCTGTATGGAAACAGATGGGGCGTTATTTTCAGGCATGGGCAGGTAAGTGAACTTAGCCTTACTAACTGTGGCTTGTAATGTTGCCAGGTTTTCCTGTGCCTGGGTAAAGCGGTTCCTGTTGAAATTATCCCTGATCCCTTCGGTAAGCATAACGCTTAGAGTATTGGCTATCGCGTTGATATCTCCGCTTTGCCAGACCCTTTGGTGCGCCTGCCCATACTGATTCTTTCCTGCGCCCACCTCATTACCAACAATCAGTTCCGGACGGTTATAAATGTATTTATTCACATTATACCTGCCGAATTCATTCTCCATCCCCACTGTTTGCAAAAGGTCACTCTCCTCGTCTGATAGCGCCTGCTTGTTTTCATTTTTCTGAACAATTAGCAAATGGTTCGGGGCTTCTGTGTTGCCGGTATCCTTCATCAGGTTATCAGGCATTATAGAAAGGCTTACAAAATCCGATTTGTCAAACAGGTATTCGCGTGCAGTCTGGTTAGAAGGGCTATTTAAAAAAGCATCTGTAGTGATGTAAGCCATAAGCCCGCCATCGGCCAGTTTATCCATTCCCTTGGCAAAGAAGTAATTATGAATCTTTCCTGATAATGCCTTATCAGGATAACCTTCATCATATACCGAAAAGTTACCGAAAGGGATATTGCTTACCACCAGATCATACCTGCCGTTTTCACTTGCAGGAGTGTCTTCCAGGCCGGAGATGTGCGTTGTGGCTTTGACAGGCAGGGTGCTGTTAAGCGCCGAAAGCACCAAACCGCTTAACCTGTCTTTTTCTACCGCCGTTACCAGTTCCAACCCAGGAAATATTTTTGCTGCTTCTGAAATAAAAACACCACTGCCTGCCGAAGGTTCATAAAGCCTTTTGGGCTGTATAGCCTGCTCTTGCAATACAGTAAATACTGTCTTTGGTACAATTTCGGGAGTGTAGAAGGCCGTCAATACACTATTGCGAAGCGAAGCAATGATTTCTTTATATTCCTTTTCAGGATAGTGGCTTTGCAACAGCCCATGTAGTCGCATCATTTCGGGATAAAGCTTCAGGTCTTCTTTGGTTGCACCCGACCTGCTCCAGTCTTCTTCTGAGCCATTAGGATACATAATAGCTTTAATGCCTCCAAAGCCTGCGTAGTTTTTAAGGTGAGCTACGGATCCATCATTGAGCGCAATTCCCTGTTGCCATTGCAGGGCTGCTTCTATTGCGGCAATGTTGCCACTTAATTTTTGGTAAGTATTGTAAGCCATAACCGCATAGTTTCAATCCGCACATTTTCATCGACAGCTTAGGTGAGATAGCCAGCAACCTGGCCAATAACAGCATTCCTTAAATCAGGATCCTCTTCATTTTCGACAGTGAAGCCAAAGTGTTCAAATATTTCCTTACAGTGTGTAATTAGGTTGACGACTTCATAGGTCAGTATTCCGGCTTCCCGGAACTCATTGTACTGGTCTTCAAATTCATCTTCAAGAATTGACCTGAGGTATAAAAAGCGTGAAGGCTTGAGCTCTTCGGTAAGGGCATTGAGGCAGGTTTCTTCTATGGCATTACCAGGCTCGCCATCCGAAAGCAATCGATCTATCAACGGTCTAATGCCATTGACCTTCTCATCAAGATAAGTAGAGACTGAATAATCTTCCTGGAGGTCGAACATCAGGTTGGGATTGTTGTGGACAATATATTTCCACAACTTTTCTTTTAAAATGCTTTCCATAAGGATTTCATTTAAACACCGAAGAAAGACTGGATAATTGTAGCCACAACAACCAGAAAAATACAGCTGCCAAACCATGCGGCAGCAACTTTTCCGGTATCCTGGTCGCCGGAGTTCCATTTCTGGTAGACTTTGACCGCACCAATTAGCCCTACAAGGGCACCGATTGCATACATTAGGTTGGTGCCAGCGGCAAAATAGCTTCTTACCTGGTCATTTGCTTCATTGATACCTGCCAGGCCATCTTGGGCGAAGGTTTCATTATGCACTAACAGTGCAACTAACAAGGCAGTTACGCAAATTCCGTTTGGCTGTAACGGTCTGAATTTCCATTTACACTTTTTCATAATACATCATTTTTAAGATTATTAAATGAGAAAAAGTGGAGGGCTGCTGCTGTCAACACTACCCATCATTCTGTCACTATTGCCATACCGCACCGGGATGGACAGGAACGATTCCCTCCGCTTTTATGTTATTCTGTTTCATTCCACAAGTGGTCTATTTCGGTTTCTGTAAGGGTGAAATTTCCCTGTTTTTGGCATTCGGTCGCAATAAGCTCATTTAAGGATGGGCGATGCGGGGAATGTTTTAACGACGGGTAATCAATAAATAAAAGGGTGAGGTATTCTGTAAATTCATCTTTTGGCAACGGCTTTCCTGAAGCATTGCGAAAGATGCTTTTTAACTTTCCGATGAGTTCATCTATTTCTTCCAAAACAGGATTGTTGCTTTCAGAATCCTCTGGAGAATTGCCTGAGTTATCCACGGAAGTAATTTCTTCATATAGACGATCATTGCGCATGGCACGAAATTGAAGTTTTCGTTTGCCAGATATAATTGCTTTGATGTCACCGTAGTAATAACGGAATCCAACAAACAGGTACCATCCGGCGGATAAAAGGGCTGTTGCAGTAATGTAACTTGCCCAGGAAGTATTTGTAAACATAAGCCTGAGATTTTGCGTTCGACATTTCTTTCTTAGCAGTTCTAAGAAACTGCTTTTCATTACCATCGTTCTCAATTGTATGGCAAAGTAATGGGGTAATGAAATGCTGTACAACTACAACTTTAAAGTTGTATCCCAGTTGTATCCGTTGTATCCGCAGAGAAATAAGGGGCTATGCAACGCTCGGAATATTAGGAAATATTGTTTTTTGCTGACAAAATAAAAATTAATAAGCCTTAAAATACTTAATTTACAAACTTCAATTTTTAAACAAATACTAGCGCTATAATTATTTTAATTGTCAGTGTGACAAACAAATTACAAAGTCAAACGTCTATCTGACTTATTTACTATTTGAAAAAATTAATTGGGTGCAAATAAGGTTACAGAGATTTTAACCTCAAAGAATATTGTACGCGAAATAGGGTATATTAGTATATGAAAATATACATTAAAAAAGCATTGATCTACCTAATATAAGGGATATTTGTGCAACTTTGCAGCGTATTTATAAATGAAAACTCCTAACAACCTCCAATCGGAAACGCAACTTTTTTATTAAAAACTATGGAATTAATCAACCGAATTTACCAAGATAGATTTGACATGTCTGATCATCTGATACATTTTACAAGAGATAATAATGAAGAGTCAGCTTTTCAGATTTTAAAAAAAATCGTACATTCTGGAAGAATTAATTGTGGTTGGTCGGAAAGAAACACAAGAAGGACAATTTTTGGTAATAATCCGGCAGTGTGTTTTACTGAAATGCCTTTGATTGGACTTATCAATTATGTAAAAAATAGAGATGATCTTTCCAAAATTGATTTTTATGGAGTTGCAATGTCTAAAAAATATATGTTCAATCATGGGGCGAGAAACGTGATTTATGGTTTAACACGTGGTACAGATGATGCTACGATTCTTGAAAACGGTGTTCGCATTACGCCACATTTACCTGAGGAAGAACAGTATAGGTATATGCTTACTGGAATAAAAGACCTTAATGATTGGACACATGAGAGAGAATGGCGTTGGAAAAACGTCTATAATTGGTCTGAGGGTGATTATTTTCCTGTTTGGAAAATGGAGCAGCCAATCAAATACGGAAAAAAATATCACGGCGACTACTATTTTAGTGTGAGTGAAAATATATTTGTTTTAGTAAGAACTGTTCATGAAGCAGAGGAACTCAAAACATTGTTCTTAACCTATAACTATCCGAAATACAATCTTGAAAATATTGAAAGAACCTATATTTTGCCTTTAGAGAATATTTCATTGGAAACAATTCATAATGTTACCAATCTAAATAAACTGATTGACGATCAAATTTGCATAAGAATTCACAGAAGCTAACATAGGCTACAATAATTTTCTACCTTTCAATTGGTCATTTTCAACGCAAACCTCTTGTGGAAAATTATGTTAGACCCTATTCTCGAACCCCACACAGACGCATAGATTCAAACATTAAGTTATAAATGAAATTTTATGAACACAGCCGAAAAATTTAAAATGTGGTTAGAAACTATTTACATTTCGGAAAAGACGCAAAAAAATTTGAAAACAGGTACGCAATATGTAACAGGATTAAATGCCCTCAATAAGCTATTCAATTTGCCTGGGGAAGGTATTTATGATATCAACACCAATTTAAATCATATACGCAATTTAATTAACAAACCAGAAAATTTCCAAAAGGATTATTCTAGCCATTTTAATGCATTTGTGAAATTTAGAGAGTATTATATTGATCGAGAAAACAATAATGAAAAGCCTTTAAAGAGGCAAATTGACGTTTTTAAAAAACAGCAGACAGAAATTTCAGCGATTGAAAGTACAATTAAATATTTTGAATCTTTAGACTACATCGTAATGTCAAAAGAAAAGGATAATGTAGGATGGGACTTGGAAGCTACAAACATATATGAAACACTTTTACTAGAAGTAAAGGGTTTATCGGGAAATATTTCATCAATAGAATTGACCCCCAATGAATATAAAAATTCAAAAGAGAGAAGCACATATTATAAATTATGCATAGTGACAAATGCATTAACCAAGCCTAAACTTGAAATATTCAGTTTTAATAGTGAAAAAAATATATGGACAAATGCACTCAACGAATCATTACAAATAGAAGAAAGAACGGGTGCAAGAATGTGGAAAGAATAGACTACTACATTGCCAAACGAATATTGTAGTTAATTCAAACGAAAAAAATAATTGTGATAATTTAAATTCAGATATTACTATAACTTTTAATCGTCTTGATAATTTTCTCAAGTGCCTCAACAGCGGCTTCTATGTCCTTCTCTTCTGCATTATAAGTATTAACGCGCATTGCATTGTAAGAAAGATTCTTTTTATTGGGTGTGGCGATATGCGGAACTATCGTCTTAAATACTTCATTCATGGATTTTGCCTCCACAATCCTGGATTCATCAGCGGCACGGACAATTAAACCAACTTGGTCAGAAGACAGATGTAACAGTACCTTTTTTTCAGGTGGAACTTCGGTTATAGCTGGCTTCTTAAGTTCTTTGATGGGATTTGCTGAAATAAAAAGTGTTTTTTCTAAATAGGAAATTTCCTGATTGAACCAATTGCTTAAGATCATTTTTAGATTTTGGTGGTGAGGATATAATACCATAGTTTTATTACAGTGCATTTGCTTGAATTCCTTAAAGTGAAAATGCAGGCTGTCAATACGCTCTACTTTGGTATGAAGTGCATTGATCTTATCGGCAATGCCTTTGGTAAAATAATTAATATAGCCTCTGCTGTTAAAGTTCATATAGACCAGTAATTCATGCAGTGAAGTGTAAACACTGGTGGTGTTTTTCTTTTCACCCAACAATTCAAGCTCCTGCACCAATTCCTTTCGGTATAGGACTTCCCTGAATGTAATTGCCGGATTTTTTTTAGCA
>Ga0247814_10000881_pt1 | contig 20178 bp, 17 predicted proteins | sample UWRJL179409R1_FD_179947 | JGI IMG/M metagenome (GOLD analysis project Ga0247814, IMG submission 179947) | Plant litter microbial communities from Arlington Agricultural Research Station in Wisconsin, United States - UWRJ-L179-409R-1 | ecosystem: Environmental > Terrestrial > Plant litter >... | reverse complement strand
ATATTTGTGGCAACAATATTAATCTTAAATACTAATATTCAGTTAAATATAAACAAGGTATGATTTTGGAATATGTATCCGAAAGCACTTACCATGAAAACGGATTTTTTTCAGACCTACAAAAATTGTATCGAGGCATGTTTACGCTGCTCTTCCATCAGCAGTTATTGCGCTACCATGGATTTGCATGAAAAGGATATGGAAATGATGGCTCGTTGTGCACAATTGAACATCGAATGTGCCGCCATCTGTTCCACCACCGCACAATTGCTGAGCATGAACAGTTCTTATGCGAAAGACCTGTGTAAAATTTGTGCCGAAGTGTGCATGGAATGTGCCGTGGAATGTGGCCAACACCAAAACGAGCACTGTCAAGCCTGCGCCGAATTGTGCACGGCCTGCGCCGATGAGTGTAATAAATTGGCTAGGGCGTAAACAATTGCACGGATATTGGGAGTCATATACCAATAACTCAAACATTGGCGCATGGCACTCTACGAACAAATCATCTGGCTTTTTATACTCCCCATCCCCATCGCTTGTGTGGCCTGGACGGTCACTAAAGAAGAAGTTTTTAGGGAACCTAGGGAGTTTTGTGTGGGTAAGAGTAAAAATGGGAAAACGATAATCGTCCGTAAATTCTTCTACCTCTTCACGTGTGAATATTGCTTTAGCCATTACGTAACGATATTTTTTCTCGTGCTCACGGGCTATAAACTATTGCTGGATGATTGGCGGGGTTTCATCATCTCAGGCTTTGCGCTTGTGTGGGTAGCCAATGTGTATATGAGTCTTGTTGCACGTGTAAGGCAGGAAATAAAAAAAGACAAAGTGGAAATTACGGCCATCGAAAACGAAATCGGTTCGTAAGGAAAAATATCACGCACTATTTTCCTCATTTTGGGTAAGTGACCCATTACATGATTCTGATAAACGCGGTACCTAAAATGCAACTTAGTTGCATTTTAGGTACCGCGTTTATATCTTTGTGCAATAAAAAATGGAATAAACATGCACACGACGGATTTATACCGAGCCATTCATACTATCTGTGCCGCCATTCCATCCTTTAAAAATCTATATGTATGATAAAAACTACACATTTCGATGTCATCATCATCGGCGGAAGTTATGCCGGCTTATCCGCAGCCATGGCTTTGGGCAGGGCTTTAAGAAATGTATTGGTCATCGATAGTGCCAATCCATGCAATCGACAGACCCCGCATTCGCATAACTTCCTCACCCAAGACGGACGAACGCCCCAAGACATTACCCACTTAGCCAAGGAACAGGTATCTAAGTATAGCACCGTTCAATTTTATGAAGGGTTTGCCATAAGCGCGATACGAACAGAGCAAGGTTTTGAAATCGCCACCCAGTCAGGAGAAAAATTTATGGGGAGTAAATTGATCTTCGCCTCCGGAATCAAAGACATCATGCCTGATATAGAAGGTTTTTCCGCCTGTTGGGGAATTTCCGTGATCCACTGTCCGTATTGCCACGGGTATGAAGTGAAAAACCAGAAGACAGGCATTATGGCTAATGGAGATATGGGTTTCCATTATGCGCAGTTAATTTCCAATTGGACCCAAGAACTCACGATTTTCACGAACGGGAAATCTACCCTTACGCCGGAACAAACCGAAATAATAACCGTAAAAGGTATCCAAATCATAGAAAAAGAAATCAGACAGATTATCCATGAACATGGACAACTCCAACAGTTGATTTTTGGAGATGGTTCTACTTTTCAATTAAAAGCCATATATGCCAGGCCAGCATTTATCCAACATTCAGGAATACCACAGACATTGGGTTGTACATTGAATGAACACGGATTTATCCAAGTAGATATGATGCAAAAAACGAACGTGCCGGGCGTATATGCCTGTGGCGATAATTCCAACCCGATGCGGTCGGTAGCTTCTGCCGTTTCACAGGGCAACATGGCCGGTGCGGCCGTCAATGCAGAATTGACCGCAGCGTTGTGGTAATTTGGCTTATTTCATATATGACAAAAAACACCATCCGTCGGAATTATAACACTACCTTACCACACATTTGGATGCTTGAGGTGATAAAAAGGTGTTCGTAGTGATTTAATAACGAAACAATACCAATGGCACCATCAGCTTCCAACAACACACAAAGAGTAACCCATACAAAAAAAACAGACGCTTCCCAAAAGGAAATGGCCTTCAAAATGCCTATTCCTGGCGGCCATGTTGAGGAAATCACTAAGAAAACAGAGAACTTTACCATCGTAGCCATCGGTGCCTCGGCCGGTGGATTGGAAGCCATCACACAACTTTTGCAAAATCTTTCCCCCAATACGGGGATGGCATATATTTATGTACAGCACCTAAGCCCCAACCATAAAAGTATGCTTACGTCCCTACTCTCCAACGTAACGACGATGAAAGTACAGGATGTGGAAAATATGGAAAAGATGGAACCCGACAACGTGTACATTATTCCATATAACAAAGAAATCGTGGTCACAAACGGGCATATTCAACTTATACCGCGCTCCACGGCCAAAACATATAACCAATCCATCGATGTACTTTTCACTTCGCTGGCCCATACACACAAAAGCAACGTGATCGGTATTGTGCTCTCGGGTAGCGCGAGCGACGGTACCAAAGGTTTGAAGGAAATCAAGATGGTGGGCGGCGTTACGTTTGCCCAAGATGATTCGGCCAAGTTCCGCAGCATGCCACAATCCGCCATTGACGAAGGTGTGGTGGATTTTGTGCTTTCTCCCAAAGAAATGGCATTGAAACTCTCCGAAATGGGTCAACAGACCATCGCGAAGCGAATCGAAAAAAAAGGCTTGCAATTGGAAGAAATCGAAAATGAAAATGCATATCTTAAATACATTTTGGAGTTGTTATATAAAACCAAGGGCGTTGATTTTGCGCACTATAAAATGTCCACCATCAAAAGGCGCACGTTAAGACGGATGCTCATCAACAAAACCAAGGCGCTAAAAGAATACGCCGACTTACTGAACGAAAATGAAAGCGAGATTGATGTATTGTACCAAGATTTACTCATCAACGTCACGGAATTTTTTCGGGACACCGAAGCTTTTACCACGCTAAAAAAAACGGTACTTCCGCAATTATTGAGTAACAAAAATCCTGGAGATACGCTACGTATTTGGGTGGCCGCATGTGCCACGGGCGAGGAAGTATATTCTATTGCCATGCTGATGCTAGAAATTCAAGGCAAAAAAACGGATAGGATTCCATTTCAAATTTTCGCCACGGACCTCAGCGAGCAGGCCATTAAAGAAGCACGGACCGGTGAATATTCATCACAACAGATAAAAAACATTTCATCGTCCCGGCTGCAAAAATTCTTTACGAAAACAAAAGATATCTATTCCGTCACAAAGGCTTTGCGGGATGTGTGCACCTTTGCACCACATAATATCTTGAGCGATCCGCCCTTTTCACGCATGGATTTAATCACATGCCGCAATTTGCTGATCTACTTCGCTATCCCTGCGCAAAAAAAAGTGATATCCACTTTTTACCATGCGTTAAACGAACACGGCATGCTCATGCTCGGCAAATCAGAAACGGTGGGTACGTACACCCAGCTGTTTGGCGTTCCGTTGAATAAAAAAAGTAAAATATACACCCGAAAAAAAACGTCGGACAAACATAAAATCCCACAAATAGGCAATCGTATTTCAAGCAATACTTTGACAACAAAAAATACCTATAACATCACACCTCCAAGAAAAACAAACGCCAGCATCAGTGGAAATTTGAGCCATACTTTTGATGCCGTTTTGTTGGCGAAATATGTTCCTGCCAGTGTCATCATCAACCACGATTTGGAGATTTTGCAGTTTCGCGGAACCACCTTCCCTTACTTACAGCAATCGGCGGGAAAGGCTAGTTTCAATATTTTAAAAATGGCACATGTGGAACTCATTTTTGAATTGAGGAATGCTATCCACCATTGTATCAAAACAAACCAAACCGTCAAGAAGGAAGGCATTGAAATGAACCGCGAAAAAAGCGGGATGGCCTTGCGGATGATCGATCTGGAGGTTTCACCGTTGAAGGCGGAAGACGATGATTTGTTATTGGTCGTCTTCACTCGCCACCAGACGGCACCCGAAATCCACACGACCGATAATGGAAATAAGGAATCCGCTACCGCCAAAAGAATCAAAAAACTGGAAGAAGAAATCCTGATGACGCGACAGGACATGGCTTCTATTACCCAAGACCAAGAAACGGCCAACGAAGAGTTGCAGGGCGCGAACGAAGAAATCGTGTCGGCCAATGAAGAATTACAAAGCCTAAACGAAGAACTGGAAACGTCCAAGGAAGAAATTGAATCCACGAACGAAGAACTCATCAGCACCAACCACGAATTGCAGGCACGGAACCTAGAAGTGGAAGAATTATATGCGTATTATGAAACCATCCTTTCCACCGTGCACGAACCTATGCTGGTGCTGAACAAGGATATGCGCATTAAATCTGCCAACAAAGCCTTCTGCAAAACATTCCATGTGACAGAAGAAGAAAGCATCGGCGTTCCGTTATACCAATTGGGCGATAACCAATGGGACATTCCGCGCTTACGCGAACTATTAGAAGATATCGTACCAAAAAACAAGCATATACAAAACTTTGAGGTGGAAGTAAGCTTTCCCACCATCGGCCACAAAGCCATGTTGTTAAACGCGCACTGCATCAAACATCAAAATTCCGACCAAGAATTTATCGTGCTCACCATCTCGGACATCACGGAGATCAAAAAATTAGCCATTGAACTGCAGTTGAAGGAAACTAAGGTATTGGAAATCCAATTGGAAGTGGAGAAAAAGGCGCTGAAAAAAATTGAGGAAGCCAACAACGAATTATCCGAGGCCAGAACCAATGCCGACATCAAGACACAGATTGCCGAAGATGCCATGAAGGCCAAGCAACAATTCCTTTCCAACATGAGCCACGAAATCCGCACACCGATGAACGCCATCATCGGATTCACGAACGTCATGACGAAGACAGAACTCAACGACGCCCAAAAAGAATACATAGATGCCATCAAAGTATCGGGCGACGCACTCATCGTGTTGATTGATGACATTCTTGATTTGGCCAAGGTAGACGCCGGCAAAATGCATTTCGAGGAAATCCCCTTTAACCTTTCGGTATCCATTGCTTCGATGCTGCAATTGTTTGATACCAAAATCAAGGAAAAAAACTTAGCCTTGATTACGGATTATGATGAAATGATTCCCGAGATTTTATTGGGCGATCCCATGCGTTTACGCCAGATTGTATTGAACCTGGTGAGCAACGCAGTAAAATTCACACATAAAGGACGCATCATTATGCGCATCCGCTTGGTTGAACAAAACACACAAAAGGCCACCATAGAATTTGCACTCACCGATACGGGCATCGGCATTGCCGAAGAAAGATTGCAATCCATTTTTAATGACTTCGAGCAGGCCAACCTAGAAATCACCAGCGCTTACGGTGGCTCGGGGCTGGGACTCGCCATCGTAAAACAGTTTGTGGAACTACAGGGAGGCAATATATTTGTAAGTAGTGAGGTGGGCAAAGGCTCCACCATTGGATTTGTGTTAAGCTTTAATAAGGTAGATACACAAACAGCCAAAAATATCGTACCGATTTATCAAGTACCCGCACCCAAAGCTTTGGTAAAACGTGTAAACGTATTGGCTGTTGAAGACATCACGTTGAACCAGCTCCTCATCAAAATTATGCTGGGCGAATTTGACTTCGACGTAGACATTGCAGCTAACGGAAAGATCGCCGTCGAGAAACTCAAAAACAAAGCGTACGACATCATCCTGATGGATTTGCAGATGCCTGAAATGAACGGTTTTGAAGCCACCAGACACATCCGCGAAGTGTTGCGGTTAGACATCCCCATCATAGCCACCACGGCGGACGTGACCACGGTAAACTTGGATAGATGTTTGGCCGCGGGCATGAACGATTATATTTCAAAACCGTTGGACGAACATCTGTTATATGGTAAAATGATGAACCAGTTGAAAAAGCATAAGGAATAGATTTTGTTTTTTATTATATTGATTTTCTTCGTGGGGTTTTCCTCACGGAGATTCCAATTTCTCACCAAACCTAGCCAGAAACAGGTCTATCATAATAGTTCAATCCAAACCGGCGCATGGTCGCTCGTCTTTTCCCAGCCACGTACATGTCTATCCACACCAGTGGAAACAAGCCGCTTGTCTATGTGCGGACTGAGCAGGAAATGGTCAATCCGTAAGCCGGCGTCGCGGCCGTAGGCATTTCGGAAATAGTCCCAGAAAGTATAAATTTTTTCATCGGGATGGAGTTTACGGATGGCATCGGTCCAACCCTGCTCCATCAAATAATGGAAAGCCGCACGCGTTTCGGGACGAAACAATGCGTCGTTCACCCAACGTTCGGGCTTATATACATCCAGTTCCGTAGGCATCACGTTAAAATCGCCGGTAAGGATCACGGGAACATCAAATGCCCACAATTCTTTGGCACGTTCCGTAAGACGTTCGAACCAACGTAATTTATAATCGAACTTTGGCCCCGGTGCGGGATTCCCGTTGGGCAAATACAAACAACCAATCACGATGTCGTTTACCATGGCTTCTATATAACGACTCTGCACATCGTCCGGGTCACCGGCCAATGCCCTACCGATTTCCTTAATTTCATGTCCGCGCGAAAGGATGGCTACGCCGTTCCAACTTTTCTGTCCGTGCCAAATGGCTTGGTAACCGGCATCGGCAATGGCCTGTACGGGGAACTTTTCCTGCGGCGCCTTCAATTCCTGCAGGCACACTACATCAGGCTTGGATTCATCCAGCCAGCGAAGCAAAACCGGCAACCGCCCGTTGACGCCATTTACGTTGTAGGTAGCTATTTTCATAACAACAGTAGAGCCAAGATGCAAGAACCAAGAGTCAGGATTTAGCTGGCTTTAGGTGGTGGCAGATGGCCATTTGAATGTAAATTAAATCATTAATAAATAACAAAACCATTAATTGGGCCAAGAATAATAAACAACAGCTAGTGCCAGCGTAAGCAACCTAGAGGCACGCGGCAAAAAGTCTCCACGCCACCAAGACTAATATTGCAAATCTTCGGAAATCAGACCAAACAATTACCTGGCATCCATCCAATAATTCCACAAATTGATACTTTATTTATCACAATCCCTTCCCGAGCCGTCCCAAACGATCATATTCCCTAAAGGAACAGTTTTTGAAGCCACATCATCCATACGTTAAACAGAGGACATATGAAATGGAAATCTATCAAAAAATGGAAGCGTGGATTGATCATCACGGGTATTGTGCTCGTGTCTGTAATCGTGGTGGTGGTGGCTACCATTTCTTTCATTGCGGAATATCTCATCGAGAAATATGACGTAAAGTATACGGGGCGCGAAATCGAAATGGACTGGATGGCCATCAACCTATTGACCGGCTATGTACACATAGATGACCTAAAAATATACGAACAAAACAGCGACAGTATTTTCTTTAAATTGAATGGACTGAGCGTGGATGTATCGCTACATGAGTTATTTTCCAAAACATATACCATTGAATCGGTGACCTTGAATAAGCCTTGGGCCAAAATAATACAGAACAAAAAGAAATTCAACTTTACCGACCTCATCGAAAAATTTTCACCGGATTCCACCGAAGTGCCCGATACGACAAAGCCACCCACCAAACTCAACGTACTGAACGTGGAAATCAACGATGGTGAATTCCACTACATAGAACATGATATCCCGGTAAATTACTTTGTGAAGGATGTAAATATAGAAACGACCGGTTACCGATGGGATGAGGATTTGGTAGACGTAACATTTGCCTTGGCAAACGGCCCCGGCTCCGGAAAAATAAAAGGCGCGGCCAATATGGATCTGGCTTCCATGGATTATAAGGTGGCCGTAGTGATAGACACGTTCGACCTAAAAATTATAGAACAATACATGAAAGACCTGGCGAATTACGGTACGTTCCGGGCCTTTTTAGATACGGATATTAAAGCCGCAGGAAACCTGAATGACCAGGAAGACATGCAGATTACGGGCATGGTGAAAGTAAATGATATCCACTTTGGCAAAAATCCGCAGGAAGACTTTGCATCCATAGAGCAGGTGCATTTACAGATGCGGGAAATCAATCCAAAAGGGTTCAAATATATTTTTGATTCGGCCATCGTGCGTAAACCGTATTTTAAATATGAACGGTATGATGATGGACTGGACAATATCCAAACCATGTTCGGCCGCAACGGTGAGAACTTAAAAGCCGCGCAAGCCGCTCAGGATAATGGCCAAAAATTCAACTTGATTTTAGAAATTGCGGATTTTGTGGAAACCTTGGCCCAAAATTTCCTGCGCAGTTATTTCCGTGCGAGCCGTGTGGCAGTATATGATGCCGACATCAGGTTCAACGATTACGCGCTCACAGAAAAGTTTGCCATCGAGGCCAAACCGCTGACCATCGAGGCCGATTCCATCGATAAAAACAACCAACGGATGAAAGCCAGCCTCAAGACATCCTTGTCGCCGGCAGGAAATATATATGTGGGCATCAGCGTAAATCCGAAGGATTTTAAGGATTTTGACATCAGTTACCGCGTCAATAAAATTCCGGTGGCCACATTCAACCCGTATCTCGTAACGTTTACTTCCTTCCCTGCCGATCGTGGAACCGTGGAAGTGAAAGGTGATTGGCATGTGCAAAACGGCAACATCAATAGCGAAAATAACCTACTGCTGTTAGATCCCCGTTTTAGCGAACGCTTAAAAAATGCAGGACCAAAATGGATTCCGATGCGTTTGATCCTTTCCATTTTGCGGAGCCGCGGAAACGTGATCGATTATGAGATCCCGATTCGCGGGGACTTGAAAAATCCGACATTTAACATATGGGATGTGATTGGCGATATCCTCACGAATATTTTCGTGAAGCCGCCATCGCTCGGTTATATTTTAAAGACCCGATCCGTCGAAAGTACCTTGGAGAAAACGTTGACATTGAAATGGGAAACGCGCGACCATATTTTAAAACCCAAAAACAAACGGTTTATGGACAAGGTAGGTGATTTCCTAAAAGAAAATCCGGAAGCATCCATCGTGGTACATCCCATGATTTTTGAGGCCAAGGAAAAAGAAGCGATTTTGTTTTTTGAGGCGAAAAAGAAATTTTTCAAGGCGGGCGGCCAGTCATTCATCACCAAAACAAAATCCATCGTGTCCAATGATTCTACTTTGATCGCAAACATGTCAATACGAGATGCTTCATTCCAAAGTTACCTGAAGAAGCAGGTAAAGGACCCTCTGATATTTACCATCCAGGACAAATGCCGCCAACTGGTAAGTGCAGATGTGGTAAATGCCAGATACCAAGACCTGCAAAAAGCGCGGCAGGCGGACTTCCGTTCCTATTTTGATAAAAAAGGCGTAAATAAACAGGTGAAATTTGCACCCGCCCAAAGCACGGTTCCGGTGAATGGGTTCTCATATTACCGGATCGATTACAAAGGTGATTTCCCGGATGAACTATTGAATGCCTATTATGAAATGAATGACCTGAACAAGACAAAACCCAGAAAAAAATATGAAAAAAAACGGGAGAACCTGGGCTTGCCGGTGATGGAAGTAAAACAGAAAGCGAAGTAACCTATAGAAAATAAGTTTCCCGCAGAATTTGCAGAATTTCCTGAAAAAAAGTCTGCGTTAATCTGCGAGTTCTGCGGGAGATTTAATCATGAATAACTTGCGCAAGTATAAGTTTCTCGGCGCTTTTCTATAATACAAATCCTACCTACAGGAAAATTAAGAATCGATCTTTAGCGTACTTTTGTGCCGATGCTCGACGAAAAGAAAATCCATCCGAAGGAAAAACTGACACTCCATCCGCGAAATAAGCATCGCGAGCGATATGATTTCAAGGAATTGGTTGCTTCGTTTCCCACTTTAGCGACATATGTCAGACCCAACGAATATCAGGAAGAATCCATTGATTTCTTTGATCCTGAGGCCGTCAAAACATTGAATACCGCCTTGCTCAAACATCATTATGGAGTTGAATATTGGGATATCCCCAAAAATTATTTGTGTCCGCCTATCCCTGGTCGTGCGGATTATATCCATTATATGGCTGATTTATTGGCAGAAAATTGGACTAAAAACAACATACCGACAGGAAATAAAATCAGATGTTTGGATATCGGCGTGGGTGCGAATTGCGTTTATCCACTCATCGGAAACAAAGAATATGGCTGGTCTTTCGTCGGATCGGATATTGATGCGGTTTCCATCGCTTCCGCCAGAAAAACAATTGAATCAAATCATCTACAACAACAGATTGAATTGAGGTTACAGCTGAACCCCAATGATATTTTTCGGGGCGTCATCCAATCGAACGAATTCTTTGACGTGACCATTTGTAACCCGCCATTCCATACGTCTGCCGAAGAAGCGCAAGCCGGTTCCGCAAGGAAAATAAATAACCTGAAGCACAAAAAAGTGAATAAACCCATCTTGAATTTTGGCGGCAAAAGCAACGAATTGTGGTGTGAGGGCGGCGAAGAAAAATTCATAGGACGGATGATCTTAGAAAGCAAGGAATTTGCCCATTCCTGTCGATGGTTTACCACATTGGTCTCCAAAGAGTCTAACCTGAGAAACATATATAAATCACTGAAAAAAGTGGCTGCCTTGGAAGTAAAAACCATCCCTATGGCACAGGGAAATAAAGTTAGCCGCATCGTGGCTTGGAGGTTCCACGCATCAACAGGAAATAGTAGTCACCTATAGTTTATCCATTTCTTGATAAGAAAAAAAACTATAAATACCTAAAAATCAATCACAAAAAACAGGCACGCCATTTGTAGGAAGCGGTACATGACTAGAATGGGATTATTTTTGTTTGCCATGTTGGCTATCCAAGTGGCACAGGCACAAAATGTAAAAAATGAAGATGTACAATATACATACATCAAACTACCGCTCACTCCACTGCAGCCGTCCATCAAACATTACAAATCTTACGTTACGGCAGCCTATGAAGCGGATAACCAACGGATGCGGACAAAATACGAAGCCGATTTGGCTGTAGCCGAAGCCGATTATCAAAGAGAATTGGCTGCCCATCCAGGAAATGTTAAAGCTGCCGAGGAGCGTTATGCTGCCGAGATGGCAGAATGGGAGAAAAAACCGTTATCCGAAAAATTTGTGGAAAAGCAGATTTTAAAGGAAAACAACAAACCAGTAAAGCAATTGCCCTCGCCTCCCTACAAAAGGAACGTGGAACAACCCAAAATGCAAAGGACGTATGATTACCAAGCTTTGGCCAGCACTTACCTGATATTGGAAGGTTATGAAAACAATCCCGATCGAGCCATAAAAATCGAAATCACTTTGAACGGCTTTGATTACACACAACCACAAGTAATTACCGAAAATAAAAATGTGGTTTCGGTAGTGAACGGAACATCCACTACCACGCAAGTGCCGCATTACAACATTGAATTTACCTATCGGCATACCATGTCGGTAAAAGTGACTGATCCCGACGGAAAAGAGCTGTTGTATATTTCTCCGCAGGAATTGAATACGTACAAAACCTACAAATCCGCACAGACCAAAACGTACCAAACCATCAACGAAGAATCTTTGGTAAAACCGTTTGAGGAAAAAATCCTACAGGAAAACATGGTTTTCATCAATAATTTGGTGAATGACCGGTTTGGTTTCAAAAGGGAAACCCGCAAAACTGAATTAGGTTACGTAAAGGCCAAAGACGATTCGTATACCGATTTATTGGTTGCCTATAATGAAGCCAGCTCGGGCTTAAAGACCTTGCTGGATGACGAAGAAAATGCCAAAGCCAAATTGATGAAATCCATCACGGCCTGGAATACCGCATTATTGGAATCTGACGTAAACAATAAGAAAGCTCGGATAGACAAAGATGTGACGGGCATGATTTATTTTAACCTGCTTGAAACTTACTTTGCACTTCGCAATGTGGACGGCGGAGAAAAAACCATCGCCACGTTAAACACGATGTCCATGTCCAATTCGGATCGAAAACAGAAAGAAAAATACGAAGCGTTATTTAATGATTTGAAAAAACGTATAGCGGCAAATAAATAGCTGATATAACATATAACAAATACTGCAGCTGATATATGAAGCTGCGGTATTTTTTTTGATTTTTAATATCTGGCAACCTGCGTCTAATTTGCTTCTTGGTCAACCTTTTTACGAAAGATTCACCAATCGCTTCACCTCGCTAATCAATTCAATCGATTTCATCAATTTTTCATGTGGCAAGGCGGCTGTATCCATTTGGAAAGTCACCCTGGAAATACCACCCAACGCCTCACCATGTCGCCGTATTTTTTCGGCCACCTCATCTGGGCTTCCTATCAATAAAGAGCTCAGCGGATTTATCTGCGCGTCGAAACGGGCACGGGTCATTGGGGGCCAACCCCGCTCCTTACCTATGCGGCCCATGCTTTCGGCATAACCTGGATAAAACTCATCCAACGCCTGTTGCGTAGAATCGGCCACATAACCAAACGAATGGAGGCCTACTTTTAATTTATCGGATGAATGGCCGGCGCGTTGTCCCGCTTCGCGGTATAAATCGACCAGCGGACGGAAACGATGCGTCTCTCCACCGATCACCGCTACCATCAATGGCAATCCCAAAGCGCCCGCACGAACAAACGATTCGGGTGTTCCACCTACGCCCAACCAAATGGGAAACGGATCCTGCAATGGCCTGGGATAAATGGCCTGATTATTTAATGCCGGACGAAATTTACCGGACCAAGTCACAAATTCGTTATCACGGATATGTAATAATAGTTCTAATTTTTCGGCAAAAAGGGCATCGTAATCATTTAGGTTCAACCCGAACAATGGAAATGACTCAATAAATGAACCGCGGCCTACCACCATTTCCGCACGGCCATTGGAAATTAAATCCAATGTGGCAAAATTTTGGAACACACGCACCGGATCGGCAGAACTTAGTACGGTAACAGCGCTCGTTAACCGGATTTGATTCGTTCGCGAAGCCGCGGCGGCCAATATCATAGTGGGTGCAGAATCCAAAAATTCCTTCCGGTGATGTTCTCCGATACCAAAAATATCCAAACCAACCTGATCTGCCTGTTCTATTCTTTCCAGCAGCTGTGCCATGGAGCTTACGCGTTCATTCGCCGTTCCTGAATCGCTGCTGGCCATGGCCGATGCAAAACTATCAATCCCAATTTCCATGTCCATCAATTTATATACGAATATACGACCGTTTATCCACCAGAAATCGGCTACTATACCTAACGAAACCGATAATGCTAAACGATGGAAAGCGCAGGCTTCTGCTTCCGGTGGTAAGTAATATAGGACACCAACAACAACACAAAAAAGAACACGGGAGCAATAACCTGGCTAACCGCATCACCCAAAACCACATGCGTTATAAATGCAGAAATAAATGTAATCCCAAATCCGGCATATGCCCATTCCTTTACACGTGCGGCCACGGGAGCCAACAATAAAATGGCACCTATTATTTTTGCGATGCCCAATTCAACCCTAAAAAAATCGGGAAAACCGGCGCGGCGAAAATTCTCCATCACTTCCGCATTCGTAAAATACATATATGCCGACAAAGCCATCATGACGGCTACAATAGAAGTAGTGATCCAATAAGTAATTTTAATTGCTTTCATTTTTTATTTTTTTGATGACACAAACCTACCTATATTTGCTAACCATTAGTTAGTAGTAATATAAAGGTTAGTGGTAACCTTGGGGTTAGCAAAATCATATACCATGGCATATCAACCAGATAACGAAACTGAACATACCGCCGAATCTTGCAACGGCACCTTATCCGCCATCGGTGATGCCATTTATGTGATCGGTGGAAAATGGAAATTAAGGATCATCATTGCCTTGCGCGACGGAAATAAACGCTTCAACGAATTGCAACGGACAATACCCGGTATTTCGGCCCGGGTACTTTCCAACGAATTAAAGGAATTAGAATTGAATGGTTTCGTGAAAAGAAATGTGCACATACAAACGCCCGTGTTAGTGGAATATGAAGTAACGGAATACAGCCACACCCTGAAAGAAGTAACCAGTGCTTTGGTAGCTTGGGGCACGATGCACCGGGAGAAAATTGTGAAGGAAAGAAAATCAAAAAGCGTCTCCGGTAATTAAGTGCAAAAGGCTTATTTATTTCTATGAACTATTAATTTAGTGATTTATCTGCTTAAATATAAATAGCATTTTAGGGAATTTGTCTAATTATTACCCTTCCATTTTGCATAAAAATTAAACAAAATATTTACAAAACCACTTAAATATTAATGAGATATAAAGTGAAATTTATCTCATTATGCCCAAAGCTTCCCCAATAATTACCCAGATTGTATAAATGACCTTAGTTTTCTCGCGTTTTCGTAACCCGCTTCGTACATCGTATTGTTGAAATAGATATAACAAGCTTCGGCTTTTGGTATCTTGAGTGCCAATTGTTTCAACAATAAATCGTTATAAGAAGACTTAAACAATTCAGGTACACCGTGCATGCGCAGATAAAATATATTGTCCCGTATCAATGGTTCCGTGGGCAACGTAGGATAACTCACATTGCAGAAAGTAAGATTATGTTTCTTCAACGTTTCCCATACCTTTTCATTCCACCATGAAATATGCCTAAACTCTACCACATTACGACTTAAATGCGGGATACTCTTCAGGATATTATCCAGATTTTCTTCCGTATAGGCAAACGACGGAGGAAGTTGGAACAGTATGCAACCCAGCTTTTCCCTTAATCCATCCTCCACAATATGTGTAAATTCCAATACCTTTTCCTTGGCATTTTTCATACGCAAAGTATGGGTGATGATTTTGTGTGCTTTTACCGAAAAAATAAAACCGGGTGGGGTTTGGTCACGCTGCTTCTCCAATGTTTTCAATACAGGGAACCTGTAGAAAGAGCTGTTCAACTCCAAGGTATTAAACTGTGAACTGTAATAGGCCAACCACTTCGATGAGGCGAGTTTCTCCGGATAAAACTTATCTTTCCAATAAGGATAACTAAACCCCGATGTACCAATATGTAACTTCATGCTCTCATTCCCCCTCATCATATTTAACCAATTACCATGCCCATACATTGTTTCAACCATCACCTGTCGATTTAATAGATTTCTATTCCGTTACCCTTTCAAATTCGTAATTGTTTTTAATATGTTGGTTAAAATATATGCCTTTGCTGAAAGCCGATTTAAACTCATCGAACACGTCAGCCGGCACCTTCTTGTAGAGATAGACCATTCCAGATACAAAAATGATTTTTAGCACTTTGTGCTCTGCATCATAATGATAGGATGAAATAACTGAAGAAGGCATGCCCAAAACATATTATCAGGGATACGGAATGCCAAAAATATGCCGAACTATATTGGGGAAATAGGTCTGCTTTTCAGGAAATGTGACCAATACTTTTTCCCGTAGCCACAAAATATTTCCTCGCCCACCTTGATGTCCCGAATAGCTACGAGACATACTTTTCCGTCTTCATCCAAAGTTATTTGGGCATTATTATCAAACGGTGTGGCAGACAAACCTTCAGCATCATTGGCGTATTTGGCAAAACCCTTTACGTTTAACGAATCCATGATGGTCCCGTCCAACAGGTTGATGAAATAGTGATCCTTTTTATCCTTGACACGGTCAGTCACTTCACTTTCCGACAAAATCTCCCCTTTGTAAACGGATATGATTTCATTTTCATAAATTTCAATCGAAGTAAACAAACCATTCCCGGCGCCAGCTATACGAGATTTAGAAACGTATAGATAATCGGACTCACGGGCATCAATTTTTTCTGGAATATCGTTTGGACACATGTGCTATGTATAGTGTAGTTTCCGAAATTGATCGGGGGTAGTTTTCGTATATTTTTTAAAAAATTTGACGAAATATGAATTATCCTTAAAATTTAATTCAGCCGCAATTTCACTGACGGACAATTTAAAATTCACCAATAATCGTTTGGCTTCCAATACGATTCTGTTCCGGATCATTTCCCCGGCAGAAATCCCCAATACATCCTTACACAAGGCATTGAGATGATTGGGGGTAATGTATAGGAGACCGGCATATTCCTTTGGCAGTTTGAGTTGTCTATAATTCTCCTCTATTAATTTTTCAAAATTGGTCAGTATAACAGAATTATACGTGGGCGACATATGTTCTCTTTTTTGCGTCATGCTCCTGGAAACGGTAAGAAAAAGCTGTAACATCAACGAGGCGATCATCATTTGCGAATGCGTTTTTTGCGCGGATTGCTCCCCCACGATTTCCTCGAAAATCTGCACCGCTTTTTCCTGTACATTTTTTGGCAATACCACCACTTGTTTTTCCACGTCGGAGCCAAAGAATACGAACTGGTCCAACAGATTGGAACTCAATAGCAGCCGATCCAAAAAAGTGGGCGAAAAATTGATGATGTACCCATCTACACGACCCGCAAAATTCCAACCGTGTACCTGGCCGGGTTTCATAAAATAAATCATTCCCTTTTTTACCGGGAATTTCACGAAGTCGATCAGGTGTTCGCCTTTTCCTTCTGTAAAGTATAACAAGTGATAAAACGAATGCCGGTGAACCGAATGTAAATGTGGATTACCCGAAAGATACTCCGAAAAACGGTCTGCATTCAATAGCCCGTCATCTGACTTGTTGGCAGCCAGATGGTCTATATTGAACGTCGGAAAATTCGGTTTGGACATGAAATTTTAATTTCTATTTCAAATGTAGATAAGCTTTACCACAATCCATAGTATTATTCATCCTAAATATGGTACTTTTTATGGATTAAATACCAGTTCAAGTCTGTCAAAACGATCCCCAAATAATAATCAAACTATTAAATATGTAATGATTATGAAATCTAACCATAAAAAAAAGCATTGTAAAACTTACCGAATGACAAGCAACAAAAAATCCATATCATTGAAATACACCATAACTTTGTACCATAATCAATGATTCAGATCATGGAAAAAGGAACATTTTGGTATAGCGTAGTGAAGGAGAAATGCCCACGTTGCCAGGAAGGGGATTTGTTTGTGTCCAACAATTGGTATTCGCTTAAGAACATCGGCGGTATGCCCGACCGTTGTCCCATCTGTCGCCAAGACTTTAAAATGGAAGACGGGTTTTTCCTAGGCGCCACGTATGTAAGTTATGGCATCACGATTGGCATCACGGTACCTGTTTTGGCTATCATATACTTTATTTTCAAGATCGATTATGCACAGATGTTACCCATTTTCATCGCGTTGTTAATCGCACTTATTCCGCCAGTGGTTCGTGTAAGCCGCTCCATTTGGTTCAATATTTTTGTGGGTTACGAGGATGACTGGAAAAATTTATATGCAAAGAAACCGGCATTGGCAGAAAACCCTTAAGCCGGGTTTTCATTCAAAAAAGCCACCAGCTGATCAACCGCCAAGGCACGGTGGCTGATGGTATTTTTCATTTCTGGCGACATTTGCGCAAAAGTGATGTCATACCCATCGGGCATAAAGATAGGATCATAACCAAAGCCTTTTTCCCCATGTTTTTCGCGGGTGATCGTTCCTTTGATCACGCCTTCGAAGGTATACCTTCCCAAAGGATGGATCAACGCAATCACCGTTTTAAACGAAGCGGAACGGTCAGTTGCGTTTTCCAGTTCGGCTAAGACCTTGTCCATGTTATCGTTCGCATCACGCTGCTCGCCGGCATAACGGGCCGAAAATACACCCGGCTTCCCATTCAATGCGTGTACTTCCAGACCTGAATCGTCCGCGAAGCAGAAAATCCCCTTTTTATCGAACACGTAATCGGCTTTCTGGAAAGCATTGCCCACGAAAGTTTCACTCGTTTCGGGAATATCTTCCGTAATGCCAACTTGGGAAAGCAAAATCAAATCGATGGCCGAACCCTGGAGCTTGGCGGAAATTTCTTCCAATTTCTTCGGATTGTTGGATGCAAAACAGATTTTCATGGTACAAACTTATAAATAGACATAAGATATTAGATATAAGACCCAAGACTTTTATCGGTTAAAACATAACCACCAACCGATGTATAGAACCGTAGCGCGAAGCTTCGCGCCACTAAGCCGAAGAAACCTAAGGAACGCAAGATTATAAATATCCGATAACAAATTAACCGATCCCCATAACAATTATTCCAACCCGAAACCGTTCACTACATTTGCGCGCAATTGATGAAGAGATTCGGTTTACATATTTGGCTTTTGTTGGTACTTGTGTTGGCCCCGTTTGCCATGCAGGCGCAGACCCGGCAGGCAAAACGGGATTCACTCCGCGCCCTCCGGGATACGCTGAACGTGTATTTCTGGAACCGCCGCGCCTTGATGGATGACGGACTCTTTGTGAAGGAGAAGAAGGATACCTCGCTTCGCAAATTCCATGTGTACAATCCGGTAACAGCCAGATATGGTAACATCCTCACCGATAATCTGGGCCGTCCGAACCAACCCGCTTTTTTTGATGTGGATTCCACCCGTGGATTTTCCCTTCGCCCATCCATCGCAGAACAATACCTATTCCGCGGCGGCGAAAGGAACTATTACCGGACGCTGAGGCCATATTCCGAATTTGGATACAGCATCGGTACGTCTGGACAAAAAAAAGAAGGGCGGAACGGAGAACAGACGCTTTATCTCTTACATACCCAAAAAGTGTCGGAAACCGTACAGCTCGGTTTTGAATTCAGACGGATTACCGCCGTGGGATTTTACCAACGCCAATGGGCGGCACATAGCAATATCCGGGCTTTCGTTTCACATTACGGCAAGAAGGAACGGTATGGCATCGCGGCCGATTTCATCTATAACGATGCAAAAATCCAAGAAAATGGTGGCTTATCCCCCGAAGTGGATTTTAAGAACCAACGGGTCACGAACATCATCGACGGAGATACTTTTACCACCCCATTGAGCCGAAAATTCGGTTACCCGGTCAACCTATCCAATACCGAAAACCAACAACAGACGTTTGAATTATTCGTGAAACAATTTTATCGCGTGGGCGTAAAAAGTTTCCAACCGGATACCAATAAGGCACCGATCCAATTACCCCTCTTCCAAATAGACAATACAATCCGGATTAAAACCGACCGGAGACGTTATATAGACTCATTGGCGAACAATTTTTACGATACCGCTTATTTCGATACCTCCAAAACATTTTACAGGACTTATCACCGTGAGGTAAATATGGATCTGGAATTTTCATTCTTTCCATACCGGAAGAAAGGTTTGGCCAACAAAATATCCGCGGGGATTAACGGTGCCGTGTTTGACGTGAGTCAGATGGAACAGAAATACGTAGGATATAACGTTTCGCTGTTTTCAAAACTCAATTTCTTCATCGACTCGTTGCGTTATGTGAGGGCTTTTGCGGAGTACAATATCTTGGGATACAACCAGAACGACCTGAACATACACGCATCTGTACACTTAGGCTTCAACAATAGACGGAAAGAGCTGCTGGTGGTGCTGGAACCATCGTTCGTCTTCCGCCTACAAGAACCAGGCTACCTATGGCAAAACACTTACAGCAACCGCTATATCTGGAACAACGATTTCAAAAAAGTACGGACGCTTGGTGTGATAGCCGATGTAAGTTTCCCCAAATACCTACTGAAACTCAGCGGACGTTTCTTTAATGTGGGCAATATGCTCTATTACGACCAAAATGCCATAGCCCAACAGGCTGCACAGGAAATCGTCATTTTTCAGGCTGTGGCAGAATATGATTTGGCATTTTCCAAAAAACGCTTCCACTTCATTAACCGTGGCGTATTCCAAACCGCCAATTCGGGGTTGATTCGCTTGGCCCCGTTTTATCTAAAAAGTACGTTTTACTACGAGAATTATTTATTCAAAAAACGCCTGCTGATACAAACCGGTTTCGATATCTATTACGGACTCGGGTACGAAGGTTATGGCTACGCGCCGGCTACGGGCGCATTCTATTTGCAGAACAATGCACGCATCGGAAACTACCCGTATGTGGATGTTACTTC
>Ga0247814_10000880_pt1 | contig 20201 bp, 15 predicted proteins | sample UWRJL179409R1_FD_179947 | JGI IMG/M metagenome (GOLD analysis project Ga0247814, IMG submission 179947) | Plant litter microbial communities from Arlington Agricultural Research Station in Wisconsin, United States - UWRJ-L179-409R-1 | ecosystem: Environmental > Terrestrial > Plant litter >... | reverse complement strand
GATTGTAGAAGTCAATTTTTCAGCTCCCATACCAATAATTTCAACAGAATCTCCAGTATTAGCAACACCGGTTTCGATACGACCTGTAGCAACAGTTCCACGACCAGTAATTGTAAATACGTCTTCAACTGGCATTAGGAATGGTTTCGCGATATCACGTATCGGCTCTTCAATCCAGTTGTCAACAGCTTCCATCAATTCAATGATTTTTGGCACCCAGGCCGGATCATTGTTCAATCCACCCAAAGCTGAACCCTGAACTACAGGACCATTATCGCCATCATATTCGTAGAAAGACAATAAATCTCTGATTTCCATTTCAACTAGCTCTAAAAGCTCAGCATCGTCAACCATATCCACTTTGTTCATGAAAACAACCATTCTAGGAATACCAACCTGACGACCTAAAAGGATGTGCTCACGTGTTTGTGGCATTGGTCCGTCTGTTGCAGCTACAACAAGGATAGCACCATCCATCTGAGCAGCACCTGTAACCATGTTCTTTACGTAATCCGCGTGACCTGGACAGTCAACGTGCGCATAGTGACGGTTAGCAGTTTCATACTCAACGTGTGATGTATTAATTGTAATACCTCTTTCTTTTTCTTCAGGAGCGTTATCAATCTGGTCGAATGATTTCGCTTGACAGTAACCCGCATCTGACAATACTTTTGTAATTGCCGCAGTTAATGTAGTTTTTCCGTGATCCACGTGCCCAATTGTACCAATGTTTAAGTGGGGTTTGTTACGGTTAAAATTTTCCTTTGCCATTTTACTTAATTTTTAATCTTAGTTATATATTAGTGTTCAAAATTCATTCTTAAATTGAGCCAACTACGGGAATTGAACCCGTGACCTCTTCCTTACCAAGGAAGCACTCTACCCCTGAGCTAAGTCGGCTTGTGCCTAGTTCAGAAGTTAGACTTTAGAATTCAGAAAAAACCAAACTCACATTTCTAAACTCCAATTTTTTAATTATCAATCTATGATTGATTGATAATCCCAGTAAGGCAATACCTTATCCAACTTTAAATATGAATTTCCCTGAAAGTGAACTTTCGGATAAATTCTATTAAATCTTGTGGGGAGAGCAGGATTCGAACCTGCGAAGTTCACACAGCAGATTTACAGTCTGCCCTCGTTGGCCGCTTGAGTATCTCCCCTACTTTTTTTATCTTATACCTTAATGCTTTATTAGAGCCGGCGGAGGGACTCGAACCCACGACCTGCTGATTACAAATCAGCTGCTCTAGCCAACTGAGCTACGCTGGCATATACAATAAAAAAAGTCCGCTATTTCTAACGGACTGCAAATGTATATCTTTTTGTAACTTAATCAAAACATTTTTAAAAAAAAATTAGATTAAATATGTGTTCTTATTTTTTCCTTTCTTTTGACTAATAATCTTTCGGCCGATTCAGCACATTGCTCTATCGCTTCTTCAAAACTTTTGCATTGCTTTTTCACTACAAAATCATCTCCGGGTACGTGCAATTTAATTTCCGCAATCTTGTTTTCCTTCTCACTGATATTTTCTACTTTCAAAAAAACGTCTGATGAAACAATTTTATCGTAATATTTTTCCAATTTGTCCATTCTGTCCTGGATAAAATCTACTAGCTTTTTGTCAACATTAAAGTTAACTGCATGAACGTTTACCTTCATAATCAAAAATTTTTAGTGGTTGAACTTAAATTATTGCTGACTCCTCGGATGCGCATTTCCGTATACTTTTTTTAATTCCGCCAGACTACTGTGCGTATATACCTGTGTTGACGCAAGACTCGAATGCCCCAATAATTCTTTTACTGAATTGATATCTGCCCCATTATTTAAAAGGTGTGTAGCAAAGGTATGCCGCAATATGTGCGGACTCTTTTTTACCTTTTCTGAGACATTACTAAAGTAGTTATTTATTAAACGATAAACAAACGAATCATTCAATTTAACGCCCTTTTGCGTCAGGAAAAAATAGTCTTTATCGGTAATGGCTTCTAAACGAGCCCTTTCAGAAAAATACGTTTGAATCTGTTGGGAAACAATTGGCAATATCGGAAGTATCCTTTCCTTGTTTCTTTTTCCCAACACCTTTAAAGTACTTTCATTAAGATTCGAAACCTTTAGATGAATCAGTTCTGTCCGGCGAATTCCCGTGGTATAAAACAAATCAATTATCAGTTTATCCCTTATTCCTTCAAAACCATCGGGATACTTTATCTGATTTAAAACATCATCGAGTTCCTTTTCAGAAAACGGAATCTGAATTTTCTTTGGTGTCTTTAAAGCTTTATGCTTCAATAGCGGACTCCCGGCAATCTGTTTCGTCTTCAACAAAAATTTGTAGTAGGCTTTTAATGATGCGATTTTACGGTTGACCGAAGTATTGGAAATTCCCGCATCCACCAAAGAAACGATCCAACCGCGAATCTGGCTGTAATTGACCTCTTTCACATTTTCCTGTTCAAATTCCTTTTTGAGAAATGTTTCAAAAAAACCCAGGTCATCAAGATATGCCGTAACGGTGTGAGGAGAATAATTCTTCTCCAGCTGCAGGTAATCCCTAAAGGCGCGCTGACTATTTTCCATAAAAAAACCGTTAGTATCAAAGGTATTAAACTTTGTTCACTAACGGTTCTATAGCTGTGGAAAAATAAATTTAGTTTTCCAAATTGTCTCGCATGTTCTGGATGTAAGCCGCTTTCTGGATTTTCATCCTGTTCGTTACAGAAGGCTTAATGAACGCCTGACGTGCACGCAACTGACGAACAGTTCCGGTTTTGTCGAACTTTCTTTTATAGCGCTTCAATGCTCTATCGATATTTTCTCCGTCTTTAATTGGTATAATTAACATAATATAGACACCTCCTCTCGTTAAGGCTGCAAAAGTAACTAATAATTTAGAATTAACAATTAATAATTGATATTATTTTATGGCGTGCCGGCGAAATCAAATTTTCGTAAGCAAGAGACTCCTCAGCCGCCGTCAGGCTGTCCGCTAAATCTTTTATTCCGTAAACTCCATAAAAGGATACCGCTGCCATCCTTCACGCAAACTGCTAGTTAAAAAAGAATTCCGTCACGATTTCATTATGAACCGCTTCAACATTTGTGGATACCGTTTTCTTTTTATAAAAATTGTTGTCAAGCACTTCATAATCATCCTGAACGGCTGCTGTCGAAAGCAAATTACGTGATTGGGAAAAACCATTTGCAAAGTCGCCCCAGGCATAACGTTCCGCACAGATAATCCGTCTTAATTTTTTCCCATAAGAATTGTCTTCCAACACAGAAAAATTATCAATGATCGTAGCATAAGAAAAAGGCTGTGTTGTTCCATCCGGTTTTTGCATCGAAACCAAATTCTCATTAGCGTAGCCGAAAGTATTGACCGCATCTATTATTCCATCCAGATTTTGGTCTCTACCTGCCCTAATAACATTGTCATTGTTATCGAACTCCAGAATGTTACGCGAAACCAATTCGGTTGACGCACTGTTGTAAGGCGCTGACAATCGTTCCGAATACACCACATTGGCTGACGGATGGATAAAGCGGTAATACACCATTGCGTTGCTACCTCCTGATTCTGCAATGAGTTTTTGCGCACCAATTACATTTCCTGAACTGTCATAGAAAAACTGCGTGTTATTGGCAGCCGTCAATAAATCGCCATTGTAAAAATACTCTTGGGTGGTTACGCCATCCCGTGTTGTAATGGAAAATAATTTCCCATCAACGATATTGCCTGTAAAAAAGTAATGGCTGTTCGCTTCCGGATGGTTGGCATTCGTAACGGTCGAATCATAAGTATAATGGCTGAATGAAATTTCGTCAGCAACATTACCAACAATATTCCTGTCATCGCTATCGGAACAGGAAATAAAAAGCATGGCTGCGCCAGCCGCAAATAAAGAGGTGATTTTCATAATTAATGATATAAATTGGTTTGTTCAGGATAACGACGCTCAATTTAATTTATTGTTAAAAATGTTAAAATAATTTTCCTTAAAATAAAAAGCCTCCTCACGGAAGCTTTATTGTAACATTTAATTATGTGTCTATGCCTTTAGCAAATTCCTGGAAATTACCAATTTCTGAATCTCTGTTGTACCTTCACCTATCGTACATAATTTAGAATCTCTGTAAAATTTCTCTACCGGAAAATCCTTGGTGTAACCGTAGCCACCATGAATCTGGATCGCCTCATTCGAAACTTTTACGCAAACTTCAGACGAGTACATTTTTGCCATCGCTCCGGCAGTGGTAACCGGAAGATGGTTTTGTTTGCAATACGCGGCTTTATGCAACAGCAGTTCTGATGCTTCAATTTCAGTTGCCATGTCAGCCAATTTAAAGGCAATGCCCTGAAAACTGCTGATCGGCTGACCAAACTGATGTCTTTCTTTTGAATATTTTAAGGCAGCTTCATAAGCACCTTTAGCAATTCCGAGCGACAAGGCACCAATAGAAATCCGGCCACCGTCTAATATCTTCATCGCCTGAACAAATCCTTGGCCAACTTCCCCTAAGCGGTTCGCATCAGGCACCCGGCAATTGTCAAAAACCAATTCTGCCGTTTCACTGGCACGCATGCCCAGTTTATTTTCTTTTCGGCCAGAGGTAAATCCGGGCATTCCTTTTTCAAACACAAACGCAGTCATTCCTTTTGAATCGCCTTTTTCACCGGTACGAACAATTACTACAGAAATATCTCCGGAAATCGCATGAGTGATAAAATTTTTCGCGCCATTTACGATCCAATGATCACCATCTTTAATGGCTGTTGTATTCATACCGCCAGCATCCGAACCTGTGTTGTGCTCTGTCAAACCCCAGGCGCCAATGTGCTCTGCGGTAGCCAGTTTCGGAATCCATCTTTTTTGCTGTTCCTCATTTCCGAACGTAAGGATATGATTTGTACAAAGGGAATTGTGTGCCGCGACCGACAAACCTATTGACGGGTCAACTTTGGAAATTTCCTCTATAATAGTAATGTATTCATGATAACCCAATCCTGAACCGCCAAGTGCTTCCGGAACCAGTACACCCATAAAACCCATTTCTCCTAATTTCTTAAATAATGGTACTGGAAAAGTCTGTGCTTCATCCCATTCCATAATATTTGGTCGAATGTGCTGTTCGGCAAAATCCCGTATTGATTGTGCAATCATCGATTGCGTTTCATTTTGTGCAAAGTCCATTTTTATGCTTTTATTTTTTAGAATTCCAAATATAAGGCAATTATTTTTAATTTATCTACCGGAAAGCCCGAAATTTTTATTAAATCCTCAGTATTCCTGATTTCCCCATTCATGCTTCGGTAGGTAACAATCGATTTGGCCTGCGCATACCTGAAATAAGGAAATTGGGACAATTCTTTTACAGACGCATTATTGATATTGATCTTCTTTGGATTCGGAATCTGATCGATCCTGAAGTCCTGATTCAATTTTTCGATAACATCTGGTGATAATCCCCAAATGTCCGACAGCTGTTCCATACTGACGAAACATCCAAACTTCTCTTTTTCCTTAAGGATGCGCTCTGATAATCCGTCACCGATGCCATATACTTTTTTTAAGTCTTCTTTTGTCGCGAGATTAATATCGATGATGACTTTTGGCGCTTTGGCCTTGAAAGACTGATTGTTGAAGAATTTTTGTTTTTTCTTATTTTTAACCCAGTCGGGGAATTTAAAATAGGGTGAAATGGCATTGAGCAGGGAATCTGAAACCTGTGTAACCTGTTGGAATTCTGCAGCGGAATTAACATAACGATTGGTCTCCCGGAAAGCAACAAGCCTATCAATCTCCGCCACTGACATTCCCAATTTATAGCCTTTGAAATCAGTAATAAAATTTGGATTAAACGGATACATCTTTGGCGTTTCGCTTTTCTTTATGCTTTTTAAAGAATCGATCGGAATCTGCAACGACGACCATTGCTCTTTTTCCGAATCCTGATGAACAGCTTTCTTTCCGCCAAAATCCAAACAAAGATAGGAAGCCTGAAAAGCAACCACAAGAGCAAACAATACTAAAAGCCCTATTCGCTGGGTTTTAGAAAAAATAAAATACGGTTTTAAAGATGATTTTTTCATGGTTTGGCGTGTAAAAATAAAATGGCGTAGAGAGGATAAGTGGAATGCGTAATCAGAGGTCGAAGACGGAACTCCGTTTTGCCCTGACGAGATCCTTAAGCCGAATCCAGAATGCGAGTGTCAGATACACACCAAACCAGAGTCCGGCAGTAACGAAAGAGATGTAAATAAAAAACAAGCGTACACTATTGGCGCGCATGCCCAGCTTATCGGCCAAACGCGAAGAAACGTGGAAACCGTATTTTTCGAAAAAATATTTAAGCCGGATTACAAATGTCATAACAGGTATAAATCAGGAAACAAATTTAAACTTTTATTGGATTGCTTTTCAATAATTCTATTCCAACAGCACACTCCATACACCTACTTTGTTCACAATATTCCTTTTTCAATTGCAATAAACACTGACTATCAAATCCATTGGCAGCCACTACTCCGAAGGTGCTGAACTTTTGAATGACCGCATTTTGTTCGGCCGGAATCTGTCTCATCAATGCAATCAGGATTTCAGAAATATCTTTGCCTTGGCTTTTAGCATAAGCAAACTTCACCGGCACAATGGTGTTGATAATAATCAGATCGATAAAAGACCGTGACAGCGATTTGTTCTTTTTGGGACTTTCGCGGTCGAATTGGTAGTGTGTTTTCCAATACTCTGAAACTGAAACCTTAAAAATGTCATACAATTCCTGAAGACAAGTTGCCGCTATTATTTTTGAAAACAGTTGCTCGCTGTTGAAATACAAATTGGCGAGTTGCGACAAACGAATTGTGGGAAAATTATCCGGACGGTGCTTAAAGAATTGTACAGGTTCAATGAGCGGTTTGTGCATCTGGTATTTATAAACCAAATAATCAAACTTCTGTTTTAGATTCGTAAAATAATAATCTTCTTTTTCGACATCGAGCAAGCCTGCAGTCCCAAAAAGCAAAGCTTCTAGATTTTCCGCATCGGCTCTTTCCTTTCGGATGAATGCAAAAGGAATTGAGGTAGCTATCTTTTGGAATATTTCTCCATTGGTATTCAATCCGAAGTTTTTGGCAAGAAGGCAGAATAGCACCGCTTCCCAATCTGAATGCGTTTGTTCTAGCATGAGATCGATGGATCTTGACTTTCTTTCGAGACGTTCAAAAAAAAGCCGTTCGAGCCAATGTTCAAAAATAAAGAGGTCTACATGTTGCAGTTGTCGCTCACAGAATATCCATGATTTGGGAACCAGCAATGACCGGTAATTTTCTACAGTTTCTTTGGCAATATAATGTCTGAGTTCTAAAACCGGAATTTCAGTATTATTCTTTCTGAAAATTTCAGCATCGTGTTCCCATACCACATGAAGAATCACACTTTCATAAGCCGCATCTTTTTCATGATGATGGTGGTACCAGTCGGAAGATTTGATATGAATTTCGACATTTCCGGCCCATTTCTGCCCTTCAATAATCAGTTGCGCATTAAAAAAATCGGGGCCAGCTAATTGGAGGTAATCTCCGGAATGAATGATGGTAATGGGTTCTTGATTGGAAGTATACAGATTGGAAGTATTGAACTTCTTAAACTTCCACACGTAGTGCAGAAAATCTTCTTTCATGACAGTAATTTTAGATGGCGTATAGAATGACTAATGTACGAAAAAAATCCGTACAACAATTTCTCTTTCTAAAATCAGAGCCTTATTTAAGCAGATACAATTGGGCGCAAGCCCGAGCATCAGACAATGCCTCGTGGTGGTTGAGAAGAATATTATTGCGATCGCTGCAGTATTTGAGGTTGGCCGGTTTATAGCCTTTGGCTCTGTAAATCTTACACGTGCATTCCCAACGATCCGCTATTTCAAGTTCATCATAATACAACCCATAATATTTCATTGTCTTGGCCAATACATTCCGGTCAAACTGTTCATTGTGCGCTACAATAGTCTTCCCAAAGAGTCTCTTGTGGATTTCAGGAAACACACCGTCAAAAGTCTGCCGATTAAGGGTTTCAATCGGCTTTATCCCATGCACCATAATATTTTGGTACCAATACTCATTTTCGGGCGGCTGGATGAGTGTGTAATATTCATCGATGATGACGCCGTTTTCGACACTTACAATGCCAACGGCACAGGCACTATGATGATAGCCTGTAGCCGTTTCAAAATCTATGGCAGTAAAAGTCATGGCCTGAAATATTTATAAAAAAGTTTAATTGTCAATTATTTGATTGATCCGATAATGTCATATTTGGTGATGATATGGTGTTTCCCATTTCCAAGATCCAGTAGCACCGCCTGATTGTCTTTGGTAAACAGCTTGGAAACTTCCTCAATCGATGTACCGATTTTGACGATTGGATAAGGTTTGCCCATCACTTCCCGTATGGGTTTATCTGCGACATCTTTATCGGTAACATAGCTTTGGAACAAATCAGACTCATCTACCGATCCTACAAATCCATTGATATCAATTACTGGAATCTGTGAGATTTTGTATTTGCGCATGCGTTCTATTGCGTGCGATACCAATTCTTCGGTACGCACTATAACAAGTGTTTTGTCGATATGGTCTTTGATGACATCTTCTGCTTTCGTGATTTCTTCGTCAAGAAAACCTCTTTCGCGCATCCAGTCATCGTTGAACATTTTCCCTACATAACGGCTTCCCGAATCATGGAACAAAACCACAACTACATCCTCCGGCTTGAAATGTTCTTTAAGCTGCAACAATCCTTTAATGGCTGAACCTGCTGAATTGCCTACAAATATGCCTTCTTCCAAAGCAATTTTCCTTGTATAAACCGCCGCATCTTTATCGGTCACTTTTGTAAAACCGTCAATCAGCGAAAAGTCAACATTTTTTGGAAGGATATCTTCCCCAATGCCTTCTGTGATATAGGAATAAATTTCATTCTCGTCGAAAATCCCTGTCTCATGGTATTTCTTGAATACAGATCCATAGGTATCGACGCCCCATATTTTAATATTCGGATTTTTTTCTTTCAGGTATTTTGCCACACCCGAAATGGTTCCGCCGGTTCCTACGCCAACTACAAAATGTGTAATCTTCCCATCTGTTTGTTCCCAAATTTCAGGACCAGTTTGCTCGTAATGCGCAATTGCATTTGATGGGTTGTCATATTGGTTGACATACCAGGAATTTGGCGTGTCTTCTCCAAGTCGTTTTGAAACAGAATAATAAGATCTTGGATCGGTTGGTTCTACATCTGTCGGACAAACAACTACTTTAGCACCAACAGCCCGAAGAATGTCCATTTTTTCTTTAGACTGCTTGTCGGTTATAACGCAAATCAGCTTGTATCCTTTAACAATTGCCGCAAGTGCCAATCCCATACCTGTGTTACCAGAAGTTCCTTCAATAATGGTTCCGCCGGGTTTCAAGCGTCCGTCGGCTTCGGCATCTTCTACCATTTTGACAGCCATACGGTCTTTTACAGAGTTTCCAGGGTTGAAAGTTTCCACTTTAGCAAGTACAAGCGCATCAACGCCTGCTGTCACTTTATTGAGTCTTACTAAAGGTGTATTGCCAATGGTTCCAAGGATATTTTCAGAATATTTCATAGTATTAGGTATTTGCGAATTCGCAATGCAAGTTCTTTTTTCAGCGACAAATATAGGAATTTGTTATGAAATGAAAGTTGAATTTAACGATTGTGCGCGTGCAGGATGGAAGCGGTTATCCTTTGCTTTCCTTCTTTAGGAAAGTAAAGATAGTAGCGGACAGCCTGTTTTCACGCCCAAATTATTATTGAAAGAAATTCCACACCAATCCGAAACGGACAATAAAATCGCGATAAGGATAATTAGGTGCTGCATAAAAGTTGTTTTTGGGTGACCATGCCGAATTGAAATGCTCGGCTTTAACGAAAATGCGGGTTTGTCTGATGCGTGCATTGATAAAAAAATCGCAGTATGCGAAATCGCCGATTTGTCGTTTGTTTTGTATAAAGAATTCGCCAATAACCGGATTGTAATCGTTTGCATAATATTTCGTGAAATAATTAAAGATGACTCCCGTTTGCAGGTAAAGTGCTTTCTTGAAAAAGTAGCCGGAGTAATAGAATGTATTTCTGGTTACGATTTCAGGGACATTTAAGACGAGGCTGTCCTGATCTGTCTTTTGGTACAATATTGTATTGTCGAGTGCAAACCTCCAAAATTTGAATTCCCTGCTCACTTTTAAAGAAAAGTAGCGGATACTTTTGTCATACTGTTTAGGCGAAATCAATTGTATGCTGTCGTTGTTGCTGTTATTGCTGTAGTAGAGAAAATCATTCAGATTAGAAATCTGCAGAGACGCATTGGCCCACTGTGTTTCGGCATTGGCTTCTATAGAATTGATCTTTTGGTTTTTGAAATTGTTGTACCAGTTATAATCTGTAAAATTGCTTTGGTGAAGGTTGTAGAGGTGATCGGGCAATTTGTTGATATTCTGGTAGCGGAAAGAGAACTTATTTTTATCATTAAGCGCGTATGCTACGTTTCCATCGATATTTGTCAGTGACTGATCTGAGATGGAATTAGAATACAGTAATTTGGCTTTCCAATTGTTTTTCTGGTAATCATATTGTCCGCCTACCGAATTGATCGCATCGCTGAGGGCATTTGGCTGTAGCTGGCCTGAAATAATATAAGCGGAATTATAATAGTAATTGTACCTGAAGTCTTCTGCAAAGAACTGGAATTTACCTAAAATTTCATTCTCGTATACCGCACCTACTTTATTGTACATCCTGTTGTAACGCACTTGGTCTTTAATCCCTGCACCTACAAAGGAATCACCAAATCTCCTGATGGTATCATTTCCTACAAATGAATTTAAACTTGGCTGATTGTATTCAAAGAATTTATTTTCATAATCGAATTGGTGTGCGATGTAGAGGTTGTTGTTGCCAGCGTTTGGATTGACTCTGAAGTTGTGGTCTATAAATATCCGTTTTCCTTTGAGAAAAGACTTGGCATCGGTTAAAAAAACTTCTAACCTTTGGCGTTCTTTAAAATCAGTGCTTTTATTTTCAAAATCTGATAATGTCGTGATACCACCATTTTCACCATTGGAAAAATCCTGACTTGTAAAGTGGAAATTGGCATTATACCTTTTACTTTTAGTGTAATAACTGCTTGTAAACCTGAAATTACCCGTACTTGAAAGCTGGTTGATGTATTTTCCCAGAGAGCGCAATCCTTTATAAGCTATGGAGAAGTTAAACTGCTTCGAAGTGTTAAGAGTTACTAATGCATCGATACTTTGGCCTTGTTCCATGACGGTCTTGAAATACAATTCTGTCAACGGTGTTGGAACGGAATAATATTTAATTTGGTTGGCTTCGAGATAATTAAAATGTTTCGCTTTATAGCCGAATTCGGGATAAGGAGAAAATTCGTTGAGGCTGTATTGCAATGTATTGTAGGTCTGCCCTTCATTGACAAAAGGCAATAGTCCGAAATTGTCTTTTCTCAGATAATTGTAATCGTATTCTTTTTTGATGGTTAATGAAGTGTCTACAAAAGTAGTATCGCGTTCTAAATTATAAATCTTATAGGAAGTGATTGGTGCTTTTCGGGCGAGTTCTTTAGCTTTCTGCTCAGCAGTCTTTAAAAGACTTTTTTTAGGCTTTGCGATAACCGGCTCCTGTGCGAAAACAAAACCGGTAAATAGAAGGCACAATGCCAAAAGTACGACTCTCATAGAAAAATTATATAGTGGCAAAAATAGCTATTTGTTTGTAAATAGAATAAAATTGGCTTAAAACTTATGATTTATTAAACACCATAAAACAAAAAACCATCCCGAATGGGATGGTTTTAAGAAAGAAATGATATTTCTATTATTGTTTTACAACTTTGATAGTTGAAGTATTCCCAGTATTGTTAGTTACTTTAACCATGTAAACACCATTATTCAAAGCAGATAAGTTTAAAGAAACATTGTTTAAAGCACTATAGTTAGTAGCTGAAACTTGTTTTCCTAATATATCGTAAACAATTACATTGCTGATGTTTTTACCTGAAAGTTCTAATAGACCTGTTGTAGGGTTTGGTGAAGCAGTAAAAGATTTAGTGGATTGGAAATCTACGTTAGCAAGGAAAGAACCTTTCCATCTGTAAATACCTCCAACAGCTGATGAAGCATTAAAGCCCCCGGCTACACCGTGAGTAGCATCAGCAAAATGAAGTCCAGGACTACAGTTAATAGGATCATCAATATCTACGTCGTTGATATTAAACCAAGTCAAACCACCATCTGTTGTGTAAGATGAACCTCTTACTTCTTCAAAATCCTCACCTGTAGAAACGTAAGTAGCTGTGGTACCGGGCACATAAGACAAGTTGTAATTTCTGTACATTCCCTCCGGAAAAGTACTGGTCCATGTAACGCCACCATTAGAAGTAGTGTAGTAAGTATAATCTGAAGTGATCATAATACCATCATTATCATTGGCAAATGCGAAGTTAGTACCACCATTAAAGTCAGTAAGCGGTGTCTGGAAAGCCGTCCAGTTCAATCCACGGTCTGTAGATTTATACATTCTTCCCTTATTTGTACCAAACCATACAGTGTTACCTGTTACAGTAAGACAACGCGTATAAGCATATTCTCCTTCTAACATTGGAGCGATATTAGCTGAAGGAAGTCTAGTCCAGGCATCTCCTCCGTTTGTAGTTGTATAAATTTCAAAATACCCACCTGCAGGATCTCCCTGACAGAAACCGGTTTGATCGTCCCAAAAATAAACGATGTTGCTAAAAGAATCAGCACTATTAAAAGCAGCACTGGTTTGTTTTACCCATGTAGAACCTGAATTGGTAGTTTTAAAGATACCACCCTGAGCCGTACTACCTACAGCAGGACAAACTGCCACTACAGCAGAAGTTCCTGTAAGCGCAGTGATACCACCCATGATTAAAGTAGTGTTCCCAACATTAATCGCGCCACTCGACCAAGTTAAACCTCCATCAGAGGATTTCGTAAATACACGAATATCAGCACCCGCTCCGGAACCGTCCTGTCCGTAACCCCAAATCACGTTAGGATTATTATGCGCATATCTTATCTCACTGATTCCTGTAGATGCAGCTGAAAACGTAGTGGCTTTAGTATCCCAATACAACGATTGTGAGTAGCCACTAAACCCTAGTGGCAGGGCAAAAAGAAAAAGTAATAATTTTTTCATAATAATGATTTTTAAATTAAGTTTCAACAAATATAAAATATAAATATGAGACAGCAAAAGATAAAAAAAATTTAACTCTTAAAAAATCTCAAATTATTGAAGACCTGCGTCTTTTACAACACAGGTCTTTAGCAATATTTAAGGAAATTCTGTTACAATATAAGTTGCTAAATTATTAGCCGGGTTGACGGTTTTCACCACCTTAAGAATTGTTTTCTGAGGGCTTGCAGTAGTTAGGTTCTCATAAACCCCTTCAATTAATCTCGAGGCCCCATCAGGAAACCTTATAACAAATCGGTAGGGCAGATCTACAGGAGTATTTATAAGCCTTTCCGCATTGATTTTAAAAAGATACTCTCCTGAATGTGACGAATAAGTATTCAGGTTGTTTGCTAGCGCAACAGTTGTAAGTATACCATAATTTCTTGTACGGGTTGAAGCATCCAAAGGAACAGTGGAATTTGCAAGCCCCGCCGGCCTAGTCACAGTAAGTCTTATATTGTTCCGTTGAGAACCAGGCTCAGGCCAAACAAACCTCACGGACAATCTTGAATTATCTGACGCAGGAACTGAAGTATTTCCAGTCTGCAATGTAATTACATTTGATTTGATGAGATAGTGCTTTCCCGATTCAACCGTTTTGAGTGCAATTCCTGTTATCGAAAGGTCTACCGTGGTATCATATAGCGGTCCCCCTGCGCATGGGATTTCGTCAGTTGCTTCTGTGTCTCCCGGCAAGATGTCCACAGAAACTCTTGTACGCCCGCCTGACAAATTCAGGGTCGTTACTTCTATACTAACAGTATCTTTAAAAGTTTTTGGAATGCTGACACGGAATGGAATCGCCTGATTTCTCATTGCCTTAATAACATTCGTAGAAATAGTACCCTCAATAGTTTCAAACTGTTGGTTACCAACTGGAGTACCACTATACTTTTCATCATCTGATTCGCAACTCAAAAATAAAACCAACAAAGGCGCAATAAGATAAATGTATTTGAAATTTTTCATAATTATTATAGATTTAAAGGGTTAATCATCCCCCAGGATACGATTATTATAAGGATTCGATTCTTCATCTGCGGCAGTAACATTTGATGTAAGCTCAGTATTAAATCTATAACCCTGCTCCATAGCATTAGTCGATTTATTTAAAGAGGATAAATTTCTGTATGTTGCCTCATTTCCACTTGCATCATATGAATACCCATAAAAACGATAAAAATCACCATTCTTTAAATCAGAAACCTGTAACCCTAAAGCTTCAGCCAACATGGCAGGAGTAATTTTAAGCTCATAAGGAAATGATGTAATAGTCATTAATGGCACATAATTGCCTGTAAGGATTTTATCGGGATCACTTCTCCTAACTGTAAGATTAAACTTTACGACTGTACCGCCCGGGTTGCTTAGCGTTCCTCCAAAATAGGTATTGGGAACATCATTATAATCCAGTTGCCAGTGGGATTTATCAATATCCAATTTCATATACTGCCCTACAACTTGCTTAGGCAATGGGTTTTTACTATCGTCTTCACATGACGAAAATGAAAGGAAAATTAAAAACAATATGGGTAACAAAAATATTTTTTTCATAATATAAGTATAAAAAATTAATGTAAATCTAAACCAGCGACATCCCAGAATACTCTTCTAGTTCTAACACTAGGAGGTGTATTCGGATTATTGTTCACACTATAATCAGAGTACAAGGCAGTACTAAAAAAGGCTCCTGGATCATCCTGAAATGTTGGTTGAAAATTACTAGGGTATCCGGTTCTTCTGTAATTGTTGTAAGGCTCTATCCCATTACCCCATGCTGCCAAATAGTATTCCTTTAATATAACTTCCAATTGATTTACGCCTGGCGCATCATAAGTATCCAAAACAAAATTAATATATTTGTTTGTAGGGTTAAATGTTTGAGATAATAGTAATGTAGAAGGGTCACGGACATAATCCGGACGAAAATTCAATACTTTGTCAAATGAAGTTTCCATGCCCTTTGTCAATTCTACTTTAGCAGTAGTGGGATTATTAAAGATTGTATACTGTAGTTCAGCTTTAATAAAATGAACATATGAAGTTAAGAGCATCGGCATAATCCCTTCACCTAATGCGCCATCAGTTCCAGAATTTTGAACCTTAGAAGCTCCAGCTAAAAAGACACCCCCAATTGGATACAATCCGGCAACTGCTCTTACATCACTATCATTGGGTATTCCGGAATTATCTCCATGATCACGACCCAGATATTCTTCAACGTGACAATAAGCCGCAGGAACAAGTCCACTATAAAAGGAATTGTATTTGTCCAAATTAAATTGAGTTGGCCTTGCTATATCATTACATGGCAAAGTCTGGTCACTTGTACTATTGCTCACAATAGTTTGCTTGTGAAGGTAATAATATTCCCGCGGATCGTTAACATTGGATGGTACACCAGAATTTGAAACCGTGACTTTTTCCTCAGTTAATGCCCATATAAAATAATTACCGATATATGCTCCACCACCAGTCTCATACTGGTCATTATACATAGGATGTCTGGAGTTTGGATTCACGCGGTTTCTACCGTATTTGAATTCAAAATCTTCCTCTTTGGAATCTATCAGATCATTTTCTGAAAGTAATGCTGAAGCTTCACTTAAAACAGAATAAGTACCGATAGTACCCACAAGTCTGGCATTATTAAGCATTTTAAGTTTTAAAGTTTTTGCTACGGTGATCCATCTTGAAGGTGTTTCAGTACCTAACTCCCCACCGTAATACAAATCACGTCCTTTAAGCCCATCACCGGCAGCTCCTGTGGCTTTTAACAATTCAATGGCTTCATTCAGTTCATTATAAATATTCGCATAAACGTCTGCGCTTTTATCATATTTTGGTTTAAGATTAGCTGTGCCCATCAAAGCCTCAGAATAAGGAATATCTCCATACATGTCTACCAAAGTCATCAACACATAACTACGGATTACTTTTGAAGCTCCTAAGATAAAAGTTTGGTTGTTTTGCTGTGCTCTAGGCTCCATCGTTTTCACAGCATTCAGTATTTGATAACCAGTTGTCCAATTGTCATTAAAATTCACTCCGGCAAAAGCATTATTATAGGTATTTCCACCCGTCATTGCCATTTGTCTGGTTACCCTTTGCGTAAAAGAATTCGCAGAATTGACAAAATCAGGAAGTGTTAACTGAATATAATTAAATGCATATACAGGATCTAATTTATCCTTCTCCAAAGTACTTGGATTTTCAGTCTGATCCAAATCTAATGTTTCACAGCTGCTAAATGATAGCACGAAGACAGCTAAAAACAATTTTACAATATTTTTTTTCATTTTCATTTTTTTTTAAAAAGTTAAATTGAAGCTAAATCCATAACGCTTGGATGTAGGTCCAGTTAAATAGTCAAATCCTTGTCCATTGCCCACACCAAGACTCATTACTTCAGGATCAAAATTCAAATACTCGGGGAAATTAAAGGCCCTGTACCATAAGTTCTGACCAACAACAGAAATCGATATTTTTCCGAATGGCGTTCTGTCAAGGAATTTCTTTGGCAAGTTATAAGACAAAGAAATTTCTCTTAACCTTAAATTAGTCGCATCATATACCGATTGCTCATCGATGAAAAATCCTGAATTATTAAAACCATATTCTGTAGCACCAATCTGAATTTGGTTTACATTACCATTGGGATTTACCCCCGGTAAAATATAACTTCCATTTCTATCGAAGTCCGTATCTTTAGTAACCCCTCTTGATAAAAGCGCGTTGGCTGTATTGGAATAAATATCCCCACCTTGCTGGTATTCCAACTGAAATCCGAAAGTAATGTTTTTATACGATATTTCATTGATTACTGTTGATTTCCAGTCCGCATTAGGATCCCCTATTTCAGTAAGCTTATTATTTACCACATAATTTCCGTCAGTACCAACAATGTAATTTCCATTACCATCTCTTTCTATAGAGCTCCCAAGAATCACCCCATATGGCCTTCCTGGTATCGCAAAGTTACCCAGATTTGTAAATCCTGCAATTCCGATCTTCTCTACTCCGATACCCAAATCCTCAACAATATTTTTATTTTTGGTATAGGTTCCTGAAAGATTCCATGCAAAACCATCAGCTTGCTGTGGCTTGATTAGTCCTAAACTAACGCCAAGTTCGATACCTTTATTGCTAACCTCAGCAATATTATCATAACGTTCCGTAAATCCACTGGCAGGATCAAGATCTCTTAAGATAATCAAATCGGTTGATCTTTTGTCATAAAGCGACAAATCAATTCCCAATCGGTTGTCTAAAAATTTTGCCTCAATACCAAACTCCACTTCAGTATACAATTCCGGTTTTAAATCAGGATTCCCTAGTCTTGAATCCGGAGAAAGGTAATTGATTGGTTCTCCTTTAGTTGGAAGAAAAACATTCGTTGCCTGTCTTAATCCAATACTGGTTTGGTAAGCCGGAGGGAAACCTGCAGAAGACCCGTAGCCAACTCTCAATTTGGTATAATTGATCCATTTATTATTTTTTAATACAGTAAATGCGTCGGTTGGAACAAAAGACAATGAAGCAGAAGGATAAAATAATGCACGATTATCTTTTTGTAACGACGAGAAATAATCTTTTCTTCCCTGAAGGTTCAGATAAAGAAATTTTTTAAATCCTAATGTGGTACTGGCATAAACACCTACAATATTAAAACTTTGGTTTTCAGAATAACCAGTATGCTCAATATAATTCTGGTGCTCGTTAAAACCAAAAACATCCTGAACAAAACTTTCAAGGGCAGTATAATCGTAAGATTCCTGACGGGAATTCACCCCTACAGTACCATCCCATGCCCAAACTTGGTTCTTACCCAATTCTTTATTAAAGTTATAACTTACCGTATGGTCGAAAACCGTATTCTCATTGACAGTAGTTCTCAAATATCCATCCGGAGTTTCATTACTTCCCCGGTTAATGTAATATTTCTTATTCTGGGTATAATTATCAAGCGCTAAGCGATACGATAAGTTTGACCAGGAATTAATATCATAAACAGCGGTAAAATTACCATAGAAACGTCTTACAGACTCATCATCACTTGAGTTTTTCAAAATCCATCTTGGGTTAGTAATATCCTTCCTATAGAAAACTGATTCGTGAGTTAATGGATCTTCATAAGGCAGGTTAAATAAATCAAAATTTCTTGGAGTATATAGTATAGTTGCAAAAGTTGATGGTGTTACAGAACCTGAACCATATCCATATCCTGTAGGCGGTGCCGATTTATCTGTCCTTACATAATTCAACACCGAACTTAAAGTAAATCCATTGGACAACTTAGTCGATCCACCAGTACTCAAATTTAAACGTTTGTACTGGTTATTCTCTATAAATCCTTGGTCGTCTGTATGCCCAACACTTAAATTATAGGAAGTTCCCTCAGCGCGACCTCCAATGTTAACCGACTTCGTATTGACAATACCAGTCCTGAAAAATGGCGCCACATTATTTGCCGGTTTCCATTCTACTTTGTTTATAATGCCATCAGTATAATACTGTGGGAAAACTTTGTCTCCATAAATTCCGTAAGGATGATCTACAGTACCATCAAATCCAATTCCAGCCTCACCACGTGTTGCAAAACTTGGCCCCCAATTCCCAAAAGTGGTACGGTAATCATTATTATTACCAACACCATAATTGTTCTGGAAATCCGGCAAATCCGATATCTCTGTCATATACAATGATTGAGAGAAAGAAACTTCCATTTTCTTATTGATATCTTTTGTATTTCCTGATTTTGTAGTCACCAAAACAACACCTTTACTACCTGCAGAACCATATAGTGTGGTTGCGCTCAGACCTTTAAGGATACTGATCGACTCTATATTGTTCGGATCCAGATCAAGGAAACGGCTGGATGCATTCGTTGCTCCCTCAATAAAGTTACCATCACTGTTGGTATCTGAATTAAAAGGAACACCATCTACTACGAATAAAGGCTGGTTACTTCCTGTAATAGAGGAATAACCACGAATAATAATATTGGTTCCCGAACCAGACAAACCGCTGGTTTGCTGAATATTTACACCCGGTGCTTTCCCCGTCAAAGCCCTAACAACATCTGTTGAAGGTTTCGAAGCGAATTCTTCCGATTTTATAGTTGTCACTGCATAACCCAGTGCTTTTTTCTCTTTTTTGATACCCTGGCTCGTAACAACAACTTCGCCCAGCTCCATACCGCCAGACTTCAAAACCATATTTACAGTATTAGAAGCCCCGACTGTGATTGAGGCATCATTCATACCAATAAAGGAGAATAATAAAACCTCTCCGCTCTTAGCCTGAATTGAATACTTACCATCAACATCTGTCTGAACGCCTCTTTTTGTACCTTTTACGATAACATTTGCACCCGGCAAAGGTCCGGTTTCATCTGAAACAACACCGGTAACAGTTTTCTCCTGTGCAAACGAAAACTGCATTGATAACGCCAATAAAAGCGTAAAAATCCACTTGAACTTCGATCTCATATAAATTTTGTTTGAGTTAGTTATTTCGCAAACTTCTTAATTATTTCTTAAATAACCAAATATAAGTTCTTAATATATAAATTTAAAAAAGTTAAAAATCTTTGCAGATAGTGTCGCATTCCATTCATATGTGTTCAAATGACGCAACAAAAGTAATAAGGTTGCATCGTTTTTTATATTTTTGTCAAAAAAAAGCATGCTCAAACTGAAGTATTCCAACCATGCCATAGAAACCGGCACAGATGAAGCCGGAAGAGGCTGCCTTGCTGGACCAGTTACTGCAGCAGCAGTAATACTTCCGGATCATTTTAGCAGCGATCTGCTTAACGATTCGAAACAATTGTCTGAAAAAAACAGGATGCTACTTAGACCAATAATTGAATCGCAGGCACTTTG
>Ga0247814_10000879_pt1 | contig 20211 bp, 14 predicted proteins | sample UWRJL179409R1_FD_179947 | JGI IMG/M metagenome (GOLD analysis project Ga0247814, IMG submission 179947) | Plant litter microbial communities from Arlington Agricultural Research Station in Wisconsin, United States - UWRJ-L179-409R-1 | ecosystem: Environmental > Terrestrial > Plant litter >... | reverse complement strand
CGACTCCCGCTGGTATACCGGTTCGGGAATCTACCGTGACGTATGGCTGGTCCGGGCAAACCCTGTCCATCTTGAACAATGGGGAGTATATGCCTATCCGGAAGTAAAAGGTAAAAAAGGAAAATTGCATATCCAGACCGCTCTTGTCAATGAGTCGCCATCAAATGCCAGCGTATCCGTATTCCATGAATTGCTGGATCAGAAGGGAGCAGTAGTAGCGAAAAAAACGACTAAATTTACCCTTACATCGGGTAACAGGAATGAGATCAAATCAGAGCTGGATTTAAACAGCCCTCAGTTGTGGAGTGTAGCTAATCCTGCCCGTTATACGCTGCGCACAACAATTACGCAGCAAAATAAAGTCATAGACCAGTCTGCTTTGGTAACAGGCTTCCGTACCTTTACTTTTGATCCCGATAAAGGTTTCGCGCTGAATGGTCAGCAGATGAAAATTAAGGGAGTGTGTTTGCACCATGATTCAGGTGTCCTCGGTGCTGAAGTATATCCTGCAGTTTGGCGCCGTCGCCTGCAGATCTTAAAGTCGCTGGGTATTAACGCCATCCGAACCAGTCATAATCCCCAGGCCTCATCCTTGTACGAACTCTGTGATGAATTGGGTCTGCTGGTCATGAACGAAGCTTTTGACGAATGGGAGTACCCTAAGCGAAAATGGCTTCAAGGCTGGAATGTTGGTACTCCGGGATTTCAGGGAACCTATGATTTTTTCAAGGAATGGGGAGAAAGAGATTTGGCAGACATGGTTAAAAGGGACCGTAACCACCTGTCTATATTTGCCTGGAGCATTGGCAATGAGGTAGATTATCCAAACGACCCTTACTCCCATCCAATACTCGCAGGTGCCAGGGAAGGTGGATTTACACAACCGATCTTTGGCGGCTATAAAAAAGACGCTCCAGATGCGATGCGTTTAGGTGATATCGCTAAGAACCTCGTTGCCGTAGTAAAAAAATATGATAAAAGTCGCCCTGTAACTGCGGGTCTGGCCGGAGTTGCCATGTCTAACGAAACTGCCTATCCCGGGGCATTGGATATTGCGGGTTATAATTATACCGAAAGCCGATACATACAGGACCATAAAAAATATCCTAAGCGGGTAATCTTTGGCAGTGAAAACCGCCACGACCTCGATGCATGGAAGGCAGTGAGAGATAATGAACATATCTTTGGCCAGTTTCTCTGGACAGGAATAGATTATCTCGGCGAATCCGGCCGCTGGCCTTCACGGGGTTTTTATTCAGGATTGCTCGATTTTGCCGGCTTTGTAAAACCACGGGGTTATTTCCGCCAATCCCTTTGGTCAGAAAAACCGATGGCTTATCTGGGCAGCTACCCACTTAAAGGGGGCGGGGCAGGTACAGACGTATGGTCGGTATTGGAATCAGAACAGGGTCAGCAGAAAAATGATGCACCTTCTATGGATGCCTGGCCGGTCTGGAATTATCAGAAAGAACAGTTAATACGCGTAGTTTGTTATACCAATACAGAAAAAGCAAGATTAGAACTGAATGGAGAGATTGTCGGCGCAACGAAAAATTACGACCAGAAATATGGTATCATCTATTGGGATATTACCTATGCTGAAGGTAAACTCGAGGTGATAGGAATGGACAAAGAGGGGAAAGAGACGATCCGTCAACAATTGCAATCCAGTAAACGCCAGCAAGCTATTCAAATAGTGCAGGGCAATCAGTTGCAGGTGGAAGCAAAAAATGGTCTGGCACAGATAGAACTTCATCTGGTGGATGAAGATGGTATTCCTGTACAGCTTTCAGATGATGAGATCACCTGCGACATCGTCGGAAATGCGAGATTACTGGGGATGGAAGCAGGGAATAATGCGGATATGGGCGACTATACCGATAACAAACAACGCGTTTTCCATGGTAAAATGATCGTTTATATACAAACCAATGGTCAGCCTTCTGATGAACTATCCGTTCGGTTTACCGCACCATGGCTAAAAACAGCAGTAGTAAAAATAAAATTGTTATAAACTGAACATTAAAGCAAAATTGCCCCCAATAAGTCGCTTACTTATTGGGGGCAATTTTGCTTTTAAACCATCTGCCAGCATATCCAACATTTAATTACATTCCGCTACGGACGGTAGGGAACAAAACTGAATGCCATCCAAATAAGCGATCTTCATTTAATTTATCTCCATACCGTTGAGTAGCATCGATCACCATTTCTACAACACCATCGAATTTCGATCTGAAGGAACCAGACCAGCAACTTCCTTTCCTAGTCTTCTGGCAATAGAAGATCGAACCTGATCTGGATTGAGAATCTCCCCCTCAATTTCGCTAGTTTTAACAATATCTTAAATCAAGGTTTCTAACAACGCCTCATTTTGTAAAGCAAATCCGATCTGCTCCATCTTTCCTAGTAATTTTCCCTGTAGATATCTGACGTTATCAAATAGCCTTGAAAGGGCATTTTCATCCCACGTGAATTTTGGCCATTGGTGTAGTTGATGAATACACATACTTATTCTACGCAAGTCAATATAAACTAAGTATATTATGCGGAGATTAAACTCATTAATTTCCGCATGCTACGGAAAATCACTATCTCTTACTCTTCCATCACTGTCATCTCCATCACTCTACCCCCTGCAGTAATCCGCTGTTTCCACAGTTGTCTGGTCAACTGATCAATCTGATAAACACTTTTTCCATCAGTCGCAGCACCAATTTCATCAGCTGCCTCCACTATCCACACTTTCCTGTCCCCTAATTTCTTGCTCAGGTATTTTCCTTCACTTACACTCAGAATATGAGCTTTGACAACTCCCATTTTACCTTTTGGATTATAGTCATAAATATCAATATCAGCTGTATAGCCAGACTTAAGCGGCAACCAGTTGATCAGCATAGGATAAAAATTACTGTCAAAATACCCTGATGGTACTTGTTGTGCTATTTCAGTGGTTTTATTGGTCTGTTTGTCGCGGTAAAACCCTTTGACTGTTGTACCAAAATGGAGCGCCATATCACGCTGAATATTGTAGGAAGCATGGTAAACTGGCGAAAGATCTGTTTTACGCACAATGGTAGAGTCTATCCAGGGGGCTGGAGATCCTTTCATTTTCACCTCGGTAACCACCTGGACTTTGTCGCCCAGAACTTCTACTTTAGTACTAACTACACCTATCGTCATACGGTTAGTATCCCTGACCATAGCCCAGCTCATTTGATAGCTTTGATCTTTAATCCATTTTTGAGCTACCACATTTTTTTTTGGGACAATAATTTCCTGGCTCCATCCCATTAGCGAAATGGTGCTGAGGAATAATAAGGAACAGATTTGTTTTTTCATAGCCTGGCTGATATTTTTAGACCTTTTTGATTCAGCGCTTTACAACTTGTTACAGCAACTAATAAACTCCGCATTAATTACCGGGCAGCCAGGTGGTAATTAAATAATAGATTGCCCAGCCAACAAACAACAATTGAACAATCCATACCCAGCCGGGGATACTTCTTGGTGTTTCACTGCCTTCAATCAGAAACATCTTCTGATCTGCTTGTCCGTAAGCGCTAATCATCAATGGGATTATACCATCCACTGTGTCGTTACTATTGATACCTTCAACGGATATATCTGGTCCGTTTCTCACAATAAAAGGAATACTGCGCGATCCTTCTTTGCCAGCCGGATCTTTACTTACAATCCGCAGCAGGTGTTCCCCATCTTTAAGTTTGGTTGTATCAAGCTCAAAATTAACGGGCGAGCTGAATATACCTATAGGTTGGTCTCCATTATCCAGGAAGATCACCACAGAACTTTTTTCTTCCATATAATTTAATTAATTATGATGTTTTTGATATGATCTGCATCTTTTTCGTCTGGTCTCACCAGGTATTTTATGGAATAAAAAAGTGTGGCAATGACAATAGCTGCAGTCGCAGATACGATAATGTAATCAAGGTTTCCCTCCGGACCGCCGCCGTGGCTAATCCCGCTTAAAAATTTAGGTTGTCTCTTTTCGCACACCTCACAAGCGAAGGAGGTAATACTAAGCAGCATAGCTGCAAAAACTGTTAATATAACTTTCATCAGTTTGTTATTTTATAGTCTGTTTCGATTAATTGTTACTTACCTGCTTTGATCAAATCCATGATCTTCTGCACTTCAGCTAATGGTATTGTTCTGGCCTTATTGCCCCAGCTGGATCTTTCATGGGCTATGATTGCAGTAATTTGTTCAGCACTCAAATTGGCATTGTTACCCACTGCGGGCATCACTCCGAATTCTTCCCTGGCATCATAACCTTTCATGATGATCGTAATATAAAGTTCGGGATTGTCATTTAGTACGATAGGGCTATCCTTCAATGCCGGAAAGGCACCTTTGAGACCTTCACCGTTTGACTGATGGCAACTCTGGCAATTGGTAGCATAGAGTGACTGACCTTTATCGTTATCAGCAGAAGCGCTCCTCTCACTGAGTTTAGCATCTTTATACAGAAAATCAACGTTAATGGTCTTATTAAACAGGCTAATCTGTCTTAAACTTTTCAGATAAGCAACCAGCTGTAAGGCTTCCCTCGTTGCAATAATTTTCTTGTGTGCATCTGCTTTAAACTGATCTGGCACCTGAATCTCTGTATCGCCGGACCCGGTTTTATCTTTTTCGGTAAACAGCCAGGTAAAAGCGGGCATAATTGATTCTTTCACTACCGCTCTTGGCTGATAAAGATGTAATAAGTGCCAGTCAACACTTGGCTGACGGTTCCCGACATCAGTCAGGTCCGGCCCCGTACGTTCTGTTCCCATCAAAGTGGCAGTATTCCTCCAGAAATCTTCTCTGTGGATACCTGCATAATCTGCAGGAAGACCGGGGCGTTTCCCCCATCGTTCATCCATAGCTACATTTCGTACCTGCTGGGTATGGCAAGCCACACATCCGTTGGATATAAAAAGTGCTTTTCCAGCTACCTCATCTTCTGATGGGAGCTCATATCCTGGTAGCAACGCATTGTTATTTTGGTTTGTTAACGCAGGAAGAATGACAACCATAAAGGTCAGGAACATGAAAAGTCCAAATGCAGTTAAATACAATCGTTTATAATTATTAAAATATTCCATTTTTATACAGTTTGATGAGGTAAATCTGAATTAAATACAGCTTTGCGCGACTGACTACGGCCTACCATCTTGTAAAGATTATAAGCAAAAACCAGGTGAGAAACCCACATCATGGTTCCTCCTATAGCCCTCCACAACCAATAAGGCGCCATCATCACCACACTATCAATAAAAGGTTTTGCACCCATCCACATATAACCTCTCAGCGTACCTCCAATCATTAACGGGATAGAGTATAATAACAGTCCTATAAAAGCAGCCCAGAAATGTAACCCTACTGTAGCCTGTGGAGGTTCGATACCGGTTAACCGTGGCACCAGGGAATAAATACATCCCCAAACCATAAATGCGATAATGCCATACATCGTTAAATGAGAATGGGCTACGGTAAAATCTGTAAAATGCCACATCAGATTGGTATAGCGGAAAGCTTCTGCTGTGCCTTGTAAAGAACCGGTAAAATAAAAGAGGATACCGACAATGAAAAAAGGCAAGGTATAACTATTCGTCACCTTGTTCCATGCGCCATTAAATGTCATCAGAAAATTGGTAGTACCTGACAAGACAGGAATCACCATACCTACACTGCCGATAATAGCGATAGTTTGTAAATACCAGGGTATGGCACTAAATACAAAGTGATGCGTACCAATCACTGTGTAAAAAAATATTTGTGCCCAGAATGCCAGAACGCCAAGGCTATAGGAATAAATAGGTCTGTTCAACTGCTGTGGAAGAAAATAGTACAGTAAGCCTAATGTGAAAAGCATAAACCACATTCCTACGCCCTGATGCATATAGTAGCCCTGAACAATCGTTTCCCCAAGCCCCTCCTGCCAGGCAGGTATATAGCCAACCACAGTCAGCACAATCGCAAACATAACTGCAGAAATGATGTACCAGTTGGATACGTAAATCTCTTTGGTATTACGTCTTGCAACTGTACCTAAAAAGTTAATAAGAGTAACCAGCAAACCTAAGGCAAAAAGCAATTGTACCGGCCAGATATACTCCCTGAACTCCCCTCCTCCATTATTAACACCGGACATCAGTAGGATACTGCCAATTATTACGGCGCTATTGATCAGACCTAAACTCCACCACCCTGCTTTTATACTGGTAATTTCTACATTACTTACCCTGGGCACTACATAATAGCCAACACCCATCATGGCAAGGGAAGACCACCCCCAGAATACGGCATTGGTATGCACAGGACGTAACCTGCCGAAACTTAACCAGGAATAGTGATCTAAATCTGGCGAAACAAACTTTATGCCCAGGTATTCCCCTATGGTAGTGCCAATGACCAGCCAACAGGCTGCTGTGATAATAAACCAGAGAATTAAGGTAGTCAGTTCAGAATCTGTAGAAGGTTTCACCTCAGCTTTTCTCTTTGCAGCCATAAAATGAACACTTGTTTCCTGGCTCACATTGCTTAATAACTGATCATGATCAGCTGTATGTTTATTCCTTTCGTTCACTTCTATAACGGGACGCAAAGTGCTGAACAGCCGTTTGGTTTTAATAAGCATTAATATGATCAGTACCAATACCGGAATGAACAACAGCACGATTGTAATCATAATACCGGGAGCAGTGAGCAGAGGCCCTGATTTCTGTAAAATAAATACTGCCACAAAGGGCAAATAAATCAGCGTTAACATATTGTAAAATTTAGGCGCATAATAATCAGTTTGTATAATTATATTTTATGGCCCTGTTTTACGAAACGCAAACCAGGGCCATAACAAATAGTAGAACCTATTTTTTGCTCAGCGATTTTATTGAAGCATCAATAATTACCTGCGCTACCTCTTTTGGATGGGTCATATATACAACATGACTTGCTTTGATTTCAGTAACTGTTGCTCCTGATCTTTGATACACATAGCGCTCAATATCGGGCTGGATACTTTTATCTTCAGTAGAAACGATACCCCAGCTTGGTTTTGTTTTCCATGCAGCAACGGTCATTTTTGCATTAAAGGCATCAAAACTAATCGGCCCCTGAGAATCATGCATAAAATCTGAATCAGCTTTACTTAGTCCACCAGCAAAACCAATGTGAAATTTTTCCTTGCTGTAAAAGAAGTATCCGTTTTCATCAGGAGCAAGAATTCCATTTTCCGGATTCGGGGCCTGAGTTTTAGCCAGGTCAATGGCAGATTCACCAACCTCTGGCTGAAAAGCTGCTACATAAACCAGACCTACAACTTTAGGATCCACACCAGCTTCGGTAATTACCATTCCTCCGTAAGAATGTCCCACAAGAATCACAGGCCCATCCTGTTTCGCTAATACCACATTTACTGCGGCAACATCAGCCTGCATAGAAGTAAGAGGATTTTGAACAATGCTCACATGATAACCTTTTGCGACAAGGACATCATAAACGCCACGCCATCCGGATCCGTCAGCAAAGGCACCATGCACAATCACAACATTCTTAACGTGGGACACTTTTTGAGCCTCAACGTTACTTGTTGTCATCACCATCATGATCATCATCGCTGGTACCGCAGTAGACAAACAGCGGCTTAATTGTTTTTTAATAGTTTTCATATTTTTGAATTTGACACGACCATATCCATCGACGTGCCAAATTCATAAACACCTATAATTCAATGATTTAAATACAAATATCACCTATTTATGTAGGTGATATATCGCTATTAAGTGAATTGAACATGAGTAATCGCTAGCTTAAGGTTTTAAGAATTTTCTTGTGATCCCCAGCCGTTTGATTTTTGAATTTAATGTAGATGAAGGAATGCCCAAAAGTTCCGCAGCTCCACCTAAGCCGGATACTTTAAATTTACAATAGGTCAGCGTATTATAAATGTGGTTTCTTTCATTCTCATCTACCGTTTGAGGAATAAATTCCTTCGATGCCGATGCCGCAACGGGCTTTAATGACGGAAGATGTATTGTTTTAATCGTATCACCAACAGAAAGCAAGACATTCCGTTCAATTAAATGTTCCAGTTCCCTGATATTACCTGGCCAGTTATATCTGACCAGCTCTTGCAGTACGTTGCTGCTTAAGGCACTGATATTTCTTCCCGTTTTTTTCGAAAAACGCGCAATGAAGTGTTTTGCCAGGAGTGGGATATCTTCCCGTCGATCCCTAAGCGGAGACAGATGAATAGGGAATATATTCAATCTGTAATAAAGGTCACTTCTGAATCTCCCCTCATTCATTTCTTTTTCCAGATCCCTGTTGGTTGCAGCAATAATCCTGACATCAACTTTAATGGTACTCCTTCCGCCAATACGTTCAATTTCCTTTTCTTGCAAAACGCGCAAAAGCTTTACCTGGAGATCCAGTGGCATTTCTCCAATTTCATCTAAAAAGAGTGTTCCATGATTTGCCAGCTCGAATTTACCAACCCTACGGTCTGTTGCGCCTGTGAAACTGCCTCTTTCATGACCAAACAACTCGCTTTCAATCAAATTGGCAGGCAAAGTTGCACAATTAACTTTTACCATTAATTTACTCTTTCTTGCAGAATTGTTATGTATGGCCCTTGCTATTAACTCCTTTCCAGTTCCTGTCTCCCCTAATATCAGCACAGTACTGTCTGATGGAGCTACCTGTTCAACCAACCTGAAGGTTTTTTTAACCTCTTCGCTTACCCCGATGATTTCACTGTAATTAAGTGTGGTTTCAATCACTTCGGTGAGATACACTTTCTCATCTTCGAGCTGAAGCTTATAAGTATTAATCTCTGCTAACTGATTATTTACCTTCTCATTTGCCATAATATTAGCCACTGTAATGGCTATTTGTGAAATAATACTTTTAAATAAGTCGTATTTCTCCAGTATCCAGTCAAAATCTTCATCCTTTTCAGTCTTGAAGAATATTACACCAATCGTTTCATTGCCAAAAATAATCGGAGCACCTATCATTTCTTTCAAACCAAGATCATTAACCATTTTCTCCGTTCTGTTATCTAAAGAAAATTCAATCTCATCGAATTTAATTCTAACAGGCAATGGAGAGCTAAATATAAAGCTGAAAAGCTCGCTGTCTACACTAGTTGGCACATCAATGAAGTTTTGAAAATTGGTATTTTTCACAAAATCAGAGTCCAAATCATATAGTATAGGCTTCTGAGTAGACTGATCATCGCTTATGGCAAAAACAACAAAATCTTTGATCAACAAAATGTCATTCAAATGCTTGTTTAAAATTTTCGATATCGTTCTTTTATCCCGCACCGAGGCAATAGAATTACTGAATTCAAGCAACATTGATTTCTCATTAGCCTGTCTAGCAATCTTCTCACTTGCATTGATCCGGGAAATAGCCACGGCAACCTGAGCACAAACAGCTCTCAATAATTGGAATTCCCTCTTTCGATGATATTGTTGCGCATTACTAAAAAATATGACACCCACATTCTCTGTTCCATTACCCAGCCTTAAGCCTGCCACCTCATTTATACATAAGTAATTTTCCAGTGGAGAGCGAAAAAACTTTCCTGTTATATCCAGAAAATCCTCAACACTAACTGCTTCTGATGAATTTAAAATACGATCGAATGTACTTTCGCTATTTGCATATTTAATCGTCTTAATTGCTGAAAAATTTATCTGACCGACCCATACTTCTGGTAAATCATAAGCAAATGGTGAATTCGTTTTTTCATCTTCATTAATTATATTGATGAGATAGTCATTCCCAATAATCCCATTAAACTGATGAATGACTAATGTTGATAAATCATCCTTAGTCTTACAGAGCGCAACAGCATTACTAAATGACAGTAATTTTGATTTCTCAATTTGATGTATCTCAATTTCCCGGTAAGTAACAATATTTGAAATAGCGAGTGTGATCTGATTGACCATACCCTCTATTAAATTATGCTGACCTTTAGTCATCTTAACGGGTCTCCGGGAAAACATCATCCAAAAGCCGGAGACCTCTGCGCTATCAGGCAATCTTACACAAGTAGCATAGTGCAATCCATTTGCCAGAGTTAATTCAAGATAGGAAGGAAGCTGTTTGTCTTTATTCATCTGTTCCAGATTAAAATACACGATTCCGGGAGTTGACAAGATGCAGTCAATTACGCCATCATCAGTTGTAAATGTCCTGTTAGCCATCATTTGATCTATTGAATAATATACCTGCTGGCTGTTTAGGGAAGATGAAACAGACAAACGATCTCCCTGGATCATTCCAATCAAAATATCGTCGAAATTCAGTCGGTCTTTTAACCGCTGCATAATAATGGCAATCAGGTCATTGTCATTCTTAATCGTGGCAATCTCCATGCTGATCGATAACAAATATTCACTCTCCATATCCCGGCTCTCAATCTCCCTGTTGGCAATGATGTTAGATATTGCTGTAGATAACTGATAGGAAATTCCTTTGAATAATTCAATTTCATGTTCCGAATATGTATTTTTAAAATTTGAATTCAGACAAAAAATCCCAACACTCCTATTATCACTGCGCATTCTGATAGCTAATTTTTCCCTGATTCCCGATTCGTATTCACTTTGGATAAATGCCGGGGTAGATTCATTTGAGATGAATTGATCCAAGTCAAAAATGACAATATCATCAGTATTAATCACCGTGTTAAACAAATGAAAATGGTGATCAATACGATGAAGTTGATGATGAGCTATATTTTCCTGTTCGCGTTCAGCTCCGCCATCCTGCAACGCATCATAGCCCTGATCTTCATTAAGTACCCATATCATGACGCTATCGAAATGTAATAAACGTTTGAGATCCTCCTCAATGACAGTAAGAAGATCATTTTTATCACGAACATGAGTGATATCAGAACTAATTTTTAAAAGGAGTTCCTGTTCCTGAGCTTTAGCAATTATAGTATCATTCGCCCTTATATTCTCCACAGCAACTGAGAGCTGATTAGAAATAGCTTTTACCGTAGCCATCTGTTTGGCGGAAATTGTCTGATTTTCAAAAAAACAGATACCCCATATCCCAATTATCTTTGAGGATACACGCAAACGCATCAGTACTATATTTTTTATTCCGGTTTCATAGTTGACACGCATATATTCTGTCATATAACCTGTTTTTTTTATCTGCTCAAGATCAAAAAACAAAGGTTCGTCTGAAATGATCGCTTTACCAAACCCACGGTCATTCATGGGAAATTTAGTTTTTAACATTTCAGAGTGATCTTTACGGAACCTGCCAGTAGCAAATTTTTCTGTGGCAAAAACAGAAAGAGTCTGTTCATCGTCATTGATCAACGCAATACCTGTATGACTAAAATTGAAGAAGTTTTTGAGCTTGGCACTTAAAACTTTTAATAGTTCATCTTTGTCACGTAATAAGGCGAAATCAATATTCAGAGACTGAACAAGATTACTTTCTCTCTCCTGCTGTTCAATTTTCTCATAAGCTAAAATATTCAAAACCGCAGCTGTAAGCTGTTTAGCCATCAATTGAAGAAGAGTTAAGCGGTTTTCATTAAACATCCCCCTGCTTTTATTTAAAAGTATCCAGACACCAATAACGTATTCTCCCTGGAAGAGTGTAATGATAATACCTTCCAGACTATTATGTTCAAAATTGGTATTCAATAAATGAAAAAGCGTCTTTTTTTCTTCTGGGAAATTAATCCTGAAGTAATTCTCACTTTTAAAATGATCTTGTATACCAGCACCATCAATTTTCCATTTCGTAAGCTCCACAGATGGCAAGAAGGGATTTATTCTGAAATTTGGATTAACATATCCAAGAAAATCTTCCAGTGTTGATCTATCTTCATCAAAGAGGAATATAGTAGAATAGTCAAATCCTAAAAAGAACTTTAAATCTGAATGTATAAAATTGGAAAATCTTCCCCTGTTATCTAATGTACCAAGTCTATCACTGAATGCTAAGAAAAAATCCAACTCAGCTTTTGATTTTAAAAGAAAATTTCTATCCGGCATAATCTAATTTTATTATTATTTTCACTCCCAATTTTATATCTATATTCAGAACTCAACCAGCCATGCGTATACCCTATAAATATAGGGTAAAGGACTTATTAATTGCTATTTAATTAAAGAAGCTCCCTAAATATCTCTACTCGTCTCCCTCCGGAATTTGCTTTTTGCTGTTTTGTTATTTTTTCTAAAAGTGGAAAGATTTTGCTCGGCTTCATTTTGAAAAAAACTGCCAAAATGAGCCGTATCACATAGCAAACAAATTTCAGGATTGTTGTTCATCAATCGGTAGAAATCCTGATTGTATTGCCATATCGTATTGATTCAGATTCTTTAAAGCTAAAAGACTGATTAGATAACAAAGCGATGAAGCTCCAGGAAGGGAATGAATGATCTCTCCGATAGATGTTCACATTTTGAATTCTTCCAGAATTGAGAACTATGGAATACAAATTCTCTTGTCTTGTTGTTGACCTTAGCCTGTTTCCAAGCAGCTTCTCCCAATGAATAAAATATACCTTTCCGTTAGATTTAGGGACTACGTGATCTAAATACATATTAGGACCAACAAACCAAGCACTGTGCCAAACAATCAAAACACTGATTATCAATAAATTAAAACAACATAAATATAAATAGGGTCGTTTCATTTCGCTAATTCCCCAATCAAAGATGAAATACAGATAGTGCCCGCATAGCTTATATATCAAATCTATCAGCTTAGCTTATGGATATTAATCTATGGTAACAGTTAATCGGAGGAGGATGATTTTAATCGCCATGATTTTGCCAAGTAGCGAAATAAAGCTATCAGGGAACCATAGACTCACATTTAACAACCTAAATAACAGCAACTTAAACGAACGGCACCGGTATTGATAAAATGGAGGAACACCACGCTATTAATTAAATCTTATTTATGATACCAGCTAAAAAAACTACACCAAAGAACAATGCCGTTAAAAGTTGTTTTAGTTCACTACCTCCTTCCGAAATTCAGAGTAACCATCTTTTCAAAATTCTTCTCTTACATAAACTTTCCAATTCAGAATTAGAAAAACTCGCTTATCCCCACCGAAGTAGGAATTACCAAATTATATTTATTAAATCTGGAACCGCATTTTGTAAAATTGATATGGAATTATACGATTTATCCGAAAAACACATTGGGTATATATATCCTGCCCAGATTTACCAGATCGCACCGGGAAAAGAAATAGATGGTCTCATCTTATCTTTTACAAGGGAATTTTTCCATTTAACAGTTGAAAGCTTTTTACTTGGCAACCAGGCAAATTTGATAAAGGAAAAGAGTTCAGCACAATTTTTAGTGGATGGTTACATTAAAGAAGACATACATGAAATTGTCGTTCGAATTGAAAAAGAATTTACTTCAGCCAGACCATTCAAATACGAAGTATTGAAAGGCCTATTAAAAATACTACTCATCTATTTTAGCAGAAATTCAAACGGAACGATGATTAGCCCATCACCAAATAAGAATAACAAAACAATAAAAAAGTTCTTCCTCCTACTTGAAGAAAAATACAATACTAAACGTATGGCAAAAGATTATGCCGATAAACTTGCCGTCACTACTAATTTTTTAAATGACCTTTTAAAGAAAACAACTGGTTCAACTACAAGGTACCATATACATCAACGAATCCTGACAGAGGCAAAAAGACTTGCAGTCTATTCAAACATACCGATGAAAGAAATAGCTTATAAACTAGGCTTCGAAGATTTGGCACATTTTAGTAAATTTTTTAAAAAAGCTTCAGGAGAATCTTTTAAAGATTTTAAAAAGAGAACTATCCAGTAGCCATTTTTAATTTTTCTACAAGTGCAGAAGTATTACCGTCTTCATACAATCCATAAGCATTTACTAAAGTACCTTTTAGCTTATAATGAATAGAGGAGATGGCATAAACAATCATTTCATCTCCCGGATCAGTGGTTCCCTCAAAACGATAAATTTCATCAATCTGAAAATCATCGGGAGACAAATTATCATTTATCCCGATACATATTAAGCATTGTAAATCGGGACTTACATTAAAATCATGGAAATATCCTCTTTTGCTTAATTTGTTTAACGCCTCGCTTACTGTAGAATAACTATACATATGTTATATTTTATTTTACAAAGTAATAGGATTGCGATGCAAAAAAAAGGGCAAAAAAGTGTAATCACTTGTATTATACGTATAATATCGTATTCCGCATTCAGGATCATTTGCTAATGATTTCATATCGCAATTCAACCTGTCAATCGGCGAAATAAAGCATTTTATGTTTCCAACAGTTCTCACAAACCTACGGATAAAATATTTTAAACAACTGATAAACAATGACTTTTAATAAAATTTTAATATAAATAATAAATGGATTCAGGGTTGTAGACCACATGATAAAACAAACCTTTTATGAACCCAAAAAGTGTTAATATAATTCCCAGCAGTTTCACTGTAAATGAAACCATCAATAGATTAGTCACACTACTCCAGATAAATGGTGCAACCATTTATGCAAGGATCAATCAGCAAAAAGAACTTCATCATGCTGGTATTCTGATAAGGCCATACGAGGTAATTATATTTGGGAACCCCAAGTCCGGTGGCCCTTTATTAGCTTTAAAACCAATAGTAGGACTAAATTTACCTTTAAAAATCATTGCATGGGAGGATGAAAAGGATAAAGTCTGGATTGCCTATAATGACGTTTATTATCTCGCAAAAAAATACAACTTATCTATAGATCTCACTTTGCCACTAGATCTTGGGCCAGTAATTAACAAGGCTTTGCAGTAAGGTGAAGCTACCTAATAATGGTAAAGTACAATAAAATAGATTATAAAGACATCGTCAGCAAAAGTAGTCCTGGTAGTTTTGATCTGTTCAATTATTTTAAAACCAATCGTAATGAAAAATCAAAAAAACAATTTCTCACGCAGGGATTTTTTAGCTGCTGCAGGGATATTTACAACTGGAATAGTTTTTTCCCCCTGGGATCTGTTCGCCATACAAACGAGTCCAGTCAACACAATTATTGATGAAGCAGCAAGGTCGCCGGTAACTATTCACAAACTTCGGGGCAACATCAGTATAATCGAAGGTTCTGGCGGAAATATTGCTGTTTTTACAGGTGTACAGGGAAAATTATTAGTTGATGCGGGTATCAGTGTCTCAGAGATTAAGATCAAAAATGCGCTGCGTAAGATAAGCAATGCTCCCATTAAATTATTGATCAACTCACACTGGCATTTCGACCATGCAAGTGGTAATGAATGGTTACATAAGGCAGGGGCGACAATCATTGCACAAGAAAATACAAAGAAAAACCTTTCAAAAACAATAAGGGTAGAAGATTGGAATTATACTTTTCCACCCGCGTCCAAAAGTGCACTACCCACTATCATTTTCAAAGAGGACCATGTTGTAAAGTTCAACGGAGAAAATATTCAGCTTAGAAAGTACAGCAATGCACATACGGATAGCGATATTTCTATCTATTTCCCACATGCAGATGTATTACATGTTGCGGATACTTGGTGGAATGGCCATTACCCTTTCATAGACTACAGTACAGGAGGAAACATAAACGGAATGATCAAGGCTACAATTGAGAATCTCAAAAGAGTGACTGACCATACGATAATTATACCTGGCCATGGTTCAGTTGGAAACAAAGCTCAGCTGATAGAATACAGAGACATGCTTCTGGACGTAAACACCCGTATAAGCGCGCAAAAGAAAGCCGGCGCCACGCTGGCGGAAGTTATCGAAAGTAAACCAACAAAGGCCTACGATGCGAAATGGGGAACATTTGTAATTAGCGGCGATTTCTTCTGCAATTTAGTTTACAGAGGCGTTTAAATTTCACAAAATAAAACAGTACTCTGGTCATTATGGCTATAGTGCTGTTTATTGGAATTATTAATACATATCGTCATCTTATCATTAATTAGCCATATAACACCATCAACTCACAGCAAAGAAAACAATTAACAGACTGATAAAAAGAACCTTACAACTTCGGCACTAATATGGATTGTGTATAAGAATGCTTAAAGACCAATCTTTTCAAATCTGCCAACTGCATGCTTACGCTTTAACAGATTTCCCTATGGTAAATCACTGTGAAAACTATCACATCATTTTTATCAATAGCGGAAATGCTATCTATAATGTAGCAACGAAATCACATAACCTTTCAGAGAATAACATTTATTACATCTGTCCAAATCCCTCTTATCAACTCATACCAGAACAAGAGCTTGACGGTTTTATAATATCCTTTAACAGCGATTTTTTAAACTTATCAGTGGAAAAATCTCTGTTATCAGCGAATGGAAATTTCATAGGACTTACAGCCACTTCCAAATTTAAGATAAATGCCTCCACTAAAACAGACATTTATAAAATTTTGGTGAGGATTGAAAGAGAATGCTCATCAGCCCATATGCTAAAATCGGAGGTAATCAAAGGTTTACTCCGCCTGCTCCTCATCTATTTAAGTAGAATTCCTAAAGAAACAGTATGCACTACTACATTGAAAAAAAACAATGAGATAGTGAATAAATTCTTCAGCATTTTAGAAGAAAAATACAATACTCACCATATGGCCGCAGACTATGCAGATATGTTGTACGTTACTTCAAACTTCCTTAATGAGTTACTGAAAAAGACTTCTGGATACACCACCAGATATCACATCCATCGTCGCATAATTATTGAGGCTAAACGACAAACACTTTGTTCCGACAGCAGCATGAAAGAGATTGCATATGAATTGGGCTTTGACGACCTTGCCCACTTTAGCAAATTCTTTAAAAATGCAACAGGAGAGTGCTTTAAAGACTTTAAGAAGAGAACATTTGCTGCAAACTACTCTGCACAATCAGAATTCTAAGATAACAGCCTATTCAAATTTACTCATATTTCAGCGCTTCAACCGGATTAGCATTTGCAGCCTTATAGGCCTGAAAACTAACTGTCAGAAAGGCAATAACTGCAGTCCCTGCTATTGACAGGAATAGAATGGTGAATGATATTGTAGTCCTGAACTCAAAATGAGTAAGCCACCTGTTCATCAGGTAATACGCTAAAGGCACACCAATACAGGCAGCCACAAATACCATTTTCAAAAAAGAAACAGAAAGTAGTTTCATGATATTTCCAACCGAGGCACCTAATATGCGCCGCACACCAAATTCTTTGGTACGCTGTTCTGCACTGTAAGCCACCAAACCATAAAGTCCCATACAAGAGATGAGTATTGCTATACCGCCAAATAGGTTGGCTAATATGCCCAATATTTTCTCTGCATGTAGTTTTCTGGAATATAGTTCATCGGCGAAGCTAATTTCTACGGGATAATCCGGATTCAGCGTCTTGGCAACAGTTGAAATCAGTTCAACGTTTTTACTCAGGCTATTTGCAGGATTTAACCGCATATTAATAGTTCCTTCCGGATTTTTGTTAAATATAATCACCATCGGTTTTCCTGAACGATAGGGAGAATCCCAGATAAAATCCTTAAAAACTCCAATCACCTTCAGCTGTTTTCCAAAGTGATTAACCATCATTCCCATCGGATTTTTAACCTTCATCATTTTCACGGCTGTGCTGCTCAGCAAAATTGCTGCACTATCTGAGGCGAAATCTCTGGAGAAATCACGACCACTCAATAGTTCCACACCGTTTGTCTTCACTAAATCATAACCTGTTTCAAGGCGGTTAAAAACAATTTCTTTGCCTTGTTCTTCCATACCCGGCCATTTGAAGCCATAAAACCAGCTACTCACATCGGTCATACCGCGGGAGGATTGGTTTACCGCAGTAACAGCCCCGGTTTTCATCACCTGCTCTTTAAACAATTCAAACTTACCGGACAGTTCACCATCCTGGGGCAGTTCTGCCAGCAGATTGATATTGTAACCCACCGGTCTGCTCTTAATAAATTGCAGCTGTTTATAGATCACCAGCGTAGCAATGATCAGCATAATGGCAAAAGAAAATTGTACAACCACCAGCACCTGTCTCAGATTAAAAGGAAAAAGCTTAGCCCTTGCGGTTTTCTTTCTTAAAGTCTGAATCGGATTAAAAGAAGAAAGGAACAAAGCCGGATAGGTGCCCGACAATAATCCGGTCAGTAAGGCTACCGTCAAGATCCCCAGCCAATAGCTGGTACTGGTATAACCAACCTGAATACTCAGGTCAAGCAGGTTATTAAAGAGGGGCAGACTGGCTTCAGCAATAACTACTGCAATCAATACCGCCACTATGGTCAGCACCATCGCTTCGGTCATAAATTGGATCACCAGTGAACGCCTCGTGGCACCAATAGTTTTCCTGATCCCCACTTCCTTCGCCCTCCGCTCTGATTTTGCAGTGGCCATGTTCATGAAATTAATGCAGGCAACAAGTAAAATACCGAAAGCCAGTGCCACAAAAAGATAAATCCGTTCAATATCGCCCCCAACACTTCTGCCATTCAGAAATTCGCCATGTAAATGTGTATCCCTTAGAGGAAATAAAAAGTTCTCCGTCCTTTGATCTGTATAATTTGCATTGAACAGTTTTTTTACTTTACTATTGATGAGGTTAATATTGGCGGGATTGTTCACCTTCGCCATAGCCAGAAAGTTAAAATTTCCCCAGCCCGGATTTTTCACATAATCATTAATGCTGGCAAAAAAAGACCAGGGCATCAGATAGTCAAACCTGATAGTTGTATTGGCAGGTAAATTTTTGATAACACCGGTAACTTTTAAGTCTCTTGCATTTTTATACCTCACCGTTTTGTTCAGCACGTCGGTAGTTCCGAATAAAAGCTGCGCAGTCTCGGCTGTCAATATTACAGCATTGGGAGTATTCAGTGCTGCATCGGGATTGCCAACTATAAAATCGTAGTTAAAGATTTTGAGTATCTCCGGATCGGCAAAGAGATCTTTCCTTTTGAATCTTTTTTGCTCATTTGATATTATTGACTGATCACCTCCACCGATTCTGGCAATCACATCTACTTCGGGTATTTTCGCTTTAATCGCGAGTGGAATGCCATCTCCCGGCGATCCACCTGTACTGGTAATCCTTCCCGAAGCATCCTGAAAGTTAGTCATCACCTGATAGATTTTATCCGAATCTTTAAAGTGACGGTCAAAATTCATTTCATAATTCACATATAACAGCAGTAGCAGGCAGGCAGATAAACCGACCGACAGCCCAATAATATTGATCACAGAAGAAGTCCTGTTTCTCCAGAGATTGCGCAGGGCGATTTTTAAATTGAGTCTGAACATGGCATTATTGTTTATCGATCATACAAATACGATTGCTGTGCAATTTACCAAGTTTGTGCCAACTGCAATTAATATTTCAACTAATTGTATTACAACATATTAATTTAATGAAATTAACGAAACTGTTCGGTATTGAACAGCAGACGTCCAGTGCCGGACACCGGAAACAGGTAGAAACCAATAATTAGATTACAGCAGATTTTGCTGACTGGCCGCCATAATCAACTCCGCCATATTCTTCACATTGAACTTTTGGATGAGGTTTTTCCGGTGGGTATCGATAGTAAGGGGACTTAAGAAAAGTTCCTGACCTATTGTCTGACTGGTCTTTCCTTCTGCAACCAGTGCAAGTACCTGCTTCTCGCGACGTGTCAATTGCGGCCTTTCCTGTAACTGATTTTTTGAAGGTCTGCTGATGATTTCCATTACCGCTCTGCTATACACAATATTTCCTTGTATCGCCTCAGCAATACATTGCCTCAGCTCCTGTATAGAGCTGTTTTTAAGTAAGTAACCGCTGGCGCCATTTTGTATGCTTTGCAGGATAATACTCCTTTCTGTATGGTTACTTAGAATAAGTATGGTGGTAGAAACCCATTCGCTTTTTATCAGCTGGCACAGGTCCATGCCATTGATATCTGGTAGGGTGATATCTAATAGAATCAGGTCCACCTTATTGTTCCTGAGATAAGAAAGAATTTCAGCACCGCTGCAAAAGCCACCAACTACCTGTATATTCGCTTCATGCTGTAGCAGCATCTTTAGTCCCTCTATCACAATCGGGTGGTCATCTACTATCGTAGTCAGCAATTTATCCTTCTGCATTTGTATTGATTTCTATATTAATAGTGGTTC
>Ga0247814_10000878_pt1 | contig 20217 bp, 15 predicted proteins | sample UWRJL179409R1_FD_179947 | JGI IMG/M metagenome (GOLD analysis project Ga0247814, IMG submission 179947) | Plant litter microbial communities from Arlington Agricultural Research Station in Wisconsin, United States - UWRJ-L179-409R-1 | ecosystem: Environmental > Terrestrial > Plant litter >... | reverse complement strand
TCGATCCAACAAGGAACCGGCTCGATAATCACAGGCAGGAATAGGCTCAAATGATTACAAGTACCTAACAACTTGCCCTATCAAACAAAAAAATCCGCAATGGTCATTGCGGATTTTAAGTAATAGTAAGCTTAACAGATTTATTTCTTCCGCGTCATGACGATCTCCATCGATTTAAATTCCTTACCGCTCGGGTCAGTATCATACATTTCCATCTTACGGCTGTTGGCATCAACCACAGTATACGTTTCCCTTATTGCTTTCTCTTTTCCCGTCATTGGGTCCATGCATTGGCCTTTCAGTTCCATCGTTTTCGATGTGCCGTCATATTTGCCCCGTAGTTGCATGATATTCGTGCCCATATTATCCATCCAGTTCGACACAATTTCTTTCGAAGCATTGTCATAACCTACAGTACTGATGCCCTCAAAAGGCTGTCCCATCATGTTTCCGGTATATTTCGATTCCTGGTAACGGCCTCCAAGGATCATTTTAATGCTGGCGGTCATAGTACTTTTTTGTGGCTTCTGGTCATCCGGACTCATCCACATCGTGGCTTCTGCGTTCCAGTTTCCATTTTCGGAAGCCAGCATTTTGTGGGCTTCTCCCGGGGTTGCAAATGCTTCCCAGGCTTTCATCATCGCCGCAGAATCCATCGGTTTTGCCGCTTCAGCAGTCTCCTCTTTTACCGCGGTACTATCAGTTACCGTTACCGGTTCTGTAGTTGCCGGTTCTGCTTTTTTACAGGAAGCGGTCATGAGTGCCAATGCCGCTAATGTTAGAATTGTTTTTTTCATAAATTGTTTATTTTTAGTTTGTTGCATAAAAATACGAATATTTTTCAAACTAAAGAATAAATAATTTAATGGGCTTCGAGCCAATCTTTTCCCATGCCTAATTCTACTTCCAATGGCACGTCCATTACAAAGGCATTTTCCATTTCATACTTGATCATGGGCTGGATCTTTTCCAATTCTGAGTTGTGTACGTCAAAAACCAATTCGTCATGAACCTGCAGCAGCATTTTGCTTTTCCAGTTTTCCGAAACCAGTTTTTTATGGATGTTGATCATCGCAATTTTAATAATGTCTGCGGCACTTCCCTGAATAGGCGCATTAACTGCATTGCGCTCCGCGGCACCGCGAACAACAGCATTGGCCGAATTGATGTCCTTCAGGTAACGGCGACGGCCAAGAACAGTCTGTACAAACCCATTCTCCCGGGCCAATTCAATCTGGTCATTGATGTAAGCACGCAGTTTCGGATAAGACTCATAATACGCATCGATAAGCTCTTTGGATTCACTTCTGCTTAAGGAAGTCTGATTGCTCAAACCAAACGCCGAAACGCCATAAATGATTCCGAAGTTTACTGTTTTGGCATGGCTTCTCTGCTCACGCGTCACTTCTTCCAAAGGCACGTTAAAAACCTTTGAAGCCGTAGATTTATGAATGTCTTCGTGGTTCGTAAAAGCCCTGATCATGTTTTCCTCACCACTTAAGGCAGCGATGATACGCAATTCTATCTGTGAATAATCCGCAGATACTAAAGTGTAATTGTCATCCCGGGCGATAAATGCTTTCCTGATTTGTCTTCCTCGATCGGTACGGATGGGAATATTTTGCAAATTCGGGTTATTGGAACTCAGCCTTCCTGTCGCCGCAACCGTTTGCATATAATCGGTATGAACGCGTCCGGTTGGCGCAAAAACCTGAAGCGGAAGTGCGGTCACATAAGTGTTTTGTAATTTTACCAATTGACGCCAGTCCAAAATATCCTGCACAAACGGACTCGATAAGGCGAGATACGACAAGACTTCTTCACCGGTAGCATATTGTCCGGTTTTGGTTTTCTTTTGTTTGGCACCGCCAATCTGTAATTTGTCAAATAAAATATCGCCGAGTTGTTTGGGAGAAGCAAGGTTAAAGGATTCACCGGCGGCTTCATAGATTTTGCCTTCAAGCGTTTTGATATCATTTTCAAGCTCTGCCGACAAGGTTTTCAGGAAAGACACATCAAGGTTGATGCCTTCCATTTCCATCGCTGCAAGAACGGGAACTAGCGGAATTTCAATTTCATCAAATAATTTTTTGGTAGCGGTGTTTTCCAATATCGGCTGGAAATGCTGCTTGAGCTGGAAAGTAACATCGGCATCTTCTGCAGCATATTCCTTAATATCTTCAAGCGCGACATCACGCATGGTTTTTTGCCCTTTGCCTTTTTTCCCAATCAAATCTTCAATGGGTTTTGGGGAGTATTGCAAATAAGTCTCCGACAGGATTTCCATATTGTGGCGCATATCCGGATTGATGAGGTAATGCGCGATCATCGTGTCAAATAATTTTCCTTTAACGATAATGCCATATTTGGCAAGCATTTTTAAATCATATTTCAAATTCTGCCCAACCTTTTCAATACTTTCTGAATCAAAAAACGGAATGAATTTATTGACAATTGCCTGTGCTTCGTCACGGTTTTCAGGAACAGGAATATAAAATCCTTTTCCGGTTTCCCATGAAAAGGAGAGTCCGACCAACTCTGCGCTCAAAGGATCAATTCCCGTCGTTTCAGTGTCAAAGCTCACAGAAGTTTGCTGGAGTAAATTCTGCAAAAGCAATTTCATCGCAAAATCACCTTCAACCGATTGGTAAAAATGATCGGTATTGTCAAGAGTTTTATAAATACTGTTAGAAACAGATTCGTTATTGGTACCGGAATTATCAGCAAACAAATCGAATTGCTGCTCGTTTTTAACTATGGTTTTGGTAGGAGCAAGGCCTTGTGTTTCGGCAGTGTTGTAATTCTCTTTCCCGGTAAAAAACAAATTGTTGAATTGGTCAGCCATTCTGCGGAATTCGAGTTCCCTGAACAATTCCTCTACTTTTTCCGCGTCAGGCTTAGTGAGCTCATAATCGTCTTCATTGAAGGTTACGTCACAGTCACATATAATTGTTGCCAGTTGTTTGGATAACAATCCGAGTGCTTTGTTATTCTCGATATTCTCTTTCATTTTGCCCTTCAGCTGATCAGTATTTTCCAACAGATTCTCCATCGAGCCAAATTCCTTCAGTAACTTTTTAGCGGTTACTTCGCCTACGCCGGGCAATCCGGGAATATTATCAACCGCATCTCCCATCATGCCGAGGAAATCGATAACTTGTTCGGGACGCTCGATTTCAAAACGGGATAATACTTCGGGGACACCCCAAATTTCAATGCCGTTACCCATTCTGGCGGGTTTGTACATGAAAATATTTTCAGAGACCAACTGCGCAAAATCTTTATCAGGCGTCACCATAAAAACCTGGTAGTTTTGTTTTTCGGCTTGTTTGGCAATAGTTCCGATAAGATCATCGGCTTCACAACCTGCCGATTCAATAATGGGAATATGCATAGCGGTCAGCAAATTTTGGATATACGGAATCGCAATGCGGATGGCTTCCGGAGTTTCATCACGGTGTGCTTTGTACGCCGAATACATTTCGGTACGCACTTTACTGCCTTCTTTATCAAAAGCCACAGCAAGATGATCGGGTTTTTCTCTTTTAATCACATCCAGTAATGAGTTCATAAAACCCATAATGGCTGAGGTATCCATTCCCTTTGAATTGATTCTGGGATTTTTGATAAAGGCATAATAACCACGAAAAATCAATGCGTAGGCATCGAGAAGGAAAAGGCGTTTTTGAGCTGACATATGAATTTTATATAGTTTCCAAAAATACAAAACTTAGTGTGTAAAATTAAAAAAAGGCGGTATTCATTTATATCATTTCTTCATTTTAACTTCATTTGGCTGTACTACTTTTGAGTAATTAAAATAGTATTAGTTGGTTATTGATTTGGGAAAAGCTGATGGAGTAATTTATCAGCTTTTTAATTTGGTTAAAGTTTTAATAACGAAAGTCGGGGGTATTTTACAATATTTGTTACTTTGAATCTTTTAAGACATCCTATGAATATTCTTGTAGTTGAAGACAATCGGGAACTGGCTTTGGAGATAATTAATTATCTGACGGATATTGGCTATATCTGTAAAATCGCCGGAAATTGCGAAGATGCGCTGGAAGAAATCAATAGCAATGATTATGATATTATGCTGCTCGATTTGGGTTTGCCCGATGGAAACGGTTTCGATATACTGAAATCTGTTCGTAAAACCCAGTCGAAAATGGCCGTAATTGTCATTACCGCACGCGGCGAACTCGATGACAGGATTAATGGATTGCAGCTGGGTGCCGATGATTATCTGACCAAACCTTTTGCTTTAACAGAATTAGGAGCTAGATTGTTTGCCATTATCAGAAGAATCCACGGTTTCACTGCAAATGTACTTGAAATGCATGGCTTCAGTTTGCAATTGCAGGACTACAAAGTAAGTTATGGTACAATTCCGATCAATCTTACGAAAAAAGAATTCGATATTTTTCAATACCTGGTATTGAATAAAAACCGTGTCATTACGAGATTGCAGTTAACAGAGCACATTTGGGGTGATATTCTGGAAGTCAATTCCGATTCTAATTTTATCGATGTGCATGTGCGGAACCTGAGGAAAAAACTGGACAAACACACTTCAATCGATTGGTTTGAAACAGTAAGGAACGTCGGTTACAGAATTAACAGCCAATGAAAATCAAACACCAGCTTGCTATCTTCAACGCACTGACCAGGTTGCTGATGATTTTGCTATTGTGGCTGATGCTGCCTGTTTTGGTTGAAAAAATTGTATACAAGCACATCAACAAAAGCCTGATTGAAAAAAAACAGAAGTTCATCGAACATCTGGATAAAGAAGAAATTAATGATTTTATCGTAAGGAATGATTCGGCCGAAACTTATGCCAGTTTTTCCACATTACACAGCGAGTTTCTTCAACTTTCAAGATTACCCGGTAAAACAACAATCAGCAAAACCATTTTCATTACCGAACCAAGAATTATTGAGGAAGAACAAAGTGATTATCGGATTTTACAATACCAATTCTATTATGAAAATACAGCTTATCAATTGGAAATCGGCAGCAGCCTCAATGAAATCCATGACCTGACATTTACGATCCGGCTTTTTATTCTCGTTGTTCTGGTAATTATCCTGTTGGTGACTTTTCTGATGGATACCTTTTATATTGAACACCTTTTAAAGCCATTTTACAAGATTATTGATACAAAAATACGCCGTGTTAACGAACCAGAATCTTTCGACCATACGCCGATAGTTACACATTCTGCCGACTTTCAGGAATTGGATACTGTCCTCAATCAAATGATGAATCGGATTAGTGAGCTGTTCAAAAAAGAAAAACAGTTTATTGCCAATGTTTCCCATGAGTTGCTGACACCTGTAGCATTGCTTAAGAACAAATTTGAAAACCTGTTGCAGAATAATTCTCTTGATGAGGAAGCGGTTGATAAAATCGCAGCCGCTTTGCGCACGTTGGATATGCTAAAGAAAGTCATCAGTAACCTTTTGCTTATTTCGCGCATTGAAAACAATCAATATGAGGCGAATGAAACAATTTATTTTCAATCATTAATCGATGATCTGGCAGAAGATTTTGAAGATCGGATGGAAGACAAGCAATTGCATTTTACAGCGACGATTAAGAATGATTTTCACTTTACGGGCAACAAAACACTCCTTCATATTTTATTCTATAATTTATTGGCGAATGCGATCAAATACAATCAAAAAGAAGGGGAAATTATAATTTCAGATGGATTTTCTGATGGTCACTATTTTATTTCTGTTTCCGATTCGGGCATTGGAATGAATGCAATGCAATTGTCAAATATCTTCAACCGATTTACACGTATTAATCATGATCAGGAAGGTCAAGGATTAGGCTTGGCGATTGTACAAAGCATAGCGCAATTTCACCATATTACCATTAAAGTGATTTCTGATACAGCAAAAGGAACGACTTTTACCTTATTATTTCCTGTCCAATTGTAATTAAAAGTTAAAATTCAGGATGACGCCAAATCTTCATTTAATCTTCATCCGGCAGCAATACCTTTGACCTGTTAATAATAAATAATTTAATTTTTAATTTTAGAAATCATGAAAAAAGCATTGTTATTAGTTGCAGTAATTTTAGGGACTTCAGTACTGGTAAACGCTCAGACCGAGCCTGCAAAAAGCACTCCTGCAAAAGAAGTGAAAGCTACCAAACACACTAAAAAAACGGCAAAAGCAGAGAAAAAAACAGAAACGGTAAAAATGGAAACAGCCAAACCGGCCGTAAAAAAATAATTAACGCGATCATTTCGGCGGCATGAAATAGTTTGACCATTGAAATGGAAGTTTTCGGGATGATGGTTTAGTTATAAAAGGATAAAGCGATTTATCCTTTTTTTGTTTGAAAAAGCCATAACAGCAAGAATAATACAGGTAGTTAAATTTTTAATAATGGAAGTAAAATATCATGATGTTTCTTTGTTAATTTGTGTAAAATTTTCAAAATGGTTTTTCGCCTTTTAGTTCTTTGCACCATTCTTTTTATTGTCGAATGTTATGCGTTTCAGGCATTTAAAACAGTGATAAAGCCACGATGGATTGTCGTTTCCTATCAGGTTATAAGTCTGTTGCTCTTCGCGTTCATCGTCTATTCCTTTACACAATTTGACCGTTCCGTAGGGCAAACCAAACAGACTTTGCTTACAATGGGATTGTTGTTGCTGGTTTATGTTCCGAAAATTCTAATCACGATTGTATTATTGGGAGAAGATATTTACAGGATTGTAGTTGGATCGGTTAATTATTTTATTGATTCTGATCATACCGCGGATTTTCTGAACTCCAGGCGAAAATTCGTCAGCCAGATTGCCTTAGGCCTTGCGGCAGTTCCTTTTCTTTCACTTATTTATGGAATGACCATCGGGAAATACAATTACAAAGTCATAAAACAGCGCATCTTTTTTCCTGATTTGCCAGATGCATTCGATGGATTTACAATCACACAAATCTCGGATGTGCATAGTGGTAGCTTTGACAATCCAGAAAAAATCAATTATGCGATAGACTTAGTCAACGAGCAAAATTCGGATTTGATCCTTTTTACAGGCGATATCGTAAATACCCATGCCAAAGAAATGCATCCGTGGCTCGAAACCTTCAACAGGATCAAAGCGCATGAATTTGGTAAGTATGCAGTATTGGGAAACCACGATTATGGAGAGTATATAGATTGGCCTTCCACCGTCGAAAAGGAAGAAAATTTCACTGCCATAAAAAATTTGTACGGCGATATCGGTTTCAAATTACTGCTTAACGAACATACTTTCATTCAGAAAGGCGATGACAAGATTGCATTGGTTGGCGTGGAAAACTGGGGGAAGAATTTCAAACAAGCTGGCGATTTGAACAAAGCATCACAGCAACTGAGAAAAGAAGATTTTAAAATATTGATGAGTCATGATCCAAGCCATTGGGAATATGAAGTCAAACGCCATGAGAAGAACTTTCATTTGACGTTTTCCGGACATACGCACGGAATGCAGTTCGGCATCGAAATACCGGGATTCCTGAAATGGAGCCTGGCGCAATACGTTTACAAGCAATGGGCTGGTTTGTATGAAGAATTTGGCAGGTATATTTATGTAAACCGAGGCTTCGGTTTTCATGCTTATCCGGGCAGAGTAGGTATTATGCCCGAAATTACGGTCATTCAACTAAAAAAAGGTGAAAAAGTAGCGTAATTCGTTTAAAATGCTACATTTGTAATATAATATCTTAATTTCAAAGCTTTAAAAATTAAATTTTTTGGTTTTATGTCAAAATTTGGAGAACTTATAAATGCCCAGGTTCCTGTGTTGATCGATTTTTACACAGACTGGAATGAATCGTCGGTATCAATGCATCCTGTTATCAGAGATGTGGCCGCTGCGCTTGGTGATAAAGCCAAAGTGATAAAAATCGACGTGGATAAAAATCAGGAACTTGCTGATGCATTGCGTATAAAAGGCCTGCCTACTTTAATGATTTATAAAGAAGGACAGATGATATGGAGACAATCCGGCGAACTTGACGCCAACACGATCATTGGATTGGTACAGGAACAAATCTAAGAAATTACTTCACATTTAAACCCTTTTTCTCTTAGGAACTTTAGTGTTTCGGGTAAAACATATTCTAAATTCCGGAAGGCTTTAATGCTGTCGTGAAAGATGATAATATTCCCGGATTTTATATTTGACAATACATTTTCCAGACATTTTTCTTTTGAAATATGCTGATCGAAATCGGCACTCAGTATATCCCACATTACAATTCTGTAGCCCAGTTTAATCATTTCTTTCGACTGGCTTCTTTTGATTTTTCCGTATGGCGGGCGAAATAAAAAACTTTCAGCGGCAGTTAGCCCTTTTATGCTTTCAGCACATTTTTTTACATTATCGATGTACAAACCGGAATCAGTTTTCCAGCCATTAAGATGATTGAAAGTATGATTGCCTACCGCATGTCCATCGGCTATGACCTTATTAAAAATTTCAGGATGCTTGACTACATTGTCGCCAATACAGAAAAATGTCGCCTTGGCGTTGTAGTTTTTTAATTGGGATAAAGTCCATTCGGTAATTTCGGGAGTCGGACCATCGTCAAAAGTCAAATAGACAATATTGTCAGTATTCGGGATGTCCCAAACAAATTGTGAAAATAGTCGTTTAATGAATCGGTTCGTTTTTACCCAATAAAAAGCCATACTGTTTTGATTGATAAAAAAAAGCAGTGACATTTTTCAACAGCACTGCTTTTTTATGGAATTATTTAAAGATTATTCATCATCCCTACCAAAGCGGTGGAAAATTGTATTATAAGAATTAAATACAGGCTTATTCTTATTGTAATATTCCATGTCGCCACGATCTTTCATGACTTGAAGTAAGCCTCTGTATCGTTCAATATCTGTAATAATATCGATGGCGAGAGTGCTTTGTTCACCGATACTCAGTCCTTTGTAAAACGTAAGATTTTCTTTGTATTTGGTCATCAAATGATCCAAAAGTTCACGCGCTTTCTGTTTTTCACCTACTTCATAATAACCACCAGCAAAAGGATCAACTAAAGAATAATAACCGTAATAATCAACAGGCATTTTTGTCATTGCCAGATCGATAACCGTCTTTGCTTTTTCTATTTTGCCTTCGTTAATCAACTGTTCCATCAAACGGGCAAGATTTGTCCTGTAAGAAATACTGTTTTTTCTGGTTTCAGGATCATGATAAATCGTTTTCAATTCTCCATTACCCCAATCCCATTTCATGGCAATTTTATACATTTTTTCAGAATCGATTTGTCCCATGTCAAGCGGACTTCCATCTTTAGGAATTGGCGTTCTTAGCGGGACAAGTTTATAAACCATTCCGTCGAGTTGAAGGTAATCTTTCATCCACAAATAATCATCGTCGCCAAAACTGCCTCCGGTAAAATAAATCGGTCTTTTCCAATTGTTATTGGCCAATACGTCAAGCATCATGATCCTGTTCTTGTAAATTGCCCTGTCTTTGATTTCAATATCAATGTAAGGAACGATAGAATCATAATATTTTGGGTCGACCACCTTGTTTTTTATAATTTCATTCTTGTCGATAGGAATGCGGATTTTGTTTGTTGGATAGAAATGAATCTTCTGTCCATTCTGCATTTCCAACAGTGTTCTCGGATCGTCGCTTTTGATAAAATTAAGCAAATCCTTAAGGTTCCAGCGGTTCTCGGTTTTAGGATTGTGGATGGCATAATCCAATTTATCTCCCACGTATTGGTCATGCGTAAAAGAAATAGGCAGTCCTTCAGCCTGATAGGATTTCATTTTCATCTGATCGGTATACCAGTCTGTCATTAATAAACTGGTACAAACGATTTTAACATCGGTTCTAACGTTTTCAATTTCCTGAGCGTACCAAAGCGGAAAAGTATCGTTGTCGCCGATTGTGTACAAAATAGCATTCGGTTCACAAGAATTCAAATAATTCTTAGCCATCGCGATAGCTGTATATTTGTTAGAACGGTCATGGTCATCCCAGTTTTGAGAAGCCATTAATACCGGTGCGGCCAATAAACTTGCGGCAATGACAAGAGGTCCGGCGATTTTAGGTTGCAGGTAATTTTTAAGTGTGTCATAAATGGCATAGACGCCAAACCCGATCCAAATGGCAAATATGTAAAAAGATCCGACTAGCGCATAATCTCTTTCGCGGGGTTCAAAAGGCCGTTCGTTAAGGTAGATTTTTAACACAAATCCGGTAAATAAAAACAAAACTAAAAGAACATAGAAGCTTTTCAGATCTTTATTGGCGTGGTAGACCAATCCGATTAAACCGAGAATTAAAGGAAGGAAAAAATAGACATTTCTGCCTTTATTATTCAATACATCAGCCGGTAGGTTTTGCTGAGATCCGAGATGCATTTCATCAATAAATGTAATTCCGCTGAGCCAGTTTCCGTCGAGGTTGTCATATTTTCCCTGGATGTCATTTTGTCGCCCAGTAAAATTCCACATCAAGTATCTCCAGTACATATAGCCAAACTGGTATTCGACCATAAAGCTCAAATTGTCCCAGGTTGTAGGTTTTTCAATGATGAGGTATTCTCCATAACTCTTCAGGAAAGAAATATAGCCTTCGTTATCAATCTGCTTTTCGGCATAGGCTTTTCTAAACTCTGCTATAATATCAACAAGTTCTTTTTCTTCAGAATATTCGGGCTTAATTCTGAATTCTAACACATGGGTAAAATTCATGTAATTTTCTATATGTTCAGTACTCCACATTCTTGGAAGAATAGCCTTGTGGTTGTCATCGCTGTTTTGCTCGGCATTTTTATAGTTGTTGGTAATAATGTACTTGCCGGTTTTATAATCCCTTTCATAATTCGGTGCTTTGTCTAAATATGGAGTCGTTTCGTCTAGTCCGGCGAAAGAATCAGAGTACTGCGGTCCATAAAACAACGGATTAACACCGTATTGTTCTCTGTTGTAATATGCAAGCACCTCTGCGGCATCAGAAGGTTTGTTTTCATTGATTACAGTATTGGCATTGGCACGAATCGGCAACATCATCCAGGTCGAAAATCCGATCAGGATGAATAAAATACACAGAATTATAGTATTGTACAACACCAGTCCTTTCTGCTTTGTATACCGCAATCCGAAATAGAAAAAAGCAATGAAAAGCAATGCCACAAAAATGGTTCCCGAATCAAATGGCATTCCTAAATTATTAACCATGAAGATTTCGGTCTTCCCGAAGAAAGCCATAGTTAACGGAAGTAACAGCTTAAAGATGAACAATAGGATTGCTACTACTACAATATTGGCAATGATAAAATTTTTAACCGTGATGGTCTTGTAATTTTTAAAATAATACAGAAATCCGATCGAAGGAATGGTCAGCAATGCCATGAAGTGTACGCCAAATGAAAGACCAATCACCAAACTGATAATCAACAGCCATTTGTTTCCTCTTGGCGTGTTCATATCGGCTTCCCATCGCAAACCAAGCCAGAAGAGTAATGCTATGAGTACATTAGCCATCGCATATACTTCTGCCTCAACAGCATTAAACCAAAAACTATCTGAAAAAGTGTAAGCTAAAGCACCAACTAATGAAGCTCCAAGAATTACGATAGCGTTATTGGCACTGATTTCTGAAAAGCGGGCAATCAGTTTTTTTAAAATAATCGTTGATGACCAGAATAAAAACAATATGGTAAAAGCACTCGAAAAGACTGACATCATGTTGACCATGAGAGCGATTTGCGTCTTGTCCATGGCAAACATGGCAAAAAAAGCACCCATCATCTGAAATAAAGGCGCTCCTGGCGGATGTCCAACTTCAAGTTTTGCGGCAGTAGCAATATACTCGCCGCAATCCCAAAAACTCATCGTTGGCTCTACAGTAAGTGTATAAGTGATTAGCGCTACGGCAAAGGCAAACCAGCCGGTTATTGTGTTCCACTTATTGAAATTAAATGTCGTCATCGGGTAAGAATGTTGTTTTTTTTCGTGATACAAAGAAACTATTTTTTTACGGAAAGAACCATCGATTAACAAAAAATTCTAAAGTATTGTTTTGTTTTTTAAGCCGTTGTCATCCGATTCGAATGACTTAAAAAAATGCTGGCTGTTACAGTAAAAATTATTTTGATAAAAAAAGCGGTAAATGTTTGCTAAAAATAAAATTTGTATTAAATTTGCACTCGCTTAACGGCAATGGAAATGGTCTATGGTGTAATGGTAACACAGCTGTTTTTGGTGCAGCCTTTCTAGGTTCGAGTCCTAGTAGACCAACAAAAAAACTCCTCAGGAAACTGAGGAGTTTTTGTTTTTATAGTAATAAAGTTTTATATTTTGAAAGTAATTACGGGTCTTACCGCATGGTTTACTAGGTCTTCGCTAACACTTCCGTTAAAGAAATGAGACAAACCTGTTCTTCCGTGCGTGCACATTCCAATTAAATCGGCGGATGTTTTGTTGGCAAAATTGAGAATTCCTTTTTCTACATTAACATCGTTATAAATGTGCATTGAATAATTATCATAACTAAATTCTTTCATGAAATCGCTCATGATTTTTTCAGCAACATGTGTAGGCTTGAAGCTATTGGGCGTATTAATCATGACCAGGCTCAGGTTAGATTTGAATGCTCTGGCAAATTCAACCAATTGTGCGAAAGGTTTTTTAATTTCCTGTGAAAAGTCAGAAGCAAATACAAAATTGCCTGCTTTAAAATCATTGTTTTCATTTTTAATGACTAAGACCGGAGCTTCAGAAAAACGCACTACTTTTTCAGTATTGGAACCGATAAGCATTTCCTGAAATCCACTGGTTCCATGAGAACCCATCACAACTAAATCAATATTATTTTTTTTGCTTACGCCTAAAATTCCTTCAAATGCTTTTTCGAATTGAATGATTTCCGAAACATTAAGTCCTTCCAGATAATCTACATCCATTAAGTCTTCCAGATTGCTGATCGCCTTGTCTTTGTAAAACATGATTTCAGGAATCTGATGCCCGCTTCCAATAGCGTCACCTGCCTGATGTGGCAATTCCAACATGTGTAATAAGATAATTTCACTGTCGTTTTCTCTTGCAATCTGCGCGGCAACTTTTAAGGCATATTCTGCGTGGTCGGAAAAGTCTGTAGGAACTAAAATTCTTTTCATAATTTAAAAGTGTAAGAAATTATATAAAATTGTTTGTTTGATTTAATGAATAAAGATAGTATTTTTTTTTAGATCTCCAATCATTTTTGGTTTACAAAAAAAACACTATATTTGCACGGTTATTTATTAAAAGTTAGATAATGAGGGAAGCAATGCTTCCCTCTTTTTATAGAAAATATGACATTTAAAGAAAAAGTAAATCAGTTGTTGATGGACGGACTTGAAGAAAAGCCCGATGTATTCCTTATCGACCTGACTATTACCGACAGTTTTAAAATTATTGTAACTTTAGATGGCGATAACGGAGTGGCTTTGCAGGACTGTATCGACGTCAGCCGCGCTATCGAGCATAATTTAGACCGGGAAGAACAGGATTTCTCTTTAGAAGTCGCATCGGTTGGAGTGGGTTCGCCATTAAAGATTACAAGGCAATATAAGAAGAATGTGGGAAGAACGCTGATCGTAAAATTAGCTGCTGAAACCATAGAAGCCCAGCTTGTTGAAGCGAATGATGATTTTATCATGCTTGCGTGGGAAGCAAGAGAACCAAAGAAAATTGGGAAAGGCAAAGAAACTGTCCAGAAACGACAGGAAATTCCTTACTCAGAAATAAAAGAAGCAATTGTTACAGTAACATTTTAATTTAAAAGTTTGGCATGGAAAATTTAGCATTAATCGATTCATTTTCAGAGTTTAAAGACGATAAACTTATTGATCGTGTAACGCTTATGGCGATTTTGGAAGATGTATTCAGGAATGCATTGAAGAAAAAATTCGGATCAGATGACAATTTTGACATTATCATCAATCCAGATAAAGGAGATATGGAAATCTGGAGACGACGCGTCATCGTTGCTGATGATGATTTGGATCTGGAAAACGAAGAAATCACACTGACTGAAGCCAGAAAAATCGAGCCTGATTTTGAAATTGGGGAAGAAGTTTCTGAAGAAGTGAAATTAATAGATTTGGGAAGAAGAGCTATTTTGGCATTGCGCCAGAACTTGATTTCTAAGATACACGAACATGATAACACCAATCTTTACAAACAGTTTAAAGACCTTATTGGTGAAATTTATACTGCCGAAGTGCACCATGTTCGCCCAAGAGTTGTAATTTTGGTAGACGATGAAGGAAATGAAATCGTGTTGCCGAAGGAAAAACAAATCCCGTCCGACTTTTTCCGTAAGGGAGATAATGTTCGCGGAATCATTGAAAGCGTTGAATTGAAAGGAAATAAGCCGCAAATTATTATGTCCAGAACTTCTGAAAAGTTCCTTGAAAAATTATTTGAGCAGGAAATCCCGGAAGTTTTTGACGGTTTGATTATGGTAAAAAATGTCGTGCGTATCCCAGGTGAAAAAGCAAAAGTAGCTGTAGATTCTTACGATGACCGTATTGATCCTGTTGGAGCATGTGTGGGAATGAAAGGGTCACGTATCCACGGAATTGTGCGCGAATTAGGAAATGAAAATATCGACGTAATTAATTTTACATCCAATATCCAGTTGTACATTACAAGAGCGTTAAGCCCTGCGAAAGTGTCTTCGATAAAAATCAATGAAGAAACCAAAAGAGCTGAAGTGTTTTTGAAATTGGAAGAAGTGTCCAAAGCAATCGGACGTGGCGGCCACAACATCAAATTGGCAGGACAACTCACAGGTTATGAACTTGATGTTATCCGCGAAGGAAATATCGCAGAGGAAGAAGATGATGTTGAATTGACCGAGTTTTCAGATGAGATTGAAGCCTGGGTGATCGAAGAGTTTGCAAAAATAGGCCTCGACACGGCAAGAAGTATCCTGAAACAGGACGTGAATGATTTAGTAAGAAGAACAGATTTGGAAGAAGAAACCATTCTCGATGTCATGCGCATTTTAAAAGAAGAATTCAACGCCTAATTATCTCTAACAACTACAACAACACAACAAAAAGATAATAATAAAAAGATTTTATGTCTGAAGAGAGAATAATAAGAATAAACAAGGTTTTAAGGGAATTAAATATTTCGTTAGAAAGAGCTGTCGATCATTTGAAAGACAAAGGAATTGCTATTGAAGCAAATCCGAATGCTAAAATTTCTGAGAAAGAATTTAATATTCTTCAGAACCAATTTGCTGGCGATAAGGGGAATAAAGAAGCTTCTAAAGAAGTAGGTGAAGAGAAAAGAAAAGAAAAGGAAGCATTGCGTATCGAAAGAGAAAAGGAAATCGAGGACAAACGCAAACTCGATGAAGAGCGCCAAAGACAGGAAGTAATCAAAGCCAAAGCGGTAGTTACTGGTCCGAAACAAGTAGGTACAATCGACCTGAATCCTTCAAAACCAGCAGCTAAACCAGCTGAGACGCCAGTAACTGCAACTCCTGTTCAGGTTGAGGAAGCAAAAGAAAAAGCAGCTCCTGAAGTACCAGTACAAGAAGCTGAAAAACCAGCAGTAAAAGCGCCTCAGGCAGAAGTGAAAGCGGAGGAATCGGCTCCGGTTGATGAGTCTATTACCACACAATACCAGAAATTATCAGGCGCTACCTTAACAGGTCAAACTATTGATTTGTCACAATTCAATAAGCCTAAAAAGAAAAAAGAGGAGCCTAAAATCACGCCTAATAAACCAGGTGCCAATGCTGCGGCCAATGCCAATGCTAACCTTAATAAAAATAAAAGGAAGAGAATTCCGCCAAAACCGGGAGAAGTAAGACCTGGAGGAACCGCTGCGCCTGGAACTCCCGGAGCCAATCCAAACAGGATTTCTCCAAATACGGCTGGAAATGCCGCCAACAGAAGCGCAAGACCCGGTTTTGTAAAAGGCAATCGTCCTGCAATCATTGCTAAAGTAGAGCCGACGGAAGAGGAAGTTAAAAATCAAATCCGTGAAACCCTCGAAAAACTTCAGGGCAAAGGCGGAAAATCAAAAGCGGCAAAATACCGTAGGGATAAAAGAGATACCCACCGCCAAAAGTCGGATGAGGAACAAAGGGCTATCGATGAAGGAAGCAAAACCATTAAAGTAACCGAGTTTGTTACAGTTGGAGAAATTGCAACCATGATGGATGTGCCAATTACAAAAGTGATCGGAACCTGTATGTCACTCGGAATCATGGTAACCATGAACCAGCGTCTCGATGCCGAAACACTTACAATTGTTGCTGATGAGTTTGGTTATGAAGTAGAATTTATCACGACCGAATTAGAAGATTCTATTCAGGTTGTTGAAGATAAAGAAGAAGATTTGGTTTACAGAGCGCCGATTGTTACCGTAATGGGTCACGTCGATCACGGTAAAACATCGCTTCTGGATTACATCCGTAAAGAAAATGTAATCGCCGGTGAATCAGGAGGAATCACACAGCACATTGGTGCTTACGGTGTGACTTTGGATAACGGCCAAAAAATAGCTTTCCTTGATACGCCGGGACACGAAGCCTTTACGGCGATGCGTGCGCGTGGTGCCCAGGTGACAGATATTGCAATTATTGTGATTGCTGCCGATGATGATATCATGCCGCAAACCAAAGAGGCAATCAGCCATGCGCAGGCAGCAAATGTGCCTATCATTTTTGCAATCAATAAGATTGATAAGCCCAACGCGAATGTTGAAAAAATTAAAGAAAGGCTGGCAGGAATGAATTTGCTGGTTGAAGATTGGGGTGGAAAAATCCAGTCGCACGATATTTCTGCGAAAGCGGGAACAGGAGTGAAAGAATTACTTGAAAAAGTATTGCTGGAAGCGGAGCTTTTGGATTTGAAGTCCAATCCGAACAAACCTGCTTCAGGAACTGTAGTAGAGGCATTTTTGGACAAAGGAAAGGGATATGTTTCTACAATTTTAGTACAAAACGGAACCCTGAAAGTTGGAGATTACATGCTGGCCGGAAAGCATCACGGAAAAATCAAGGCAATGCATGATGAAAGAGGCCATATTGTAAAAGAGGCCGGACCTTCAACACCAGTATCCGTTCTTGGATTGGATGGCGCGGCAACTGCCGGTGATAAGTTCAATGTTTTCGAAGATGAAAGAGAAGCTAAGGCTATTGCGGCAAAACGTACGCAATTAATGCGTGAGCAATCTGTACGAACACAAAGACACATTACTCTTGCTGAAATTGGACGTCGTATCGCTTTAGGGCAGTTTAAGGAATTGAACATTATCCTTAAAGGAGATGTGGACGGTTCTGTTGAAGCATTGTCTGATTCGTTCTCTAAATTATCTACAGAGGAAATCCAGATTAATATTATTCACAAAGGGGTTGGAGCGATTACAGAAACTGATGTTATGCTGGCTTCCGCTTCGGATGCGATCATTATCGGATTTAATGTACGTCCTGCAGGAAATGCCAGACAATTGGCAGATAAAGAAGAAATTGATATCCGTAATTATTCGATCATTTACGATGCAATCGATGACCTGAAAGACGCAATGGAAGGCATGCTTTCTCCTGAAATGAAGGAAGAAATTACCGGAACTGCCGAAATCAGGGAGATTTTCAAAATCTCTAAAGTGGGTTCTATTGCAGGTTGTATGGTGATGGATGGAAAAATTTCCAGAAATTCAAAAATCCGTATCATCCGCGAAGGTGTGGTGGTATTTACCGGAGAACTTCTGGCACTGAAACGTTTTAAAGACGATGTAAAAGAGGTGTCCAAAGGATACGATTGTGGTATACAAATCAAGAATTACAACGACATTGAGGAGCGTGATGTGATTGAAGCTTTCCAGGAAGTAGCAGTGAAGAAAAAACTGAAATAAGAAAAGAGAATATATCAAAAGCGCCTTCGGAAACGAGGGCGTTTTTTTTATTATTAACGGAAATTGTAACTTTACGAGAATACTATTACGGGGAATATTAGATTAAAAATCCGCATTCAGCAGTTGTAATCGTTTTATTTATTTGGCTTAATCAGGAAAGCATTCGGATACCGCTTTTTTAGATCTGATAAATTGCGTTCCGCGTCAATTCGTGACTTGAAATTCCCAATCCAGACTTTATAGGCTGGCGTGCTAAAAACAATAGTTCCGTCAAAATTTTTATATTCTTTCCTGAAATCTGCCAATGTTCTTTTTGCAGTTTCACTTTCGCCGTTATAAATTTGAATTTTATAGCGGTCATTAATTGTGATAGAGGAATTTATTTTTCTTTTTTCATTGAGCAGCTGCTCAAATTTCGGATCCTGGGAAACAGTAATATTACCATTCTGAGCACATAAATTAAGGCTGTAGATTCCTACAGAAATGAGCATCAAAATGTTGTTTTTTAGGAGTGAAATTTTCATAAAGGTGTGATTTTTATACAAATGTACTATTTCCTGATGTAAACAAAACCAAAAATATTATTTAGAATTAATATAAATTGATATTTAAGACTATTTTAAGGTTTTGAGAATAGTTCATAAGTCGTATTTTTGTGCAAGTTTTAAAACAGAGTAGGTTATTTTTTAGCATAGTCTTAAGAAAAAACCATACCAAATTTTAGTCGATAATCATTAGACAATATGAAAAAAGTGGGTAACCATAATTCGATTTCAAGGACCTTAATTTTTAGTTTAGCTTTGTTGCTGACTTTTTCCTTAACTTCAATTGCTCAGACCGCTGCTCCTGCAGCCGAAACTCCAGCCGCCGCCGCACCAGCAGCATCTGCAGGCGGAGATCCTGTAAAAGGGAAAGAACTTTTCAATTCCAATTGTGCTGCCTGTCATAAGCTAGATGCTAAAATGACCGGTCCAGCTTTAAGAGGCGTGTCGCAAAAACACGACAAAGCGTGGCTTTACAAATGGGTTCATAATAGTTCTGCCATGGTAAAAGCGGGTGATGCTGCTGCGGTAAAAGTTTTTACGGAATATAACGGTTCTGTGATGACTGCTTTCCCGCAATTGTCTGAGGGAGATATTGATAATATAATTGCCTACACTTCTGAGCCAAAGGCAGAGCCTGTAACTGCGACTGTTCCTGGTCTAACTGGAGGGAAAGAAGACAATGTTGGAGGTATTTCCAATAATGTTGTGCTTGGTGCTTTGGCATTGGTTATGCTTATTTTGGTGGTGATGCTGTTCATGGTAAACAATGTGCTTTCCAAAGTAGCTAAAGCCAATGGTATTGAAGTGGCACCAAAAGAAGAAACCACGCCAATCTGGAAAGCATTTGCTAAAAATCAGTTTCTTGTATTGGTTACTTCGATTTTCTTGTTGCTTGCAAGCGGATATTTTGTGTATGGTTATCTGATGCAGATAGGTGTAGACCAAAATTATGAGCCGATTCAGCCAATTCACTATTCACACAGAATCCACGCCGGAAGCAATGGTATTGATTGTAAATACTGCCACTCTGCGGCACGTGTGAGCAAAAACGCAGGTATTCCTTCATTGAATGTTTGTATGAACTGCCACAAAAATATCAGCGAAGTGTCAGATACTACAGCTACAGCAGAACACTCTAAAGCATTCTACGACGGAGAGATCCAAAAATTGTATACTGCAGTTGGATGGGATCAGGGTACTCAAAAATATACAGGTAAAACACAGCCGGTAAAATGGGTGCGCATACACAACTTACCTGATTTCGTTTATTTCAATCACTCACAGCACGTTACAGTCGCGGGAATCGAATGCCAGACTTGTCACGGTCCGGTTCAGACTTTTGAATTGATGAAACAATTCTCTCCATTGACCATGGGCTGGTGTGTGGATTGTCACAGAAAAACAGATGTTAAAATGGAAGGCAATGAATACTATGCAAAAATCCACGAGGAACTTTCTAAAAAGTATGGTGTGGATAAACTGACCGCCGCTCAAATGGGAGGTCTGGAATGCGGTAAGTGCCACTATTAATCAAATTATTAAGAAGCTAATATATATATACGATGTCATCAAACAAAAAATACTGGAAAAGTGTTGAAGAACTAAACGAAAATAGTTCTATTGTTGAGACGCTTAGAAATAACGAATTCGTGGAAGAAATTCCAACAGATGAATTCCTGGGAGATAAGGATGCTTTGTCCGGATCCTCTACATCACGTCGTGATTTCTTAAAGTACGTTGGGTTTAGTACAGCTGCAGCTA
>Ga0247814_10000877_pt1 | contig 20220 bp, 12 predicted proteins | sample UWRJL179409R1_FD_179947 | JGI IMG/M metagenome (GOLD analysis project Ga0247814, IMG submission 179947) | Plant litter microbial communities from Arlington Agricultural Research Station in Wisconsin, United States - UWRJ-L179-409R-1 | ecosystem: Environmental > Terrestrial > Plant litter >... | reverse complement strand
CACAGGCCACTTTGACTATTGCAGCTACCGGTCCGGCTAAAACTTATGGTACAGCGCTAACCGCAGGAACCAGCACAACTAACTTTACTGCAACAGGCGCATTGTTAAGCGGCGAAACGGTGACAGGTATAACGCTGACACCAAACGCTGCCGGTCTATCTGCTACTACAGCAGCAGGAGCAGCCTACGTGGTTACCCCATCACTGGCAACAGGAACGGGTGGTTTCATAGCCAGCAATTACAACATTACTTATTCATCATTTAACGGTACCGTTGCACAGGCAGCTTTGACAATCGCAGCCACGGGACCGGCTAAAACTTATGGTAGGTCTTTGACAACTGGTACAAGTACCACTGATTTTGCGGTGACGGGAACACTCGCTAACGGCCAGACGGTAACAGGAGTTACACTAACACCAAATGCGGCAGGTCTGTCTGCTACTACAGCAGCAGGGGTTACCTATGTAGTTACCCCATCGCTGGCAACCGGAGCTGGTGGTTTCCTTGCGGCTAATTACAATATTACTTACACACCATTTACTGGTACGGTTACTCAGGCAGCTTTAACTATTGCGGCTACAGGTCCTGCTAAAAATTATGGAACAGCTTTAACTGCAATAACCAACGCTACAAACTTCACCGTTACAGGAACAATGCCAACCGGACAAACAGTAACAGGTATCACCTTAACACCTGATGCCGCTGGTCTTTCTGCAAATACACCAGCAGGTGCGGCATATGTGGTTACGCCATCATCCGCCACAGGTACTGGTGGTTTCTTAGCAGCCAATTACAACATTACTTATACACCATTTAATGGTTTAGTAGGGCAGACTGCCTTAACAATTACAGCTACCGGACCTGTTAAAACTTACGGGGCAGCTTTAACTGTGGTTACAGGAGCAACTGATTTTACAGCAAGTGGTGCACTATTGAGTGGTGAAGCTGTTACGGGTGTAACATTGACACCGAACGCAGCTGGATTATCTGCTACTACAGCAACTGGTACTGCCTATGTAGTTACACCATCAGCAGCTACAGGGATTGGCGGCTTCTTGGCGGAAAATTATGCTGTTACTTATGTGCCATTTAATGGTACGGTAAGTCCGGCGTTGCTTACCGTTACCGCTACTGGTCCGGCCAAGACTTATGGTACGGCTTTGGTTTCAGCTGCAAGTACTACTAATTTTACTGTTACGGGTACATTATTTGCAGGACAAGCATTAACCAGTGTTACCTTAACGCCAAATGCAGCAGGTATTTCTACAACAACGGCGGCGGGGGCGGCATATACTGTAACGCCATCTGCTGCTACTGGCACGGGTGGTTTCTTAGCCAGCAATTATTCGATTGTCTATACACCGTTCACTGGTACTGTAGCACAATTGCCGCTAACCGTTACGGCTACTGGGCCGGCCAAAATTTATGGTACGGCATTAACAACAACAACCAGCACCGGCAATTTTACAGTTACGGATGGAACGCCTGTCGCCGGTCAGGCACTAACAAGTGTTACGCTAACACCAGATGCAGCGGGGCTTTCGGCAGCAACAGCAGCGGGCGCAGCTTATGTGGTAACACCTTCAGCAGCTACTGGTACGGGAGGATTTCTGGAAAGTAATTATGCAATTAATTATATTCCATTTAATGGTACAGTGGGTAAGGCGGCGTTGACTATTGCAGCTACTGGTCCTGCTAAAATTTACGGGACTGCACTAACAGCAGGAACAAATACGACTAACTTCACAGCCATTGGCACATTGTTAAGCGGACAATCGGTTACAGGTATTACTTTAACACCAGATGCAGCAGGTCTATCTGCTACTACAGCAGCGGGAACAGCTTATACAATTACTCCATCCCTTGCCACAGGCGATGGTGGCTTTCTGGAAAGCAATTACAATGTTACTTATACTCCATTTAACGGCACAGTTGGGAAAGCTGCTTTAGCTGTCGCAGCTACTGGTCCGGCTAAGGTTTACGGTACTGCTTTAACAGCGGGACCAAGCACGACTGACTTTACAGCTACTGGTGCACTAGCCACTGGCGAAACGGTAACTAGTGTTACTTTAACGCCAAATGCAGCAGGGCTTTCTGCTGCAACGGCAGCAGGAGCAACTTATGTGGTTACCCCATCAGCCGCTACCGGCTCCGGAGGTTTCTCAGCAGCCAACTACAACATCAGCTACGCACCATTCAGCGGTACGGTGACAAGGAACACCATTACTATTACCGCTACTGGTCCTGCTAAAGTTTACGGAACTGCTTTAACAACAGGTACAAGTACCACCAATTTTACCACCGCAGGAACACTTGCTGCTGGTCAGGCTATTACATCGGTTACCTTAACACCAGATGCAGCCGGCTTATCTGCCGCAACTGCGGCAGGGACAAGGTATCAGATTACGCCATCTGCGGCGATTGGTACCGGTGGTTTTGATGCCGCAAACTACAATATGGTTTACACTCCATTTAGTGGGACGGTAAGTAAAACACCAATCACCATTACTGCAAATACGGTTACAAAAACGTATGGTACGGTACTTACTGGCGGAGCGGCTAACACCAACTTTACCCTCAGTGGCGGTACATTGCAAAATGGCAATACCATTACGGGGGTAACGGTTAATTATACCGCAGGAAATACAGCTAATGCTACTGTCGGTACTTATGCTGCAGCGGTAACACCGTCGTTAGCCACAGGTGCCGGAGCTTTCAATGCAGCCAACTATCAGATCACTTACAATAACGGTGATGTGGTAGTCAATAAATCAGTATTAGGCGTTACTGCGGATGCGAAAACTAAAACTTTTGGCGCAGCAGATCCTGCTTTAACTTATAGCATTACATCAGGTGCACTGGTAGGAACTGACCAGATCAGTGGTACGCTGACAAGAACTGCAGGAGAGAATACTGGTGTTTATCCGATCGTGCAAAACACGCTTACTGCAGGCAGCAATTACACATTGAACTACACTGGTGCTAACTTATCAATTACTGCTGCGGCACAAACGATTACTTTTGCTGCATTAGCTACTAAATTGTCTACTGATGTTCCATTTACATTAATTGCTACGGCAAGTTCAGGATTAACTGTTACTTATTCAAGCAGTGACGCGACTGTTGCCAGGATTGTAAACGGTAACCAGGTTGAGATTGTTAAAGCAGGCACAGTAGTTATCACCGCAAGTCAGTCCGGAAATGCAAACTATTCAGCAGCAACGCCTGTTACGCAGAACCTTATCATACTGAACTCTCCACCGCCAGTTATAACTATTGTGAGCAGCAGAGGAAGCAGTCTGAGTAAAGGACAGACTGCGGTATTAACGGCTAGCGGCGCAGTAACTTATCAGTGGACAAACTCAAGCGGAATTATAGACGGTATAAATACTGCTGCTTTGACTGTGCGACCTTCGGTGACCACTACGTACACCGTAACAGGTGCCAATCAGTATGGAAGAACCAGTACTCAAAGTTTCACCATAGAAGTGCTGAATGATTATAAAGCACTGAATATTACCAACGTAATGACACCTAACGGTGATGGTGTGAATGACCGCTGGATAGTTGAAAATATTGACTTGTATCCAAACAATACCGTAAAAATTGTGGATCGTTCGGGTAGAATGGTTTACGAGAAAAAAGGCTATGATAATAGTTGGGATGCCATGTTCAGGGGCTACCAGCTCAGTGAGGGTACTTATTATTATCTGATTGATTTTGGACCTGGAATTGGTACCAGAAAAGGGTTTATCACCATTGTGAAACAGCAATAACAGCATTATGAAGGATTCCATCAAGAATAACAGGAAAATGAAAATAAAAAGATATTTATCAGTGCTGCTGCTCATGACAACAAGCATTTCCGCTCACAGTCAGCTTAACCCTATGGGAAGCCTGTATTATCAGAACCAGTACCTTGCAAACCCGGCGTTTGCCGGTGTTGCAACAGGATGGGAACTGAATGCCGGATATAAGGGGCAATGGAGCAATACAGAAGGAGCACCAAAAATGCAGGCCGTAACAGCTACTTACGGTTCGGAAAGTAATAAGGTTGGACTGGGATTGAATTTCTATAATGAAAAGGCCGGTCTCATTCAGCAGACCAGTTTTAAAGCCACTTATGCTTACCACTTACCACTAAACGGCGAGTCCAGTTATCTCGACTTCGGTTTATCTGCCGGACTCACCAATGAGTCGCTCGATATGGCTATGTTAAATGGTAATTCCGGGGACGTAGTGCTGAGTAATTTCAGGGATCGGAAAGCTTATTTTGATGGTGATTTTGGTTTGGCTTTCCGGAGTAGGGGACTTACTGTGCAGGCAGCGTTGCCAAATATGAAACGTTTTTTTGACTCCGATCCTGATCCGGACAGGCCTTCAGTAGATCAGCCACAGTATTATGCTGCTGCAAGTTATAAACTGATTAACGACAATGCAGCGATAAATAGTCTGGAGCCAAAGGTGGCTTACCGGAGTATTAAAAACTATAACGGTATAATTGATCTGGGATTAAATGCTATGTTTTTTACTGATAAGTTGACCCTGACAGGTGTTTACCATACAACTAAGAGCATAACAGCTGGTATAGGTACTACTTATCAGAAGAAATTATCGATCATTGTATTTTATACGACTAATACTGCTGCCATGCAGAATTATAGCAACGGTGAATTCGAAGCAGGGTTGAAATACAGCTTCTGATCATTCTCTGGTTCAATATATTTTTATGTAAACCCGGTAAGAAATTGCCGGGTTTTTTATTGGTCTGCCTCCAGAGATCTGAGGTCGTTAATCAGCAAAATAACTCTTTTTGTTTTCTCGTCCAAATTTTTGACTGCCACATGCAGCATCTCTAAATACTCCTTATCAACCTCATATTTCTCTTGTTCTATTAAGTACATCATGCCTAAAATAGAACATACTGGTCCCCGGTATTCATGAGAATGAATTTCAGCTATTTGTGTAAGCAGGCGATTTTGTGCGATAATCTTTTCTTCATCGGTTTTGCGTTTCGTGATGTTGCGCGCAGTAAATGATACACCCATGATCTCACCATTTGTACCAGATACCGGTTCAAACAACGCATCCCACCAGATCCGGTTTTCCGGATCTCCGTAAGTACGCATTTCCAACTGTCTTCTTTCTCCTTTCAGTGCGTAATTGAAATTAGTCATGAATGCCAGATTATCTGCTTCAGTTAAATAGTCTGCCGTAAATGAGCCATAATTCATTTTCTTGCCGGTATGCTCTTCAATATGCGAAAAAGCCGAGCGGTTAAAATCAATGATATTACCATCAATTCCCAGGTAAACATATACATCAGTCATGCTTTCAAAAAGAGACCTTAGTTTGATCTCATTTTTACGTCCTTTCTCTCTTTCACAGTTAAGCAGTTCATAACTCGCGGTAAGCTCTTTATGGCGAATCTTAGCCTCCATCACGCTCATGACATGTCTGGAAAGTATCTTCAGCATTAGTTTTTGCTGACCGCTAACCGTACGGGGTTTATCATCCACTACACACAGTGTGCCTATCCGATGGCCCTGGCTGGTAATCAACGGGGCGCCGGCATAAAATCTGATTAATGGTATGTCAGTAAATTCTATAGATTCTGACTGTGCTCTGCTCGGCGTAACATCGCCCACTACAAAAAGCCGGTTGCTTTTAATAACCTGAGTACAAAAGGACAATTTGCGCGGATATGATTCAAGTTTAGTACCCTGTTTTACACGAATATAAACGGTATCATCATCTATCAGCGTGACCATGGAAATTGGAGCGTTGAATACTTTTGATGCAATTGAGATAGTGTCTTTCAGGTCCTGATCGTTTAAATCCAGGGCCATGAAATCCTGTACTGCTTTTAATGTCCCCTGTTCTTCCATAATAACCTTATATGAAAGATAAACAATGGAATTAACATTTGGTTAGTTAAGGGAAACTTAGCTGAAAAGGGTAACATTCATGCTTTAACAGTAACTAAATCTTTTCATCCAATTTGGATGAACACACTAATTTATCAGTGTGTTTTGTACCGTACAGTTGAATTTTAGGCTTTTAAGCGTGGATTTAACATTTGTAATTATTCTGTTACTTCTGGGAGTGTAAGACCCATGCTATCGAAAATATTAATGAGCTGATGATTTGACATTGGTTTAGACATGAAATCTTTTACATTAGGAAAAGTCCGGGCCTTATCAATATCATTCTGGAATATAGATGAGGACAGCATATAAACCGGTATCATCTTTTCTATACCTAACTTTTCATATTCCACAAGGAATTCCCAGCCTGTCATGATGGGCATATTGATATCCAGAAAGATTAAATCAGGCAGCGCCAGATTTTGGCTATTTTGTTTTTTGAGGTGTTCAATGGCAAGTTCGCCGTTAGACATAGAAATAATTTCTAACAGGTAACCTGTCTTTTCAATTAGTTTTTTAATAATGAATATGTTAATAGCATCGTCATCAATGACCAGCAGCTGGAACGTAGATTTCATAATTTTTCAGTTAAGGCTTATCTGAGTGCCCCGTGGTGTGGGGACATGATGCCTAACAACCTGTTTTTATAATTGTTTGATTTATATCCCTAACAGGATATTTAACGTATTGCGCTAAGAAGACCATAAGTTTCAGTTGTTGTTGCGGAGGACAACCCCCCAGTTGAAATTAACATACGGATCATAAATAGATTATTTATTTTGTGCACTGATTTACAGTATTTTAATTAAATTAGTTCTGGGGCATCGCTGATTTTTATAAACAATAATTAAAAGAGATATGAAGAATATAGCACTTGCTTTTTCCGGAGGTGGTTTCAGGGCTGCGGCGTTCTCCTTAGGCACCTTGTCTTATCTTGATCACATTCCTTACCTGGATCAGCCATTATTGGAGCAGGTAAAGTTTATTGGTTCCACTTCGGGCGGCAGCATTACCAATTTAATGTATACTGCTGGCTTATGTGCTGATGAGCCTTTCAATATCATTTATAAAAAGATTTTTTGTGCGATGGAAGGGGAGAAATTGCTTGGACGCGTATTTGAAATTCTTAATGACAATCAATTGTGGCAAAAGCGTAAGGATAAAAGCATCAATCTGATTAATGCTTTTTCGATGGCATATGACGAAGCAAATATGTTAGGGGGAAAGACGTTTGGTGAGTTGTCAGAAAATATAAAATATACACATTTAGATGAAATTACGGTGAATGCCACGGAATTTACCAATGGCATCAGCTTCCGCTTTCAGAGCCAGCATGGTAATCCCTCGTTCCCAAAAGGCAGAGTGGGCAATAACTATATTAATTTTAAGAGAGATCAGCTGGAGGTTGCCGGATTGATGAAACTTAGCGACCTGCTGGCCTGTTCATCCTGTTTCCCGGGTGGGTTTGAGCCTTTTCTTTTTCCGGAAGATTTTACCCATAAAGAGCTGAATACTAATGTGCTGTTGCGCGCCATGCAGTATAAGAACAATCCCTTTAATCCACCTCAAAAGGAAGAGGAGCAGGAGAAAACGACAAGATTTTTCCTGATGGATGGAGGCATCGCCGATAACCAGGCCATAGAGAGCGTGCTCCTGGCCAATAAACGGAGACAAAAAAATAACCGGCCTACATTTGATCTCATTATCGCTACGGATGTGACCAGCTATTTTATGGATGGTTTTGATCTTCCTGAAGATGATGACCTCGCCGGCTCAGGAAATACTGGAATAAGTCCGTTATTTATTAAACGTGCATTATTTGTTGCAGGATGCTTTTTCCTAGTGTTGGTTGCCCTTTATTTTACGCCTTACTGGAGAGACTGGATGTATTTGCCCGTGATTCCAGTGGCGCTGTCTTTAGGTGTATGGCTCTATCTCAGCATCCACTTTGCGGCTGCCGGTAAAAAAGCCAAACGGGATAATGATACCTGGCTGATCGTGCTCCTTAAATACGGCGGTTATTTCACGCGACTAAAGATGAACGTTTTAAAGTTTATGATTATGGCCCGCTTAAAGTCGGTATTACTGCTGGCAAATGATATCTATCTGAAGCAGATCAGGCGCCATTACTATAATATGGTATATCGTGATCCGGATCTGTCTGGTCTTTTTATCAGCAATGCCATTTATGATTTGAGTTTGGTGAAACAGAAGGCCTCTGCAGATAAAGATCTGGTGCAGGTGATGGGCTTTGATAGTCTTAATGATGCCGAGGATAATCAGATCCCTGCACCATCCACTGCACTTAAAAAAGTAGCAGAAAGAGCAAGGCTGGTCCCCACTACACTTTGGTTTGATCTCAACAACCCTGATCAGCAGCTCAGGGAAACGATTATTGCCACGGGGCAGTTTACTACTTGTTATAATTTGCTTAAATATTTAATCAGGCTTGAGAAAATCAGCAAAGCATCACCAATGGGAGAAGCTCTGCCATTTGGAGAGGACTTAACAGCACTTAAAAATACGATGGCTGCCGACTGGAAAAAGTTCAATGAGGATCCTTATTTTATGTTGCCGGTAATCACACAAGTTAATCCGTGTTAGTATTGCTGTACAGTGGATTATCCAAAAATAGGGACATTTGTCTGTTTTAAATTTCTCTTAGCGGAAAAGATCTACTGCAAATAATAGCTAAATAACGACGAATAATAAAATTTCCTGATTAAACTTGCTTTTTTTGAATCTCCAAAGAGTTGCCATTGTATTTTTGCTATTTCAGACACAAATCTGGCAGTATTGTTGTTAGGACTTGTATTTATTTCAACATAATAAACAACACTTATGGCTTCCAAAGCAAAAAGCACTTGTTCATTTCAGTCCTGCACTCCGGCAGGTAATTCCCTGTTCAAATATAGTTTTCGATTTGTAACACATACAGATAATGGTGGTACAATTTTTCAATACAATTTATAATTCATGGAACTGAGAACAAATATCCAGATCGAAATTGATGGCGAGCAGGTGCTGCATTTTAATTCTTTCACGCTTTCACAGAAATTTAATGAACATCATAGTTTTGAACTTACTGTTAACTACGATGCCATTGAACAATCCGGATCACACAAGCTGAATGAAGCCCAGAAATGGGTTGGGGCTGTGCTGATCTCCAGCTTTGATAACGGAAAGAATAACTTTCGGGGAATAGTCTGTGAAGTTGGATTAGTACAGAATCATGGTCTCCGGTCAAACATTGTAGTGAGCGGTTATTCCTGCACCATCCTTATGGAAGGTGGTGCTGCAATTACTTCCTTCAGTGATATGAACCTGCAGGATATTGCGGCAAAGGTAGCCAGTCCCGCATTGTCTGGTTACGCCGAATTAAAAGCTAATACGATTTTTAAAGGAGTGATCACTTATCAGACGCAATTCAAAGAAAGTGATTTTGCATTTCTGAACCGGTTGGCCACAGAATATGGAGAGTGGTTTTATTATGATGGTACTTCCCTGTGCTTTGGGAAACCCGGGAGTCAGACTGAAGTATCTCTTGTGCTGGGACAGAACTTATCGTTGTTAAACTCCTCGTTGCGTGTCCTCCCGACCCAGTTTTCTTATTACAGCTATAAATCTAACGAGGACCTGCTGATTGATGAACATACCAGTACGGATAATGAACCTGCCAACGGGTATGCTGCCGTAGCAAGCAGCCGTTCCAGGGAATTGTTTAATAGCAAACCAAACCTGCCGGTAAAACCAAGGCCAGAGAATAAATCACAGCTTTCTACCTTTATCAAAAATCACCAGGCAGGCGTAATTGCCGGCCTTACTGATGTAGCAGGACAGAGTACCCTTGCTGCCCTGGCTATTGGCAGCATTGCTGATATACATGTTTCCTTAAAGGATGGTCTGGATAGTTTTAAAAAAGAATCTGTAGATAAATATCTTATCACAGAGATTACGCATTATATAGACGGTCTGGGTCGTTATACGAATAACTTTAAAGGTATCCCAGCAGATGTGAAAGTAATCCCTGTAGCTAATGTCGTGGCGCCGGTAGCAGAGTCGCAGATTGCCACTGTGACTGATAACAAGGACCCTAAAAATCAGGGCCGTGTAAAAGTACAGATGCTCTGGCAAAAGAATAACAGTACGACCGACTGGATCCGTGTGCTGACGCCCGATGCAGGAGGCAGCAATGTGCTTACACAGAACAGGGGGCAGGTTTTTATCCCGGAAACGGGCGATCAGGTGATTGTGGGTTTCAGGTATAATGACCCTAACAGGCCATTTGTGATGGGCAGTATTTTCCAGGGCAGCACTGGTGCGGGAGGTTTTGCGCAGAACCATATCAAGAGAATTTCTACGCGAAGCGGCCACATTATTGAATTTGACGATGAAGAAGCTACGCAGGGCATTAAGATTACGGACCATCATAACAATATCATTCACATCGATACCAAGAACAATAATATTACGGTTACGGCGATAGAGACCATGACTTTCAATGCGAAAAATCTGGAGATACTTGTACAGGAGAACATGAATGTAAACGTGGGTAAAGACATGAACAGCCAGATCTCTCAGAATAATAAAACCACTGTAGGTAAACAATCTACCTTGCTCGCTCAGAATATTGAAGAGCGTGCAGATCTCGATATTATCAGTACAGCCAAAAAAGTTGAGAAGACTGCAGATGTAGTTACGATCAATAGTAAAGTAGAGAATCTGACCATGTATTCCGGTAAGTCTGTGGTATCAAAGAGTGTAGAAAAAAACAAGCTTTTTTAATTCTAACCTGACAGCAAATGGAACTGCCTTTTAATCACCACGGTCATGTGCTGAGCAATACGCTAAATTATCGTCCTTCAAACCTGAACAGGACTTATGGTGTAGTTTTTAATACTGCTGACGGCGATAAGAAGCTGGAAATACACTATGAGCTCACTGTTAAATTACTAAACAGTCCCCATGAAGGCTACCTGTTATTTGAGGTGGTTAAAAAGGATATTTATATCGACCATAAAATGCCCGATCTGATGATTGATCAGCTGAATGCGGCCTGTGGCAAAGTACTTTATCCACTGAATGTGCTGACTGATATGAATGGTGTGTTTAAAGGTGTCCACAACATCAAAGCCATACTGGAACGCTGGAAGGAACTGAAGCAAGAACTTTTGAGGTATTACAAAGGAGACAAGGCAGAACAGGTAATCCGCAGTATGGATGGTGCGTTAAATAACAGTCGCCATTTTCTCACATCCCTGGTAAGAGACCAGTTTATGTCACTTTATTTTGCAGACGTGCTTGCGGTTCATCGCAAAATCGGGGTAGACCAGTTCGATATTCCATTTTCTGTTATGCCTTACCAGCAGCCATTACAATATAAAATACGGCAGATTTTTGATGACAGTATTACTGATAACGGTACAGTGAGTTTTATCAGGCAGGGAATCTGCGTGGATAGTCGCAGTGCAGAAGATATTGCTGCCGGAAGGCCTGTTGCGATGTCTGCCGAACTAATGAATATTCATACGCCACTTACAGGTACGCTGCACTTAAAGTATTCCATTTATACAAAAGATGGCACTATCAATTCCATTACCGGAAATGTGAACGTCGATTTTGGCGATAGACTAAGGCAGGTAAATCTGCAGATTTATCATTTGCGGGAGAAAGACATAGCCGGGGAGTTCTTGTTGCCTGTAGCAGAAAATAAAACCGAAGAACATACAAACGTGAAAAAACGCAGTGGTTTTTTCTCTTTTTTTAATTGATAATTATGAGTGAGAAACATCTGGTATGCCAGGGTGGGATCTGTATGTGTAAATACGGAACTGCACCTGATAAATTTAAAGTTATTTCGCAGAAAAAACATTTCATTAATGATGAACAAGGCAGTGAAAAGCCACTGGGCAATACCAAAGATATTGGTCAGCCCTTCGAGGCGAAAACTTTCGGCAGCTGTAAAAAGATGAACAATAATCCCTGCAAGCCCGCTATTACCAAATGGACAAAATTTTACGAGAACGTGGTGCTTGATAATGGCGGGAAATTATTGCTGGAAGATAGCAAAGCGATCTGCTCGGTTGCTGGTGATCCCTGTGTCGAATTTACTTTTCATGGGCAAACAGCAGCAGTTTCCAGTAAAAGTGCCGACAAAGCAGATCCTGACGTGTCCTCCAATCTTAATCCAATGATCAACGTGGCAAAGATGGATGATGAATATTTAAATTTTATGCTTGAACGAGCAGACTAAATATAAGCAAAATGCGTAAAATTAAGGATGTAAAGGTAACTATCAATTCGGGCAATGGATCTGTAAATGCCAGCAATCATCTGGTTATACTTCAGGAAGCAGGGATGTTTACTGTTGAGGTAACTGAAGAAGACGTATATGATCCGAATGAAATTATTATAACAGCGAAAGCAAGACCTAAGAAAAAAGGTGTTAAACCTGCTGAGCCAGTAGTACCTAAAGAGGCACCAGTAGCAGATACGGACTGGGTTTGGTCTACAATTAGTAACAGCAACCTTGAAAGCCGGAGTAAAAATGCCGGTCTCACTGGCAATAAGTTGAGTTTACGATTCCCAAAAGTCCTTGAAGGCGGTGGTCTAGCCTGGCTGGAACCATTTATTGGCGGATATCAACCGACCAACAAAATTCCAAACGGTTATTATATTTCTGCTAAAGGCGAAGCAAAAATACTGGATATGGTATGGCGTGAATACAGTCCGACATACGAAGGTAAAATCATTAATGGAAGTGTAAAGAAATTCAACGACACCGTACAATTGCATGTATATACGCAGGGATTATTTGGTCGTGATATTAATGTTGGACTGATGGACAATGGCTTAATCAGAGATGATGCACTGAATGTTTATAATCGTGGCGCCCAGATGTTATCCTCCTTTTTTACCGCCGAAGTAAGGGCCTATAAAATGCTTGGTGATGAGAAAGGGCTGATCCTGGTGAAGGATACGATGACCAACCAGACTAATAATCAGGCAGGAAATGAGCAGAGTGATTATTTTGTGCAAAAAGCTGTATTTGATGTTTATATAGATCCCGTATGGAAACAGATTGGCAAAACGCTCGAAATCTATTCCAGGATAAGGATTCCGGGTAACAGTGTTGAAACTGTCAATAAAAAAATCTTCATCGAAGTTGAAGGTGAGGCAGCCAATAATTCTGCACTTAGTATGACCGGGAATACACCGGTACTGGTAGATGAGGTTCCTACAGAAATTAATGCTTTTGCACCCTGTAAGTATACTGCTGTAGTACTTCGCATACCTGAAAAAGATGAAACAACCGGGAAGGACATAGAAAAGGCGATCTTTCTTTATAAACAGGATGTTGCCAGTTTACGGACGCTCAGACATTTTGAAGTGGTGACGGGTGAAACCCAGGGGCTTAAAAAGATTACCCTTCAACTCAGTGATCTGTCAACATTGGAGAGCGATTGCTCCAGACCTGCAGGCCAGAAGCATAAGGGAAATGTGCTGAAACTGCTCAGCTTTCCTGAAGCGCGGGGAGATGCGAAAAACATTAAAAAAGCTGAAAAAGAAGTCAAAAGTCCCTGGGAAAATAGTACCAAGGGAGGCTTTAGTATTTTTGGTGCAGGTAGTAGTACCACCAAAATCTGGGGTGCCGATTCCGTATTGGAGGTATTAAGTCATACTGATTATGAGATTAGTTTTAATTCCAGGTTCATATATGACAGGTCGCCCATACTGCTCACGAACATAGAGATGCCATGGATTTTGAGGTATTTCTGGATGTCAAACCGTGTAGCGGGGAAGCCCTATATTATTTCGGCAAGCACTTGTCGCCATGACCAGCAGATCAAAATTTATCCTTATCCGGACGTAGTATGGGAACTGGCACTGGAATTTAAAAATACCAAGATTAAAAAGACTTTAGTGACTTCTGCGACCTATAACCAGTCGGCCGCAGACAAGAAGAAAAAGTTTAAAAGCGTTGGCGACAGGGAGCTGACTCTCGCATTGCATGCCAAATGGGATGGTGGCGAGAAGGTAGACCTGACTGAGAAAGTCTGGGAAAGCATCGAAACTAAATTTGAAAAGCTGATTGCTGTAGTGGACATTGTGAAAAGTATTCTATCGGGTTCCAGGAATGGTCAGGATCCAAATGCTGCTCAGCCTACAGCCTCCCAAAGGCGTAAGATGGATGAGCTGAAACGTAGATTTGAAGCCGATAAGCTAAAAAATGAGCGCAATGATCTAGAGGCAGAAAGGCAGGAACGATATTATCAGGATAAGCTGAGGACATTATGGGATAAAGACAAAGATAGTCCTGAATATCGGAAGGCCGCGAAAGACGTAGCCAACCTGCAGCGCCGAACCCACAAAAAATTCCCCAAGCTGAAAAGAGATGTTATAGGAATGGAAGTAGAATGGCCCAGCATAAATGTTGCAGTGGGCTGGAGCAGGGTGAATACCAGTTCCAAACAGGCCGATGCCGTAAAAAATCAGACAGGTATTTTGCTTACTGGTAGCATTGAAGCCAAACCGCTGATTTCGGTATCCGTATTCCTGGATTTTCTGGCATTGGTGCAACGTGCACATCCTATTGCACTGGCCGTTGTAGCTATAGTTGATGTAGCGCTGAGTGCATTAAGTGAAGATAATGCCATTACCTGTGAACTTCGTGCTACCGGTAGTGTGGGCGGAAAGCTGGAAGGCTTTTTAAACACACTTACGGGTGAAAATTCGCTGAGCCCAAAAGACAGGAAGGCTAATAATAAACCCGGTATCACTTTTACCGGTGACCTTGAGCTGAGTTTACTCATTCAGATTAATGTACAAGTGGAGCAGGATTATCTTTTTGTGAAGGTGCAGGGGGGGGTGGATGCAAGTATGAAAGCTTCCGCAAAAGTATCTGCAAGGGCGATAGTAGATTCTGACGAAAAAGGTTTTTATACCAAATTTTACAGTACATTCGAAGGGCTTGAAATCGTAGGAAAGGCGAAGATACAGGGAAGTATATCAGGGAAGATTCCAAAGCGTCAGCCTGAACCAGGCGCAGCTGCATCTACAGCTGTACAGCCCAAAGATGCCAGTCTGGCCAAAGGTGAATTAGAACAAGGTATCAAATGGCAGGCTATTGATAAACAGGACGAAGTAGAATTGGGAACAATCCATTTTTATCCGGATTAATCACAACATCAAAAATGAAGAGAATATTCGTTTATTTACTATTAGGCAGCTCATTACTGTCATGTGCACAAAACAATAAAAAGATGAACAACCCATCCATACCAGATTTATATAAAGAAGTACAGTTTAAAGACCAGAATACAAATTACAGAGCTAATGTACAGGTAGGTGCCTGCAATTTCAGTCTCCTGATCAACGATGTGCCGATTGTACAGTATCTCGAAGAATCAAGCGGTACCTTCAATACCACTTCACCCATCAATAACGTTATCCTTAAATCCGGTAAACAGACCTACAAACTTATTTTATATCCTGGATATAAGGACGGGCAGCCTGCAACAGCCCTTTCTGAAAATGTATTAGTAGATATCAATATTGAGGGTTTCAGGTACAGGGGATACGCTGTGGAAAAAGTAGTTCCCCCAGTATCACTCGTTAATATTTCCGCTAAGCAACAAAATTTTAAACAGGCTGGTCAACCTGTAGCCATATTTGAAGGCGTGTTTGATATTCAGGTGCCTTATGACATCACGGGCTGGTCCGAAAGTCAGGATTTGCGTAAAGAAGATCCTGATGCATTACTAAAAGAGATCCTTGCAGCTTATAAAGAATTTGGGGATATTGTTACCACCAAAGATTCCGTGCGCCTCAGCAATCTGGTCTATCAGAAAGAAAAAGATTATGCGCAGGCCCTGTTCTTAGATCAGGAGGGGACGAAAAAGCAGTGGGACACTTACAGCAGCATTCTGCATGCGAAGAAACTCGAAATGGAACCCATAGAAAACTATAAGCTGAAGTTTTACGGTAAAGGTCGACTGGTTACTTTGGAGCGGATTGATTATCCTTATGCGGGGCAGCCTGCATTACGTGCTGATGTAACCGATGCACAGGGTGAGGAATACACAGAATACTATTTTTACTATCTCCATAAAAAGGCAGGTAGTAATAAACTTGAACTGATCCATTAATAATACCCTGACGCCATTCTCTTGAAAAAGTATTTTTCATTACTGCTACTGCTTGTTTCATTGTCTTTTACAGGTTATGCAGCTTCAGTTTTAGACAGTATCCCCAATCCTAAAACACAGGGTAATAGTTATGTAAGTGATGCTGCTGCGTTCCTTCGACCGGAAACCATTCACAAAGCGGACAGTATTCTGGCGCAGCTTAACCGCGAAAAAAAAGCCCAGGTTGCTGTGGTGCTGGTTAGTTCTATTGGTCGCGCGGTGCCAAAAGATATTGCTACCCAGCTGTTCAGAAAATGGGGATTGGGTGATCAGGTCACTAACAACGGGCTTTTGATCCTGCTTGTAAAAGACCAGCGTAGGATAGAGTTTGAAATAGGCTACGGGCTGGAAGGTATTTTACCTGACATTATAACTCAGCGGATACAGCAGGAGGTTATGATACCCGCGCTGAAAACGGGTAATTATGATGCCGCCGTTCTTGAAGGAGTGGTGCGTATTGCTGCCACATTTACGGAGTATGATCAGCAGGTGGCAAGCGCCGGTGCTGAAAGTGATAATGCCGGGGCTGCGGACCAGCAGGATCCACGCCTTATTTTTGTGATCCTGCTATTGGTTGTTTACCTTATTGCTATTTCTTTTTATGCGGCCTTCACGCCAAAAAAAGGAATGTTTAAACAGTCACCCTTATTATTGCGCTTATTCATGATTTTCGGCCCGATGCTGCTGGTGGTCTTACTCGCTGCATTTAGCCCGGTAAAAATCAATTATTGGGTTGTATTACTACTCATATACCTGTGCTGGGCAATTTATTATAGTTATAACATTCCCGTACGCCAGCGAAAAGGGATTAAAAAAACTTCCGGAACCGGCAGAAATAAAAGCTATGAGGCTCTCCGGGATGCTACAACAGACGATGGTATTTATGTGCTGTTATTTCCGTTTCCTGTATTACTATTTCACTATTTATCTGTCCGTAACCAGTTAAGTGCCATTCGTTATGCACCTTTTAAGGCGGATAAATGCAAAGGAGTGATGTGGCTTGTTAAAAAAGACCGAAATGCATTGCTGTCAGAAACAGAACAGCTGGAAGAAAAATTGGGCGGTTTGACTTATGACATCTGGCAATGTGATCAGAATGATTTTGTTGTGAAGCTACCTTACACGGAAGCTGGCGATAAGGTATGTTTTTGTAAGAAGTGTAAGAACTATACGGCTGTTCGTGTGAAACGAACCGTGGAAATAAAAGCAAGCACACGCCATGCGGGTTCTGGATATAACGATTATGTATGTCGTAATTGCGCAGCGGTGTTCAATCAGGATTTTACCCTCGCAAAAAAACTTTCCGGCACTTTTACCACAAATAATGGTAGTAATTCGCGTAGTAGTTCCGGCAGTAGTTCTTCCGGTTCCGGAAGTTCATCTTCCGGCGGTAGCTGGGGAGGAGGCAGTTCCGGTGGTGCAGGTTCAGGTAGTAACTGGTAATATAGCTCCTGCATTAGAATGGCGTTAAAAAGCTGTACTGACTAAATTAATAAATTTGTCAGTAAAATTAAATTATGTATATTTTTTTTATAAAATGTGCGGTTATTGCCTTATTTTGCAATTCTATCATATATATATTAAAGTAGATCTATAAGAATAGAAAAATATGTATAATTATTAACTCATCAGCCTCGAACCAAATTATGATACAAAAAAACATCACTAAAGATATTTTATTAGGAGTAGCAACAGGAGACGCACTAGGAGTACCTGTTGAATTTTTGTCCAGAGAAATTCTTTCAGTAACTCCGGTTTCAGGCATGCTGGAGTATGGCTCTCATGATGTTCCTAAAGGAACTTTTTCTGACGATTCGTCTTTAACCTTTTGTTTGGCAGAAGCATTAACTAAACCCTTTCAGTTGATGAATGTTGCCGATAATTTTGTGAGCTGGTTAAATGATGATTATTGGACGCATGGTGGTAAGCTCTTTGATGTAGGCATTGCTACACAAAAAGCGATCAGGAATCTGGCGAATGGCGTGCATCCGGAGTTAGCGGGCGGGAATGGGGAAGATGACAATGGTAACGGCTCACTGATGAGAATTCTTCCGTTGGCTATCTTCCTGAAAGATAAACCTGTTGAAGAACGATACAGAATAGTACAACAGGTTTCATCATTAACACACAGGCACATCCGTTCTGTTATTTCGTGTTTTTATTATGTGGAATATGCGCTGGGCCTGATTGACGGGACGGATATCTTCACTATTTATGATAACCTTAAACAATCCGTTTTCAGATTCCTGGCCTCAATCAATGTAGATCAGCAGGAAATTGAACATTTAGACCGTTTATTAAAAGGAGATATTTATACACTCGCTGAAAAAGACATCCATAGCAGCGGTTATGTGGTTCATACGTTGGAAGCAAGTATCTGGTGTCTTTTAACTACCAGTACTTATGCCGACGCAGTGCTGAAGGCTGTGAACCTGGGTTTGGATACTGATACTACTGCGGCTGTTACAGGGGGGCTGGCCGGGCTGCTGTATAGCTATCAAAGTATACCAAAAGAATGGCTTAATGAACTGGCAAGGGTGAAGGATATCGAAGAGCTGGCAGATCGTGTACAGAATTTTCAGATTCCTTCATTGTCTATGTCTGACGTTTAATATTCAATTTCATCATTCGTTTGCTGTCAGTATAAAACAAACGAATGATGAAGCTTACCCTATTTTTTAGGGATTTGATTCCAGACGAATTAGTTTTTAGACAGTATTTTTATCCGATTAGCAGCATGTTGATTTCCCGGATTAAGCGACAGAGATTTTCTATAATTCAGGAGGGCATTTTTGTTATTGCCCTCTAATTCCAGCATTTCTCCCAGACTGTCATACGTATTCGAACTTTTGGGAAACAGCTTTGTATTTAGCGTAAAAATAGATAAAGCTTCTTTTGGTTTTTTCTGACTGAGCAGTTGATATCCCCAATCGTTCAGTTCGTCTTCATCAAATTTCAGTACGGTATCTTTCTTTAACAAGCTTGCTGCAACCCGATCAGCATTTGAAAATCCTTGTTTCAATAGTTCAGTTCGTAATTTAGTCAGGGCAATTGATAAACCAAAACCATTAGCGGTGTGCATATCTGGAATATAATAACCTGCTATTTCATCTATAAACTGTTCAGGATTGGAACCCATTAAATTGGAAAGGACGATTATAGAAAGATCATCTTTTAAATAAATGAATAGTGCTGATCTGCCGCCACCTACAGGTCCAACAGCAGGGTGATCTGCACGTGTTACAGTAGGCCAGCCTAAACCATAGCCATTATTCAGTTTGTTGAAACCATCAATTTTGCCATTATTTAAGACAGCAGGCGTCCACATGCTGTCGATACTGGCTTTGTTTTTTAACAGCTTTCCAGACTCTAATGCAATGATCCAGTTGGCCATATCCGTTGAAGTAGATAAAATACCCGCTGCTGTTCTAAAAAATACAGGAAACTGCATATAGCCAATGCCTGGAATTTTGTTTTTTATAAAACGGTTTCCCACCTGCCTGTTCATCGTATAGGCACCAGCATAATCAGGTATCACGTCATAAGAATCACCAAAGCGCGTCAATTTCATTCCTGCAATTTTGAATTGCCTGTTTTCTATAAATTGAGTAAAATGCATACCACTTAATTTAGTGATGATTTGTCCTAGTAACACATAACCCGTTTGGTTATAACGGAATTTGTCGCCCGCCTCAAATTCAACCGGCAACTTTTTTACTTCATCCAAGGCCAGGTTCTCGTCTCCGTGCCCCATTACCTGTTCTTCTGCATCTAAAATATCCGGCAGGCCGGAGGTGTGTGTTAAGACCTGCTGTAGTGTGATCTTTTGCCAGGCTGTCGGCAAGCTATCCAAATAAAGAGATAAAGGACGGGTGATTTTGAGCTTGCCCTCTTCGGCTAACTGCATAATAGCTACGCCGACAAAAGCTTTGGTAATTGAATTTACTGAAAATATGCTTTCAGGTTTTGCTATGATATTATTTTCAAGATTAGCAATTCCATAGGTAGTATTTTTAATAATCTTTCCCTCGCGGACGACTGCTACCTGCAATGCGGGGATATGTCTTTCCTGCATTTTTTCCTTTAAAAATAGGTCTACACTGTCG
>Ga0247814_10000876_pt1 | contig 20229 bp, 21 predicted proteins | sample UWRJL179409R1_FD_179947 | JGI IMG/M metagenome (GOLD analysis project Ga0247814, IMG submission 179947) | Plant litter microbial communities from Arlington Agricultural Research Station in Wisconsin, United States - UWRJ-L179-409R-1 | ecosystem: Environmental > Terrestrial > Plant litter >... | reverse complement strand
AATGCGTAACTCGTTGCTGGAGGTTATGGGGCAGGATTACATCCGTACTGCCCGTGCCAAAGGCCTAAGCGAACTGAACATCATTCGCAGGCATGCGCTTAAAAATGCGCTAAACCCTGTGGTTACGGCAATATCAGGCTGGTTTGCAAGTATGCTTGCCGGTGCGGTTTTTGTGGAATACATATTTGGGTGGAACGGCCTTGGCAAAGAAGTGGTGGAAGCCCTTAACACGCTCGACCTACCCGTTATTATGGGATCTGTACTGGTAATAGCCGCGACGTTTGTGGTTATAAACATACTGGTAGATATTATTTATGCATGGCTCGACCCAAGGATAAGGCTGGAGTAGCTATGAAAAAAATTAGCCTTTTAATAATAGTTGTATTGTTTATTTCAGCTTGTAAAAAAGAGGCGGTACCACCTATTGTTTATACTTCTAAGAAATTTGATATTGAAAAATATAGCCATCTTCTCAAAGCACAGGACAATTCAAACAATTATAGAAAGGATACTATAATTGGAGATACTACTATCGTAGTATTTAAATCAGGGAGACATTTTTTTGAACAAAAATGGGTTAGTAATACTGCATTTTTTTATCTCTATGATAAAGCTTCATTTAAACTTTTAGAGCAATCTACTCTTTTGTATGGTTTACGTACCGGTTTTACACGCAAGTATAGTTTAGAAGGTAAACTGACATCTGAAGTCAATGAAGATGAAGGCTACGGTTTTAATATACCACAGCTAAAGCAAAAAATCATGAAAGATTATACTGTAGATATTGGCGATAACCAACACGTATATTTGTCAAAGCGAAAAACGTTATGGGGCACCCGATATTATGATGTAAGGATATCAGGACGCGGTAATGATTATACAGAGATTAAAATACATGGTACTACAGGAGAGTTTTTGGGTCAGGAAAAAGGCAGGTATGAAGAGTAGGTATCCAAAACTTTAAATATTTAATCATTCAATTTTTAAATTAAACAATGAGACTATATCGAAATAGTGGTTTTCCTGTATATTATCGTTCTGCCAAATGCAAAAAAAAGGTATCTTGGCAACAGTTAATTTGCGGTGTTATCGTAAATTTGTTACACTATAATTACATAAAATGAAAAAAATACTTTTATTACCCATATTACTTTTTGCCATGATATCATGCTCGCAGGCACAGGAAACTACTTTTAGTGATGAAGCACTTGGTGCTAAAATGAAAACCTTAGAGGGCAAAGAGATCGCTTTTAAAGATATACTCGCACAGTACAAAGGCAAGACCGTTGTTATAGATGTTTGGGCATCGTGGTGCCCCGATTGTATAAAAGGCATGCCTAAAGTGCACGCGCTGCAAAAGCAATTCCCGGGTGTAAAGTATTTATTTTTGTCTTACGACAGGTTTGACGATAAATGGAAACAGGGTATTGAGAAATATAAAGTGGTGGGAGACAACTACCACGTGGGTACCAGCATGAAAGAAGGTGCCTTTGCATCGGCTATAAAGCTGGACTGGATTCCGCGCTATATGGTGGTAGACAAAAACGGAAAAATAGCATTGTTTAAAGCCATCGAGGCCGATGATGCCAAACTAATAGAGACATTAAAAAACCTAAAATAATGAGAAAAAAAATCGTTGCAGGAAACTGGAAGATGAACAACGACAGTGAGCAAACCGAAGCGTTGCTTAACGAACTGCTTGCTAAACAGCCCGAAAACACTGTGGCTAAAATTGTTGTAGCCCCTACATTTGTAAACCTTCAGGCAGCTGTAAAGCAAACTGCCGGTACTAACATTATTGTAGCTGCACAAAACATGCACCAGGCCGAAAGCGGCGCATATACAGGAGAAATTTCTGTAGGCATGCTAAAAAGTATTAAGGTAAACACTGTTATTTTAGGCCACTCAGAACGCAGGGCTTACTTTGGTGAGACTAATGCACTACTTGCACAAAAAGTAACTACAGCCCTAAAACATAACCTGACCATTATTTTTTGCTTTGGCGAAGAACTGGCCGACAGGCAATCAGGCAATCACTTTAATGTGGTAGAAAGCCAATTAAGGGAAGGCTTATTCCATATTAGCGAAAGCGACTGGGCAAGTGTAGTGCTTGCATACGAACCGGTTTGGGCTATTGGTACAGGCGAAACTGCCTCTCCGGAGCAGGCGCAGGAGATGCATGCGTTCATCCGTTCACTACTGCACACTAACATAGGCAACAAAATTGCCGAAGAAACGTCTATCCTTTACGGAGGCAGCGTGAAACCGGACAATGCCCGTGAGATTTTCTCTAAGCCCGATGTAGACGGCGGCCTTATTGGTGGAGCTGCACTTAAGGCAGATGATTTTCTTGCTATTGTTGCCGGGATATAATTGAATCTTTCAATATAATTGCGAAACCCCTTTTCAGTGATGGAAAGGGGTTTTGCTATTTAAGGTTCTAATTGTTTTATTTATAGTGATTTAGTTAATGCCATCTATGGATATACAATAGACCAATCTGCTATTAATATTCTTAAAATTTTACCACGAAGAGCACGAAGTTTTTTCACTAAGAACACAAGGCTGTATGATTATTCCGCCCTGGGCGGGAGGACACAGAGCTGACACGTAAAGCTTTGTGTCCTCCAATCCTGGTATCAGGATTGTTATCTTTGCGCAAAATTAATAGGGTTAGCCTTGTGTCCCTTGTCTGTTTCAATACTGCCAAAATTTAATCGCTACGCGATATCGAAGCGCTTGATTTCCCATTAGGAATTAAGCCCGGTAGCAAATAGGTAACGTTTGTATTATTTTGCCGTAGTTAATTAATTTTCTATTCTTATCCCCAATCAGGTTATTTACTTTCTTTAAGCACCATATCTATAGTAATGGCACCGGCAAGAATAGCAATTTTGCTCTCCCTGTCAAGATAGTCGGGGCTAATCATAACGTTGTATTTATCTGCCGATGTAAATATTTCTTTTACAGCACCGGCCCATTTTTTAGAGATGAGGCCTATTTGCGCGCCCTGTGGGTCGGATATTATAAAGTTCCAGGCTTTCCAGTCGCCATTAATTTCGGCTATCTGCACACCCGCCGGGTTAAATATCTTGAAGGTAGGCTTAAAAAATTTAAACTTTTGGTTTATAGTACCCAGCAGGTTGCCATCGGCATCTGCAATAGCTATTTTAGACATCCAGAACGTCCATCCGCGCGATATTGAAGCTTCAAGGCCGTCGTTTGCGTTACGTATTTCCAGTAAAAAAGGCAGCATAGGTTTTTTTAAGAACAGGCGAAGCACTTTTTGCCCTGTAGTAAGTTTTTGCTTTACGGCGCCTACATTTTCGCCCTTGTCGTTAAACACGTTATAGCTGTTTTCAAACTTAAACAGGTTTACTTTCTCGTCTATAAAAAAGCTGTTCGCATCAAAAAAATTAGAACTCATTAGTAATGGTGGTTTTATTGGTTATTAACTGTGGAAAGATATGGAAATTAGAGATAGAGTAGTAGAGAATTTTAAGTTTTACTATTTTTGTGCTATCAATATATTTAAAGGGAAATTAATTCCTAATCCAGTCGGGATTTATATTTTTCATTTCGCTTTCTAATGCATTGATCTCATTTGTATAAGACATGACAATATCTTCAGCAGCACTAATTTCCTTATGGCGCTTTCGGGAAGAACGTAATAATTGAAATGCAGTTGCATTATTTAAATTGCGTTTTGCTTTTTCTAAGTTTTGATGTGCAGTGTTTAATTTACCTGATAAATCTTTGATTTGATTTTCAATTGCAATTTTCTCCTGCTGTCTAATACGGATCTCGAAGTCACGGTTTCTTGCACTAGTATCATTTTGATAAATCGTAAAAGATGTTAATGAAATGATTAATATAATTGCAAACATACAATACCTGAAAATATTCTTTCTGATTCCGAGAACTTTATGTGGCTCATCTATTTCATATACAGGTTCGTTATAAACGGCTTCTTTAGCAGGAAGGGGAGGCGGAATTGGTGCGGGTTTCAAAATAGGTGGCGGCAGCTGTGTTAATAGCGGCTTAAACTCCTCAAGTGTATTTGCCTTCTGCCATTCTGTAAGGCCTTCATGCCAAACCATTGTTTCACTTGTAATTTTATATTGTTTGAGTTCTTCAAACGTTAATGGGCCTGTTTGCCCGGCTTCTAAGTAAATGTAATATTGTTTCATAATGGTATTTGTTATATTTATAGTAAACCTACAAATAAAATGTTAAAATTAAATGCGGTTTTCGTCATTCATCTAAAATTTAAATAATTAGCAAACCACCACATTTCAAATCCCCGCACACTGCCCATCCCGTAAAATTTTAGTAACTTTGGGGTGCTAATAAAACACTATAAAACCACACAATGTCGAGCATTATACAGTTACTCCCGGACCATGTTGCTAACCAGATCGCTGCCGGAGAGGTGGTGCAACGGCCGGCATCGGTAGTGAAGGAATTGCTGGAAAATGCCGTTGATGCCCGCGCTACCGAGATTAAATTAATCGTAAAAGACGCAGGTAAAACCCTTGTGCAGGTTATAGATAACGGCCTGGGCATGAGCGTTACCGATGCACGCCTTTGCTTTGAGCGCCACGCCACATCTAAAATTCGCATTGCCGAAGATCTTTTTGCCCTTCATACCAAAGGCTTTAGGGGCGAGGCGCTGGCATCTATTGCGGCTATTGCCCACGTAGAGCTTAAAACAAAACAGGACCAGGACGAGCTGGGCACGCACCTTATTATAGAGGGCAGTAAGTTTACCAGCCAGGAAGTGGCAGTGTTGCCAAAGGGTACATCGTTCGCTATAAAAAACCTGTTCTTTAACATCCCTGCCCGCCGTAACTTTTTAAAGAGCGACACGGTAGAATTTCGGCATGTGGTAGACGAGTTTGAGCGCGTGGCACTGGCGCACCCCAATATTAGTTTTATGCTTTTTCATAACGGCAGCGAAATGTTTAATTTGCCGGCAAGCAACAGCCGCCAGCGCATTGTAAACATTTTTAGCGGGCGTACTAACGAGAAGCTTGTTCCTATTACAGAAAGCACCGAGATAGTAGGCATTCAGGGGTTTGTAACCAAGCCTGAGTTTGCCAAGAAGAGCAGGGGAGAACAGTTCTTTTTTGTAAACAACCGTTTTATAAAAAGCGGTTACCTGCACCATGCGGTTATGGCGGCTTATGAAGGCCTGCTGAAAGACGGCTGCCAGCCGGGGTATTTTATTTACCTTGATGTGCCGCCCAATACTATAGATATAAATATTCACCCAACCAAGACCGAGATTAAGTTTGACGATGAGCACGCGCTTTACGCCATTATGCGGTCGTCTATAAAGCACAGCCTTGGTCAGTTTAACGTGAGCCCCGTGCTTGATTTTGAACGTGATGCCAATCTTGATACGCCTTACAGCTACGAAGCTAAAGAAGCGGTAATGCCGGTGGTACAGGTAGATCGTAATTACAACCCTTTTGCGGTGGAAGATAAGCCTGTGCGGCATGCGGCGGTATCATCTGGTAGTGGTAATTTTTCTGGTGGCGGAGGTGGAAGTTTTTCATCGCCATCGTTCAGGAAAACACAGTCACAACCCGCGTGGGAAAGTTTGTACACAGGCGTTAGCGCTGCTTCAGACGAAATTGCAGAGATAAACTTTGAGTCGGAAGAAGTTACCGGGTCGCTCTTTAACGATACCGAAGTGGAGCAGGCGGTGTACAAAACCTACCAGATACATAAAAAATATATAGTAAGCCCTATTAAGTCGGGCCTGTTAATAATCGACCAAAAACGTGCCCACCAGCGCATTATGTATGAGCAGTTTTTGCGTAATATTACGGTACAGCATGCGGCGAGCCAGCAGTTACTGTTTCCGCTGGTATTGCATTACAATAAAACCGAACTTACGCTGATTAAAGAAATGCAGGACGCGCTGCAAAACACAGGGTTTGTTTTTGCCGAATTTAACCACGACCATATTGTGGTAAGCGGCCTCCCGGTTAATGTGGCCGAGAGTGAAGTATCTATTTTAATAGAAGAATTAATAAACGACCTACAGCAGGAAGTGCCCGATAGCAGCTTTAGCCAGAGCGACAGCATAGCAAAATCTATGGCACGAAGTTTGGCTGTAAAAACAGGAACCCTGCTTAGTGAACGCGAACAGGAAAATATGGTGAACGCGCTTTTTGCCTGCAAAGAGCCTGACGTTTCGCCTTTTAATAAACCAACTTTCATTACCGTGAGTGTGGAAGACCTTGATAAACGATTTGCAATATGATGCGTATAACCGATACTGTTAAGCATTTACTTATTATAAATGTATTGTTTTTTGTGGGCACCCTGATTTTAGGAGGCTCTAATATGAATGCAAACCCAATTGTAGAATTGCTTGCATTGCATTTTCCGGCTAACCCTGACTTTAAAATATGGCAAACTTTTACCCACATGTTTATGCATGGTGGTATTGCACACATTGCCTTCAATATGTTTGCGCTTTATTCTTTTGGCGGCTTGCTGGAGCAAATGTGGGGACCTAAAAAGTTTATTTTCTTTTATATTTCCTGTGGGCTGGGTTCGGCGGCATTGCATATTGGAGTTAATTATTACTATTACCATAGTGCAATAGAAATACTTACTGATAATGGTTTTGCAAAAGACCACATACTGGACTTGCTCAATAAGGGAATGATCGATACAAGATGGAAAGAAGTTTTAACTGAGTTACAATTTGAAAATTTTGCAGGTGGTTATACAACACCAATGCTTGGTGCATCGGGCGCAATTTATGGTCTACTTGTTGCGTTTGCATTTATGTTCCCCGAGATACCCCTTATGCTAATGTTTATCCCTGTGCCTATAAAAGCAAAATATTTTGTGCCGGGAGTATTGGTAATGGATTTATTCCTTGGCTTAAGGGGGCAGTCTATTTTTGGTTTTGGCAACGATGGCATTGCGCACTTTGCCCACCTTGGCGGGGCACTTTTAGGCTTTATAATGATGTGGTACTGGAAAAAGAACGAACATAATAACAGGCGCTGGAATTAATTTATGAGCATTTTAAACGACTTAAAACTGGAATATAAAATGGGCGGCATTACGCAGCGCCTCATTTTTTGGAACGTGGGCCTTTTTGCGCTTCCGCTGATAGTATTCAGTATCCTGAAACTTTCCGGGGTTGATGTTTCTGCCTTCGACTGGACAAGTAACTACTATACCGGCGACTGGTTTAGCCTTTCCAGCGAACCTGCCAATTTGCTCTGGAAACCCTGGTCTATTATAGGTTATGCCTTTTTGCATAAAAGCTTTTTTCATATCCTGTTTAATATGTTCATGCTGTTTTTTGCAGCAAAAATATTCCTTACGTTTTTTACACAAAAGCAACTCTTTGCGGTTTACATATTGTCGTCGGCATTTGCAGGTGCGGTATTTATAGGTGGCTATAACCTGCTGCCTGTGCTTAAAGGTATTACAACCGGTATGGTGGGCGCATCGGCTGCGGTTATGGCCATCCTGGTGGCAGCCGCTACATACGCCCCTTACTATAATGTAAGGCTAATGCTTATTGGCAATGTAAAACTGTGGCACATAGCCATAGTGTTTGTGGTGCTGGACCTTATTAATGCATCGGTTGAAAACACAGGCGGGCACCTGGCACACCTTGCAGGCGCGGCTTTTGGATTTGGATACATAAAATTATTGCAAAACGGTACCGACCTTAGTAAAGGAGTATCGGCCACAATAGATTTTTTTTCTAATTTATTTAAGACAAAAAAACAACAGCCTTTTACAAAGGTATACCGCAATACGGCACCGCCCACACCTAAAGCGGCCGGCTTAAGGCCAAAGAGCATTACCCAAAAACAAATAGACGATATATTAGATAAAATAAGCCGTTCCGGATACGAAAGCCTTACTAAAGAAGAGAAAGATTTTTTATTTAAGTTGCCAAATAATAAGTAGCTTTGGTTTAAGCAAAAGCAATAAATGAAAAAACTTTCGTGGTTTAATAAGGTCATGTTTTTCTTCAATATAGTGCTAACCGTTCTCACGGTTATAGCCTATTTGTTGCCTTTTATGGCGCCCAAGCTTTTTCCGTTACTCTCTGTCTTTACGCTGGTTATGCCCTTAATGCTGGTGCTTAATTTTCTTTTCTTTTTGTACTGGATGTTCCAGGTAAAAAGGCAAATGCTGCTTAGCGGGTTAATTTTGCTTTTGGGGATTACGTTTATTAGTAAATTTTACCGGTTTTCGGGCAAGAATGAAGCCGAAGATAAAGACGATTTTACATTAATGAGCTATAATGTGCGCCTTTTTAACCTGTACGACTGGCTGCCGGCGCGCGATATACCTTCGGTTATCCCGGCGTTTATAAAAGAGCAGGACCCTGATATACTATGCCTGCAGGAATACAACAAAATAGGAGATACCTCATTTAAACGCTACCGTTATAAATATATTTTTAAAATGGCAGGGCAAACGGGCCAGGCTATTTACTCACGTTTCAGGATAATAGATAAGGGCGATATACAGTTTCCGGGATCGGCCAATAATGTAGTGTATGCCGATATTAAAAAAGGTAAGGATACGCTGCGTGTATACAGCATGCATTTACAGTCGATAAAAATCAGCCCGGATATTCACGAAAGTTTTGATGAAGAAAAATCAAAGGTTATTTTTAACCGCATTAGTGCTGCCTTTAAAAAACAGCAGCTACAGGCCGAACTGGTAGAGAAGCACAAGAGCGAATGCCCATACCCTATGATAATTTGCGGCGACCTTAATAACAGTGCTTTTTCGTATGTGTACCGCAGCGTAAAAGGTAAAATGAACGATGCTTTTGAAGAGGCAGGGAAAGGCTTTGGCAAATCGTATAATTTTAAATACTATCCTGCCCGTATAGATTATGTTTTTACCGATAAGACTATTGATGTAAAGCAGTATACTACCTTCTCTAACTTTATTAATTCAGATCATTTCCCTATCATGACAAGGTTGTGCTTTGAACCTAAGGAGGAATAAGAGAATCTTAATTCCCTACCGGAAATTAATGACGTTTCCATTAGGTGCTACCTAAATTTAATCGCTACGCGATAGTAATCGACGCCCGCAATTTCCGATAAAAAATAAATTTGTGATACGACTAAAGCTTTTGCTTCTTTAAATAATCCAATGCATAACGGCCTTCGTTAAAAAGCAGGTCGAGTATACTGAGGTTATTTATATAACCGTGCTTATCGCCAAAAACCTGGGTGTAGGATTCAAATTCTAATGTGTCTTTTTTGCCGTTAACAAGGTAACGGTAGTCGGCCATGTCTTTTGGTTCCCTAAAAAACTCTGTCGATTTATCATACTTTAAATCCATACCCAAACAATCGCACACTATCTCTAATGCCTCAAAATTAAGGTCCATCATATAGGTATGTTTCTTTTCAAATAGTGGCCTTATATCGTCTTCAAAATACTCAAAGAAGGGTGAAGACCTATAGGCTGCCTCAAGCGATTTAAAGTGCTGTTTCTGCCAGTCAAAAGCTTCCTCAATTTTTACGTCCTTAAACATCTGCCTGCCTTTCTCATTGTTATGCTTAACAGGGATATTAAGCAGCTGCATGCCGTTGGGGCTGTAAATGTACATGCGGTTACGGTTGGTTTGTTTCTGGAAATTGTCTTCCACTTCAAACGTAACAGCATCGGCCTGGGCCATGGCTACAAAATTGCTTACAGAAGGAAAGTAAGTAGGATGTAATAAAATGTTCATTTGGTTACTTGTAATTCGGTTATTTGTTTATTTGGTAGTTTCTTAGAGCATTGAGTTTGTTTGTAATGCTTTCAATCAATATCCTGATACTGATTTTCATTTAGGAAATCAAGCTCAAAAGAAATGATAATTTGATTTAAAACTTCTACAGCAGAACTAAAAGCCATATTCGTAAAATGCGCCTTGTCTTTAAAAGAATTTCTTGCAGAGCCTTCTGCAATGTTTGAGCAAATAGAAACAGATGCTCTTCTTAGTTGACTTACTAAAGCATATTTTTCCGAATCAGGGAAACTGGCTGTAAGTTTGTAAATGATCTTAGTAAAATTCTTAGCTTCAATCCAAACTTCAAGTTTCTCAAAAGAAAATATATACATTACTTAACAAATTATGTGAAACAGAATTTGAATAACCAAATTAACAAATAACCAAACAAACGATGTCTCTACTCTTTAACAGCCTTCTTCTTTCTGAAATAGTCAAATACAAAGTAAGCAACAAGAAGGCCAAGGAAATATTTAAAGTATGAAACCGGTTCGCCATCGCCGCCCACGGTTGTAAACATCCTGTCCCAGCGTATTTTTTTGGCGATGTTACCCCATTTCTCATTTTGGTCTAAACTAAGCCATATAAATACCGGCTTACCTACAATATGGTCTTCGGGTACAAAACCAAAGTAACGGCTGTCTAACGAGTTATGGCGGTTGTCGCCCATCATCCAGTAATAATCCTGCTTAAAGGTGTATGATGTAGCCACTTGTCCGTTAATGCGTATTTCGTTACCGGTAACTTTAAGGTCGTTATGCTCGTAATCGGCAATGATAAGTTTGTAAAGCGGCAGGGTTTCTTTGGTAAGCTGTACTGTAGTGCCCTGCTGTGGCATGGTAATAGGCCCCATGTTATCCTGTGTCCAGGCGGCGTTGTTTTTAGGGAATACTTTAGGCGCCACATAAGGCGAGCTTACTGCCCTGGTTACAGATGCTACCGCAGGGTCTTTTTTAAGCTGTTCGGCCTCTGCAAGCGTCATATTTACAGCCATCCTGTTTTCTATAGGAGTCATTCCTAACTGCTGGGCTAAATCGGCAGGCATTGGGCCCCAAACCTGCACCGATGTGCTGTCTTTAGTAGCCTCATAAAGAAACAGGTTATGCTCTTCGTTTAACTGGTTTAAGTATTCTTTTATAACATTGTTTTCCCATTTATCTTTAGGGAAATTATAAAAGCGCCATGCACCGCCGTTATAATTATGGCTAACTAAAAAGTCATTGGTTACAGGGCTTTTAGTAACTACATCATGGTAATACTGCACCTTTGCCCTGTAGGATAATTTTAGTTCCTGGCCATTTACAAAAACGATCCCGTTCTTAACTTCCATCTTATCGCCGGGTATAGCTACGCAACGTTTTACATAGTTCATTTTTTTGTCTATGGGCTTAACAACTACCGGGCTTGTAGGGCTTGTGTAGTAGGTTAAGGTGTCTGTAGGCCAGTTAAATACAACAATATCGTTTTTCTTTACCTTTTCAAAACCCGGAAACCTAAAGTAAGGCAACTGTGGCCAGTTACTGTATGAACGTTTGTTTAAAACAGGTATGGTATCGTGCACCATAGGGGCAGCAATAGTGGTTATGGGCGTACGCGCACCATAGTTTATTTTACTAACAAAAAGGAAGTCGCCTACCAGTAATGTTTTTTCTAACGAAGCCGTAGGTATGGTAAACGGTTGTAATACATACGTATGCACTATTGTGGCAACCACAATGGCAAATAATAGAGAACTTACCGTATCGCCCGATTTGCTCTCTGGCTTTAAATCCCTTTCGGGTAAGTAAGTAACATCCTGTGTGTAGTTAATATAGTAAATGTAAAAGCCAAGGGTTATTACGCCAAGAAATGTATCTGTAGCGCTGTTTTTACCAAAGCTCCTCAACGTTTCTACCCATACAACCGGGAACATTATAAGGTTTACCACCGGTACGAACAATAAAATTGTCCACCACTGCGGCCTGCGTATAATTTTCATTAAAACTACCGCATTATAAACCGGTACTGCTGCCTCCCAGGGTTTCCTGCCTGCTTTTTGGTACAGTTTCCAGGTTCCTAAAAAATGTATTACCTGTACTGCCAGGAAAAATATAAACCATTGTACTAATGTCATCTTCTATAATTTTTTACTATATGTATAGGTTTGCCTAAAATTGTTACAGGCCTAAAACATCTTTCATGCTGTAAACGCCCTGTTTACCGGCAAGCCACTCTGCGGCAATAACCGCGCCCAGTGCAAAACCTTCACGGTTGTGGGCAGTATGCTTAATTTCTATAGCATCTACCTCGCTGTTATAGGTTACGGTATGCGTGCCGGGAACACCTTCTACGCGTTTGGTATCAATAAAAATATCACCCTCTTTTGGGTTACCAATGGCCCATCCGGCATAATCGCTGTGGTTAATAATATCTTTTGCAAGGGTAATGGCGGTGCCGCTTGGGGCATCCAGCTTTTGGGTATGGTGTACTTCTTCCATACTTACCTTATATTGCTTAAGGTTAGCCATCATTTTTGCAAGGTAAGTGTTAAGCTCAAAAAAAATGTTTACGCCCAGGCTAAAGTTAGACCCATATATAAACGCCCCGTTTTTTTCTTCGCAAAGCTGTGCCATGGCAGGGTAGTACTCCAGCCATCCGGTGGTACCGCTCACTACAGGTATATTGCTGTTTAAACAGGCCGATATATTGCCCACGGCAGCATCAGGAATGCTAAAATCTATGGCAACATCGGCATTTTCAAGACCGGTGTAAGTGTCAGAACCTGATTTTTTTAAAACTATTTCATGGCCTCGCTGCACAGCAATATTTTCTATTACTTTGCCCATTTTGCCGTAGCCTAACAATGCAATTTTCATGGTTGTTTAAAATTGGTAATTAAGGGTAAAACCCATGTTAACCCTGTTATCTGTAGGGCTTTGTATCATAGATGGGTTAAACGAAAGGTTGTCGTTAACGTTAAACTGCTTTAGGTGGGCATCTACGTTAGCATCTACAATATTAAGAATGTAAATACCTATGGTAATAAACATAGAAAGGTCGCGGTTGCGCTGGTAAAACTTTTGGCCCCTTATAAGCCTGTCGCCGTTAAGTTCGGCAAGTTCTCCGGTGACAGGGCGGCCTGCAAGCAAATCTTTATAGGCATCACGATAAACGTGGTACTGCTTGTTATTCCAGGTGTAGTAGTAAATACTTAAACCCATACCACCCCATGCAATGGGTGCTTTCCAGTAGCGTTTATTATATATTTGCCCAAGGCCCGGCACCAGTCCCGAATAGAATGCGGCCTTGGCTGGTGCAAGCGGATCTATAGTATAAGGTTTTAACAGTAAAGAATCCTGTTTAGAAAGTTCAACTTCCAGTCCGTTATTCTGCGCGAGGGCAGGCAACGAAAAGAACAGCACTGTTATGAGTATGAAAAATATATTTTTCACTAACCTGTTATGAGTTTAATGATCCTGTTAAAATCTTCTTCTGATTTAAAAGGAATGGTAATTTTACCTTTGCCCTTTGGGTCTACCTTTACATCAACTTTTGCGCCAAAAAAATTGGTTATGGCTAAACGCTCGCCATCGGCCACGGTAAATGAATTTGCGGCCACAAGTGCTTTCTCTGCCGGGGCAGGGGTACCTTCATGGTAGCTTTTTACCAATGCCTCTGTTTCGCGTACCGATAGATTATTAAGTACTATTTTTTGGTAAATATCTGCCTGTGCATCAAGGTCGTCTACATTAATAATAGCACGGCCATGGCCCATGGTAATAAAGCCGTCGCGAATGCCGGTCTGGATAATTGGGTCCAGCTTAAGCAGGCGAAGGTAATTTGCTATGGTAGAGCGCTTTTTACCCACACGGTCGCTCATTTGCTCCTGTGTAAGCTGTATCTCGTCTATAAGCCTCTGGTAAGAAAGGGCTATCTCTATAGGGTCCAGGTCATGGCGCTGTATATTCTCTACAAGTGCCATAACAAGCGAATCGTTATCGTTTGCTATCCTTATATATGCCGGTATGTGCGTAAGCCCTGCAAGTTTAGATGCACGCAACCTGCGTTCACCGCTTATAAGCTGGTATTTGTTATACTCCTGCTTGCGTACGGTAATAGGTTGTATAACTCCAAGTTCCTTTATAGAGGTGCTTAGCTCGCGTAATGATTCTTCGTTAAAATTTGTCCTTGGCTGAAAAGGGTTTATCTCAATGGCATCAATTTCAAGCTCAATGATATTGCCCACAACCTTGTCGGCATTTTTATCCTCAACCGATTTAATGTCGTTCTCCGGGTCTTTTAATAATGCCGATAATCCTCTCCCAAGGGCCTGCTTTTTTATGGCTTTCATAAACCTACTTTACTGTTTTTCTTTATAATCTCTTCGGCCAGCTGCAGGTAGTTTGTAGCTCCCTTACTGGTAGCGTCATAGTTAATAATGCTTTCGCCGTAGCTTGGCGCTTCGCTTAACTTAATATTACGCTGAATGATGGTTGTAAATACCATATCATGAAAATGCTTTTGCACCTCTTCTACCACCTGGTTAGACAGCCTTAAGCGGGAGTCATACATGGTAAGCAGCAATCCTTCTATATCTAACTCCGGATTGTGTATTTTTTGTACACTCTTTATGGTATTTAACAGTTTGCCAAGCCCTTCAAGTGCAAAATACTCGCATTGTATAGGTATTACTACACTATCGGCAGCAGTAAGCGCATTAAGCGTTAGCAACCCTAATGATGGTGCGCAGTCTATAAGTATATAGTCGTACTCATCCTTAACGCTTTCCAGCGCCTGTTTAAGCATGTACTCCCTGTTCTCTTTATCTACAAGCTCTATCTCTATCGCTACAAGGTCTATGTGTGCCGGTATTACCCATACGTTGGGGGCGGTACATTCTAATATTGCCTCCTTAGGTGTGGCACTGTGTTCCAGTATCTGGTAGGTCCCTATTTCAACCGACTCAACATCAATCCCAAGGCCGGAACTCGCGTTAGCCTGTGGGTCGGCATCGATCAATAATACTTTTTTTTCGAGAACACCCAGCGAAGCCGCCAGGTTTACCGATGTTGTTGTTTTACCCACGCCGCCTTTTTGGTTGGCAATAGCTATGATCTTACCCATTTATGTTTAAAATTTTGGAACCGTAAAAATACAATTATTTATGGTACCTGAAAACGGAAATTGTTAACAATACTAAATTAAAAAAGCCGCACTGTACAGTGCGGCTTAGTATATAAAAAGAAGGTTTGGTTTTACTTAATGATAAGTTTTTGTGTGGCAGAAAAATTGCCCGACTCTAACTTAACAACATACATGCCTGAAGCTAATGCCGACAGGTTAATGTTTTGTGTAGTACCGCTTACAGCAGTTTCGTAAACTTTTGCTCCTGTAATAGTGTATACACTTACGTGGCCGTTGCTTATGTTGTTGTAAGCAAGGGTTACGTTTTTATCGGTAGTTGGGTTAGGGTAAATGCTAAATGTATTTGCTTTAACACCATCTACACCTGCAACAACCGGTTGCCAAACTACATTATCTAAAGCAATAGCGGTGTGCTGAGCTGTAGCTGTTACCTGGAAAGCAATGTACCTTTGGGTTGTTGATGCCGGAAGCACAAGGTTTTCAATTTGTAAGGCTTCAGTTGTAGATGTAACTGCAATAGCAGTGCCAAATGGCACGAACGTGCTATAATCAGCAGCGTCGCTAAGTGTACCTACCTGTATGCTTATTGCGCTGTTAGGCATAACAGGAGCCTGCCTTAATGCTGTAAATGATAGTTTATGGCTGCCGTCTATTGTAGAAACTTCCGGAGAAACTACATAAATAGGGGTGTTAGCGCTAAAGAAGCTGTAAATGGTTACTGCTTTTTCTTCACTTCCTACTGCTACTGCATCTATAGATGTCATTGGTTCCTGGTGGCTTGAAGTCCAGCAATTTTGAGGGAATGCACCGTCAGCAAAGCCTGTAAAGTCTTCGTTGATTGTTGCAACAGCCTCACATGTGGGAACAGGAACTTCATCCCAAACTACGTTGTCTATAGAAAGAGCGGTATGCATGCCAGTTATTACAACTTTGAACGCAATGTATTTTTGAGTTGTTGATGCCGGAAGTACAAGGTCATTGAACTGTATAGCTTCAGTTGTAGATGTAACAGATATTGGATCGCCAAATGCTACAAATGAATCATAATTGTCCTGACTTAAAAGCGTACCCGGCTGAATAGTTACTGCACCACCCGGGAAGAGAGGAGCTTGCCTTAATGTTGTAAATGATAGTTTGTGGTTACCATCCATTGTAGAAATTTCCGGAGAAATTACATAAAAAGGAGCAGTAGGAGAAGTGCTTCCACCATAAACAGATATAAATTTGTTTGTGTCACTGCCAGCTACATTTACGTTAGGGTACGAGTGGCTTGATATCCAGCAGTTTTGCGGTAAACCACCCTCGGCACCACTAACAAAATTACTAAAGTCTTCGTTGATTGTTGCAATAGCCTCACATGTTGGAACAGGAACTTCATCCCAAACTACGTTATCTATAGAAAGAGCGGTATGCATACCGGTTATTACAACTTTGAACGCAATATATTTTTGAGTTGTTGATGCCGGAAGTATAAGGTCGCTGATTTGTATGGCTTCGGTTGTAGATGTAACGGGTATTGGATCGCCAGATGCTACAAATGAATCATAATTGTCCTGACTTAAAAGCGTACCCGGCTGTATAGTTACAGCACCACCCGGGAAGAGAGGAGCTTGCCTTAATGTTGTAAATGATAGTTTGTGGTTACCATCCATTGTAGAAATTTCCGGAGAAATTACATAGAAAGGAGCAGTAGGAGAAGTGCTTCCACCATAAACAGATATAAATTTGTTTGTGTCACTGCCAGCTACATTTACGTTAGGGTATGAGTGGCTTGATATCCAGCAGTTTTGTGGTAAAGAACCTTCGGTACCACTACTAAAATTACTAAAGCTTTCGTTTAATGTTGTCTGTGGGTCACATTGTGCGCTTGCAATAAGCGTAGCACAAAACATACCTGCAGATAGTAAAATTCTTTTCATGTTGTTATTTAGATTTATTAAGGATAATATTTCGGATGCAAATATAAAAATTAATTTATACTAAGTCTAAATAAAGCACATTAAATTATCATGAATGTTTCCCGGTTGTAGTCGCAGTCTCAGTTTTCAGTTTCTCCTCGCATGTTTATTAACGCCCAAAGTTTTGAGTCTTGAAATAACAATAAAATTACAGTCGCAGTTTCCGGTTGCTATTGTAGCTACTGAAAACTGCGACTGTGACTGAAAACTAAAACTTAAAACCTACTTATTCTTCTTTGCTTTAATGGCTGCTTCAAGCATATCCCACATTTCTTCGGGTATATCTTCCAGCAGGTTAAACTGCCCGGCGCCTTTAAGCCATTCGCCGCCATCTATAGTTATAACCTCACCATTTACGTATGCCGAAAAATCAGATACCAAATAGGCCGCAATATTAGCCAGTTCCTGGTGGTCGCCTACACGTTTTAGGGGCACTTTTTGGGCAAGGTCAAATTTTTCCTGCAGGTCGCCAGGCAGCAGCCTGTCCCATGCGCCTTTGGTAGGGAAGGGGCCGGGGGCAATAGCATTGCTGCGTATACCATACTTTGCCCATTCTACCGCAAGGCTGCGGGTCATGGCCAGTACGCCGGCCTTTGCCGTAGCGCTGGGTACCACATAGGCCGATCCTGTCCAGGCATACGTAGTAACAATGTTTAATATTACAGATGATTTTTGTTTGGTATCTATCCAGTGCTTGCCAAAAGCAAGGGTACAGTTTTTAGAGCCTTTAAGCACTATATCTATAATAGTGTCAAACGCATTGGCCGATAACCTTTCGGTAGGCGATATAAAATTTCCGGCCGCATTGTTTAGCAGTACATCGGCTTTGCCATAAGTATCCAGCACCTGTTGCAGCATGGCCTCTACCTGGTCATAATGCCTAACGTCGCATTGTATTGCCAGGCATTGCCCCCCGGTTTGCTGTTCCAGCTCTTTTGCTGTGGTTTGCAGTTTCTCTAAATCACGCGATGTTATGGCTACCTTAGCGCCAAGCTCCATAAAATATTTTGTCATGGCTTTGCCCAGGCCACTGCCACCACCTGTAACTACTATAACTTTATCGTTTAGTGCGCCATCGCGCAGCATTTTATCGGTATAACTCATTGTTGTTTGTTTATTACTGTAAATATATAAAATATTATGCATGCATTTGTTTTGCATTGCTGCAATTATAGTGCGCAGTAATATACCTATGTTACTAATTTACAATTACACGCAACCTTTTTGCTTATATTACATCTGTTAATAAACCAATCACTTTTATATGAAATATTTTAAAACATTAATGGCCTTTTGCAGTATGTTGCTTTTAAGCAGCTGCATTGGCTTTGAGGGAGACGACGGATTCAGATCCCAATACAAAGCCGTTATTATGTCGCGGGAAGCATTAGAAAGTGCTATAGCAGTGCAATCGCCACAGGTGGTAACCCAGCCCGGAAAGATTTACATAAAAGACGGAATGCTGTTTATTACAGAGGTTAATAAAGGTTTTCATGTATACAATTATACAAACGCGCAAAGCCCCGTACCCGTAGCATTTATTAAAGTACCCGGCGCTACAGATGTTGCCGTGCGTGGCACAAACCTGTACATTAACCAGGCTACCGATCTTGTAACGCTTAGCTACAGTACTACGGCAGTAACGGTTACCAACCGCAACAGGAATGTTTTTCCGCAAAAGCCTGCACCCGATAACAGCTACACTAACCTTGGAGAAGACGACATTATAACCGACTGGATACTTAAATAAGCTATGAAAAAATTATACACTTTAGTTCTTGCTGTAGTATTTATGGTTGCAGGATGCTCATCAGACAGTGACAGCAATACATCTTCCGGCGATGGTACGGGCGGCTCTACAGCAATCTTTGTGCTTAAGGGCGATTACCTTTATGCCGTAGATGATACCGACCTTACGGTTTTCTCGCTCCTTAATGCCTCCGGGCCTGTTAAGGTTAACGACCTGCAAATAGGTTTCCAAATAGAAACGTTATTTGCCGATGGCGATAATTTGTATATAGGATCAAGGAGCGGTATGCACATTTATTCGCTGCAAAACCCCGAGAATCCGATTTACATGTCGTCTGCACAGCATTTTACGGCCTGCGACCCGGTGGTAGCAAACAGCACCCATGCTTTTGTAACGCTGCACTCTAACACCCGTTGCGGTAATAATATTAACCAGTTGCAGGTATACAGTATTGCTAATCCCGAAACCCCTGTAATGATACATGCCAGGAACCTTGTTGCACCAAAAGGGCTTGCCTTATACGGCCATTACCTTTTAGTGTGCGATGATGTTATAAAAGTATTTGATATTACTAATGCGGCCGAACCTGTGCTTGCCACATCTATTCCTGCCGAATGCCATGATGTTATTATTACCGGCAACACGCTATTTGCCGTGGGCAATAATGCTGTTTACAATTATACGCTTAATGCGGCTACTATTACACAGCATGTGCTAAACAGCGAAGTTGAGTTTTAAGGACTGTTTTATATATTTGTTTTGTTAGAAATGGCTCCTGTAACAGGAGCCATTTTGTTTGTAGTTAAAGGTTTACCTTTTTAGACTTCGGGTATTTAACCTGATACGACAATTGTTTCTTAACCGATTCTTTTCCCTTTAAATTTAGCTTCCAGGTAAGCAGGCCTTTCTTTTCATCATATTCTGCGCCGCCGGTTTTTACCTCATCAATTTTGATTTCCTTGTTTTGAGATACCGGAATCCTGTCCATAAGTACAAGGTAAATATCCGTAGCCTTATTGTTACGAATGCTTATTTCATAGTTTTTATTGATGATGCGCGTACTGCCCAAAAATGATTTGGCTTTCATGTCATCAATTTGTTTGCGCTCTACAATAACGGCGGGGTCTACACCCAGCGATACCGTTAACTGCTCTGTAGTTTGCAGTGGGTCCATAAAGGTTTTGCCGGCATAGCTGCCTTCAAAATAAACGTTGGCCTCGCCGGGAAGCAGGTCAAATTTTTCCCAGTCTTTTATTTTGGCTGTAAGGAATACATTTTGGTTAAGCAATGGAGCGGTAAAATACTCATATTCGGCAGGAACATCAAACCGGTCTATGGCAATAACCGTAACCTCCTGCGTAGAGGCAATACTGTACGGTTTAGTTATTTTAAACGAAGTATTGGTAACCCCCTGCTGCTTAACATCGCCGGTAGCGGTAAGGTCTTCGGCAGGGATGCTGGTGGCAGAAGCAGTTTCGGCTTCATAATCATCAACCGTTCGCCTCGAAGTGCCATACCCTACAACCACCACTTCATCAAGTGTTTGGACATCTTCCTGCAGGGTAACATTCATTTGCTGCGCATAAATAGGCAATGTTGAAGGT
>Ga0247814_10000874_pt1 | contig 20273 bp, 9 predicted proteins | sample UWRJL179409R1_FD_179947 | JGI IMG/M metagenome (GOLD analysis project Ga0247814, IMG submission 179947) | Plant litter microbial communities from Arlington Agricultural Research Station in Wisconsin, United States - UWRJ-L179-409R-1 | ecosystem: Environmental > Terrestrial > Plant litter >... | reverse complement strand
AAAGAGCTTTTTTCACTGCCCACTGCCCACTGCCCACTGCCCACTGCCCACTGCCCAAGCCCACTGCCCACTAATTCCCGCCTTTAACCCGGCCTTTTTCAGCCTCGGCCCCACTGCGGTGCTGTTTAGCTTTTATACTGGTGCTGCCAAAATTGTAGGTAAGGTTAATGCGGAGTACACGTGTATCGCTTTTTTGCCTTATTTTAAAATCGTTGCCCAACGCGGTGCTGTTCAGGTCGTTCCTCAGCGTGTTAAATACATCTGTTAACGAAACTTTAACATTTAGCTTTTTATTAGCAAATGCACGGCTAACACCGGCGTCAACAGCGTATCGGGGAAACAAGTTATATATACCGTAAGTAAGGGATGAGCGATAGTCGCCGGTTACTTCTGCCTTAAACTTGGCCACGGTAAATGTTTGCGTTGAACGCAGCGTAAATGCACGCTGGCCGTTATCTACATTACCCCCTGCTATATCTTTCGACTTAAAGCCCAGGTAAAAGCCGTTGAAATTAACATTACCTGTCCACCATTTAGTAATTGTGAAGGGCGAGTATATGTTTAAACCGTAGCTGTTCTGTGTATTTAAATTGTCGTTAGTTTGAAATGTTTGATTGTCTTGCGTTAGTATAAGCTCAGTAATTACGTCTGTTGTATGGCTATAGCTCAGGCTCACATCAATAGTTTTGTTGTAAGTGTAGGTTAGCTCGAAGTTGTTGGTGTATTGCGGCTTTAAAAATGAATTACCCCTCATAAAGGTGTAGTCATCAAGGTAGTATTCAAACGGGTTAAGATCATCATAATTAGGGCGGTCTATCCGGCGGCTGTATGATAAGCCCAGGTCATTCTTTTTGCCAAATGAGCGGTTAATAAATACGCTTGGAAAAAAGTTAAGATAGCTGCGTTTTATTCTTTTATTTTGACTAACCAAGTTTCCGTCTGATTCTGTGTTCTCTGCACGCAATCCTAACTGTATGGAGCCATTCTTAAATTGGTGACTTATGTTGGAATAAGCGGCAATAATCTGTTCTGTATAATTAAACTGATTAGTGCGCTTGATATCTTCGATAAAACTGCCGTTGTTTGATATTTGTGCTCTCAAATCGTTATTGGTTTTAACGCTGCTCGCTTTAACCCCTGTCTCCAACTTCCAGGTTTTTGTGAGCGGTTTTGTATAATCTGCTTTACCCGAATAAATTTCGATGCTTGAGGGTGTTTGGTTGGTTCTAAACTGCGGGTTTTGTTCTTTTTTGGGATCCAAAAGTCCGTTAGCCCCGTAATACAACGTTTTGTATTCAGCAAATGAGGTATTAGAAAATTTAGAGTAATCTACATCAATAGCAAGTTCTTGCCCTAGCGTATCGATCTTAAGCCTGTCGTTAACGTTAAAAGCCAGGTTTTTATAGCGGTTTTCGATAGTTGATGCGGTTGTTAAATAGGATAATAACACACGCTGTGGCGAACTCCTTTCTGTAAGGTTATCATTTATATCGCGCCCGCCGTTGGTATAGCCGCTGGCAACTACGCCAACAGTATTTTTGGTGCTTGTTTCCAGATCGGCTCCTATATTAAAATTATTGTAGTAGTTAAATGAGGGCATTTTGGTTATCTGGTCAAAAAATGGCGTATCACGATTTGCCACTACCCTGCTTATTGTCATTTCTCGGTAGCGGTTATTATCGCCGCGGCTTATTGTGCCAAAAACATTAAGCGGGCCGTTTTTGTGGTTAATATTCAGGCTCATGTTATCCCTGTTTCCGCGTCCGCGTGCGCCCCCCACTGTCAGGCTGCCGTTGGTGCCCTTTTGCTTATTCTTTTTTAGTTTGATATTAATGATCCCTGAGTTGCCGGCAGCGTCATATTTAGCTGATGGGTTGGTAATTATCTCAATTGTTGCTATCGTAGTTCCATCTGTTGATCTTAGTAACGTTGCCAGTTGAGCCGATGAGAGGTAAGTTAGCTTGTCATTTATCATAACAGTAACGCCCTGTTTACCCCGCAAGCTGATGTTGTCATCCTTATCAACCGTGACACCGGGCGCTCGTTCTAATATCTCCATAGCAGTATTGCCTGCGGCGAGTATGCTGTTTTCCACATTCATAACAGTGCGATCAATTTTGCGCTCTATTAAAGGTTTGGTGGCTGTTACGTTAACCGCGTTAAGTGTGCGGGCGGCTTCCGTTATGCTTACAGGTGGCACAGTTATTTGCCCGGACCCGTCTGTAGTAAATACGCTGCTTAAGCCGTTGGTGTAACCAACCGATGTGGTTTTTATTAAATAACTGCCCTTCGCAACGTTGTCAAAAAAGTAAGCACCCCTCTCATCGCTTAAAGCACCTTTTACTATTGTGGAGTCGGTGGCTTTTAACAAGCTAACCGTTGCAAACTCAACCGGCTTGGCTGCGGCATCTTTAACTGTTCCGCTTATTCTGGTTGACTGCGCCTGCGCCCTGCCCGTGCAAATACACAATAACAGCGCTGCTATAATATATGTTGAAGTAAAAAAATGTTTCATAAACCCTGTGTTTTGGCAATAAATATCCCCTAAAAAAAATCGCTTTCTTTTTTAAGATATTGTTAATTATTAATGTTGATTAAACCGCCGGATGCGCCGGTGGCTGTTTGCTATTGCAGCGCTTTTACGCGCATTTTACATTAAGATGCAAAAACCGGGGGGTAGGTTACAAACAATTTTACTTTTTATTGCCCGGCAGCAGATCGCCGGTGTTAAGCACCGGGAAAAGCGGGAGTATAACATCATTAAGCACAGAGAATGGCTTGTGATGCTTGCCTGCATTGTGCATGTTAAGCGCGTTAAGTGTTTTTGCTCTTAGCTGGGTTGCAGGCAAGGTAGCCCTGTAAAAGGTTAATATAAGCCCGCTGATTAACAGCAGGCTTATATATTTTATATATGCAGTAAACATTTCGGCGTTTATTTTACACGTTTAAGGCTGTCTGGTATTGCGGTAACAGCGGTATCAATTTTACACTCCAGGCCATTTGCCGTCATAATAAATGAGGCAAATTTATCGTCGGGCCTTTTGTTAATGTCTTTACAGCCGTATAGGTCAATCCCATTTCTTAAGTACCAGTTAATACCATCTTCAATTACAACTTTAGCATTCATTGGCACTTTTAAAGTAAGCTCAATCTCCTGGTCATGCCATGAGGTGCCATTTAAGCGCTGTAATTTTCTATCTAACTTTATTATTGAATCCTGCTGATCAAACATATAGCGGGTGTTACGGGCATTAAACAGAGCGTTTTCGTAATTGTTACCTTTTGACCGATAGGTTTGTACCAACACCGGTTTTTCAACATCACTTTTTTCTATGTTGATAGATACGTTACCAGGTTCATTGTTATTAACGTTCTCATCGTCTATATTAATGATCCCTTTAAAACCGGGTTTAATATCTAAACGCGTACTGTCATCGCCAGTAAGGTATTTAATGTCGTTTAATTTAAGGTAATACGTATTGTTTGATGATTTAAGCAGAGGCACTGTTTGCGTAAAGCTTGCAGATGCCCTAAAGCCCCGCGCTATTTTTGTAGCATAATACAAGCCCGTAACTATTGCAAACAACCATATGGTTAACATTATCATGGCGGCTGACCGGGTGATAGACTGGGTGTTGAATATGGCTTTTAAAATAAGCAGTATTATGGTCAGTACAGGTATAAAAGCCGCAAGGAAAGCCGCAATACAAATCCAGCCAAAGTATTCATTGTCAACAACGCTGAACGGAAATATATCAAGCGGCCCTGTGTTCCATATTAATGCAAGGGCCAGGCAAACTATCATGGCGATAGCCATTCCGAAAAAAGTAAGTAGAATAAGTATGCCTAATATCTTAACCAATACTTTGCCCGTTGTGTTAAAAAACTGCCCCAGGTGATAAAACAGATCGCTAAAAAAATCCCTGAGCCGGTATATAAAAGGTTTAGCCTCCGTCCTTAAGCTATCCACGCGGCCCTTAACCGCGCTCAGTTCCTCTTCCAGGTTGTCTTTAAAGCCTTGCAGTGTGAGTTTTTGGCCCTTCATGGCCATACGGTCTGCACGGGTTTGCGCTTTGGGTATAATTATCCATAATATAACGTACAAGAAAAAGCCTGTACCTGCAAATGCGGTTAATAGCGCAAATAACAAACGTAGCCAAACCGCCGAGATATTAAAATAGTTGCTCAACCCCGCACAAACCCCGGCAACAAGGTGGTCGTCCGGATCGCGGAACAACGTGCGTGTTCCGCTGATTTGATCGTAAGTATTAGGGCGCGGCGCAGGTGCAGCATCTTCGTCGGCGTATTCAAAGTCTTCAACCGTACCCATCTGGTCAATCACGGTTTTAACATCGGCGTCAACAATAACCTGTTTGTTTTCGCGGCTCAGCATTTCCGAGAACATTTCGGCAATGCGGTTTTCAATATCCGTGGTGATCTCCAGGCTGTCTGCCGAGTTAAGGAAATGGCGCTTAACATCCGTAATGTAGGTTTTAAGTACCTCGTAAGCATCCTCTTCAATATGAAAGACAATGCCATTTATGTTTATGATGATAGTTTTATTCATGGTGCAATTTTTTCAGGGTTTAATTATTTTTTCCGACAGCGGTTTGTACAGCGAAGACCAGCTCGTTCCAGGTTTTGTCTAACTGCGTAAGTACAGTTCGCCCTTCGTCAGACAAGGCGTAGTACTTTCTTGGCGGCCCTGATGTGGATTCAACCCAGTTATAAGTTAGCAGCCCATTGTTTTTAAGGCGCGTTAATAGCGGATATAAGGTGCCTTCAACTACCAGCAACTGGGCCTTTTTTAGTTCGGCAATTATATCAGAGGCGTAGGTTTCATCGCGGGCGATGATAGAGAGTATACAGTACTCCAGTATACCCTTACGCATTTGTGTTTGTGTGTTCTCTGCAATCATATCACAAAGATATATGTTTTAAAATGTATTATGCAATACATAGTACTAAAATATTTTATTTTTATTTTGAATTGATATTATTCAAAAAAAACTTTGCTGTTTTTTCTGAATTTATTTGTGAATTCAATAATGTAACACTACTTTTATGATTAATTAACTATTAACTGATCTTATTATTTAACACATGAAAAAACTTCTACTAGTAAGTTTGTGTGCCCTGGTGTTATGCGTAACACAAGTATTTGCACAAAGCCGTACTATTACTGGTACGGTTACGGCCAAGGATGATGGCTTACCCATTCCGGGAGTAACAGTAAAAATTAAAGGAACTAATGTTGGTGTACCTACCGATGCCAGCGGAAAGTATTCAATTTCTGCCTCAAGCGCTGCGGTGCTTCAAATCTCTTTCGTGTCTTTTGTAACTCAGGAGATCACTGTAGGAGAAAGAAGCGTGATCAACGTGGTTCTGGAGCCAAACAATAGGTTACTGAATGAAGTTGTTGTAACTTCTTTAGGTATTAAAAGAGACAAAAAAGACCTGGGCTATGCAACAACCACGGTAGCTGCCGCTGAAATTACCAGGGCCAGTGCTGTTAACCTTGCTAACGGCTTACAAGGCAAGGTTTCGGGTTTAAATATAACTACTATTGGTAGTGGTGTATTTGAAGATGTTAAAATCAACCTGCGTGGTATTCGTTCATTAACAGGTAACAACAATCCGTTGCTTTTATTGGATGGGGTTCCTACTCCACTAAGCTACATGGCTACGCTTAACCCCAATGATGTTGAAAGCTCAACTATTCTTAAGGGTGCTTCTGCTGCGGCCATCTACGGCCCTGATGCACGTAACGGTGTTATCGTTATCACAACCAAAAAAGGTTCTGATAAAGTTGAAGTGACCTTAAAAAACTCAACTCAGTTCAGCAGCGTTTCTTTTTACCCTAAAATGCAGAAAGAATTTGGCAGCGGTTACATAGATGCTAACGGTGTTGGCCAGTATACGCCTTACGAAAACTGGTCATGGGGGCCAAAATTTGACGGTTCAAACGTAATAATAGGTCACCCGGGCATTCCGGGAGCTGTAACTAAAGAGGTTCCCTACACTGCAAATAACTCAAGAGAGGAATTTTATAACACAGCGGCTACTGTTCAAAATGACGTATCGTTTTCTGCAAAAGATTTTTATCTGAGCGTGCAGGATGCAAACGTTAACGGTATTGTGCCGGGCGATAAAAACCGCAGAACAGGCATTCGTTTAAACTCTTCTAAAGAGTACGGCCGTTTTAAAGCTTCCTTTAATACCTACTACGCTCAATCAAACTATGATGTGTTTGATGACGACGCAATGTCTGATTATAACTCAGCAAATAACGTAGGCTTAAACGGTGGTTTACAAAACTTAATTTATAATACGCCTGCACACATTCCGCTTACTTCTTTAAAAGATTTTAAAAACAATCCTATTGCTGAATACAATGGTTATTTTACCGATTATGGTTTGAACCCTTATTTTGCTTTGGATAACTGGAGAAGATTAGGTAAAAGAGAAAATTTGAGTTCGGTTTTAGAATTGAATTTTAAAGCGGCAGATTGGTTGAACTTTACTTATCGTGCTTCATTAAACTTAAACTTAACTAATGACAGGAATCTTTCAAGAGGAGAATTGCCAAGTGCTTTAGGTTTGTCAAGATCATTTAAAAGTATTGCAGCTTCTTTAGTTGAGCGTTCAGGCCGCAACAGCCAGTTGCAATCTGAGTTCTTTGCCAACTTTAACAAAACATTCGGCGATTTCAGGATCAATGCAATTGTCGGTACCTCTGTACGCCAGCGCGATACACGTTTAAGTACTCCTACAGCAAATAGCTTGGTTGTGCCTGACCTGTTTAACGTTGGTACCCGCGCCGGCGAGCTTCAAGGTGCCGTAACGAAAAGTACCACCAGATTATTCGGCTTATTCGGTAGTGTAGGTATCAACTACAAAGGATGGGCTAACGTAGAGTTTACCGGTCGTAATGATCGTTCTTCAGAACTTTATCTGGATGCTAATAGCCAATTCTCCTACTACTATCCGGGGGTGAGTGGTTCGGTTGTGCTTACAGAAGCTCTTGATTTCTTAAAAGGCAGCAGTACCCTATCATTTTTAAAGCTGCGTGCCGCATGGAACAAAACAGGTAACGGCGATATCGGTGCTTACAGGTTGCTCTCTACGTTTTCTCAGGGTACAAGTGGTTTCCCGTTTGGTTCGCTTCCGGGCTTTTCTGCTGATAACAGATCAGTTGGTATACTTACACCGGAGTTTATTAACAGTACTGAGTTTGGTTTAGATGCAAGCTTCTTCAGAAACCGCTTAAACATTGAAGCTACTTATTATAATCAAAACAATACCGATCAGTTGTTAGATATCAACACATCTGGTGCAACCGGTTATACAACTGCCGGGGTGAATGCTGCATCATTTGTGAACAAAGGCTTTGAGTTTGATGTGAGTTTAACACCGCTAATTGCTTTTAAAGATGGCCGTATCAACTTCAAATCTAATTTTAGCTACAACGACACAAAAATTACATCAATTTATCCGGGATTGGATGAGATCTCAATAGGAGGTACAGGCGAAACACGTAACGCTGTTATTAACGCCGGTATTTTAGGGCAGCCTGCATTTGTGTTAAAAGGCACCGATTTCTACAGAGATGATCAGGGTCGTATTATAGTAAACCCTTCTACAGGTAGCCCAACCGTGGATCCTACCTCAAAACCATTTGGCCGTACTATGCCTAAATGGATAATAGGTTTAAACCCTTCAGTAGCCTGGAAAGGCATTGGCTTATCAGCCTTGTTTGAGTACAGAGGTGGACATTACGTTTACAATGACATTGGTAACTCAATGGCTTGGACAGGTGTTGGTTACAATACTGCTACTAATGGCCGTGTTCCATTTGTACTTCCAAACTCATCATACCTGTCTAACGGACAATATGTTGCTAACACCAACATTACTTTAATACCGCAAAACTACTTTACAGATCAGTATATGGATGCTTCAAGTAACTTTATTACTAAAGCAACTTCATGGAGATTACGTGAGTTGGCATTATCATATGATATCCCTGCAAGTGTAATTTCAAAACAAAGCGTAATTAAAGGTATATCAATTGCGGCGGTTGGACGTAACCTTTTCTTATGGGTACCTAAAACAAACATTTACGGTGACCCGGACTTTACCGGAACTACACCTGCCAGCGAACCGGGCATTACCTCGACAAACCAAAATGGTTTAGGTGATCCCCAGATCCTTCCGCCAACGCGTACTATAGGTGGTAGCATTACTATTAAATTTTAATAATAGAATATAATTATTAATAAAATAATCATGAAAAAACTAATATGTATATTTTTTGCAGCCGTCCTGTTTGTATCGGCGGGCTGTAAAAAGAGTTTTTTTGATATTAATCAGAATCCTAACTCTCCGACTGAGGAGTCGATAACTCCTGAACTGTTAATGCCGAGAGCAATTAATCGTGCAGCAATAAAAACGGCGTCTTCATATAGTAATTATGCAGGTTGGATGGGCTACTGGTCTCGTTCCGGTACTTATGGCCCCAACCCGGCCAATGAAGGTTATCAACTAACATCAAGTTTTGAAGCTGATGAATGGAATGACTGGTATGATATATTATATGATTTTGACATCATGGAGAAAAAGGCGACTGCAAAAAATCAAAACTATTATGTTGCCGTAGCCAAAATCATGAAAAGCATAGGTTTTATGTACCTGGTTGATCAATACAACAATGTACCATATAGCGAAGCATTTAATTTAACCGAGCATATACAACCTAAATACGACAAGGGCGCTGATATTTATGCTGATTTGATAAAACAGCTTAATACAGCTATGGATTTGTTAGGTGTGGCAGGTGTTGCCAGCGACCCTACTATTGCTAATGTTGATATTGTATACAAAGGAAATGCTACATTGTGGAGGAAACTAGCAAACACGCAGAAGTTAAAGTTACTAATACATGAATCTGAATTTATTAGCGCAGGTACAGCAACAGCCGAGATAGCAAAAACATACGCAATTGGTTACCTAAGCACTATTACAGTACCATTTGCGGGTGCTATCCGACCGGTTTTCGCAACTGACGAAGGTGCTTATGTACAACCTGGTTATGTTGCTGATGCGAATAAACAAAATCCTTTTTATGACAATTACGACACGGATTTTAAAGGTTCATTAGTTAACGATTATTGGAGAGCGAATAACTTCTTGTTATACACTTATGGTGTGGGTTCGGCAGATCAGGATGCACGTTTAACGCGTGTTTTTGATAAGGCCGTGACATCTACTGATCCGGGGGACCCTGTGGCGGATTACCTGGGAACCAATTATGGAGAAATTGTGCCTAACGGTGGCCCTCAGGCAGTTAATCAGGCTGATGTTTCAGGCCCCGGCCTTTCTGTTGCGGCTAATCAGGCACAATGGCTGTTCACTGTAACTGAAAGCTTGTTTTTACAGGCTGAGGCGGCTGAGCGCGGCTGGATAGGTGGCTCGGCAAAAACTCTTTACGAGAGTGCTGTTACGTCTTCGTTTATGTTTTTAGGTGTTGCTGCTAATGCAGCTGATTATATTGCTGATTTTGCTTCTTACGATGATGGGGGTAACAATATCAAACTTATTGCAACGCAAAAATACATTGCTATGGCGGGTATCAATAACTTTGAAGGTTGGGTTGATTACAGAAGATTAGATGGTGCCCAGGCAATACTCTCATCACCTGCCGAGCAAGAACAACTGTTATCTTTTTCGCCAGAGCGTGGCGATAAACAAATTCCTTTGAGATTAATTTACGCGCAAAGCGAGTATAATTATAACCCTGCCAATGTTGCGGCGCAAGGGATTATTAATCCACAAAGCAGTTTGATATTCTGGGATAAGGCTAAGAGATAATCGTAGTAAAATATCTTGTTTTAACAATTAAAAAAAACAAAAATGAAACTTAACTATATAAAAAGGAGCCTTATCCCAGCATTAGCTGTGGTGCTCTCTTTATCATCATGTTTAAAAGATGATAATGCAAACCTTGATTTTGATTCGGTTTCCGGAAAAGTATATGTGGGTATTGCTGATGCTAGTCCGTCAAGTTCTACTTTCAACTCCACATCTTTTGGTGTGGTATCGAGTGCTGCAGAGTCAACCACTCAACTAACTTTAACATACATTGGTGCTGCAGCTAATAGTGGTACTGATGTAACTATAAAAGTTGAAACAGATAAAAAAATCATTGACCAATATAATGCAGCAAGGGGTACAAACTATTTGCCATTAGAACCTGCTAACTATTCGCTGCCAAGTACTAAAATTACTATTCCTGCAGGCCAGAAAACTGTTAAATTCCCGGTTGTGATTAAGCCAAGTACTATAACAAATACAAATGCAGCTTATGTGCTGCCAATTGTAATAACTGATGCTTCAGGCAAGGAAATTAGCGGTAATTATGGTAAACATATGGTTTTGGTGACTATTAAAAATCCTTATGATGGTGTATACGCATCTTCATTACATTTTGTGCGTGTAAACATAGATGAAAGGTATACCAACGCTGATAAAACTTTGTCAACGGTAAACTCAACTACCAGCGCTACACTTTATGCAGATTTGGGTACTGATTATACCATGGAGTTAACAGTAAATCCGGATAATTCAGTTACGGTTACGCCTACAGGCGGAACGATTAGTGGTGATACTGAACTGCCTGGTCCGTTTACACAGGTAGGTGTTAATAAATACGATCCTGCTACCAAAACGTTCACCCTGCATTACCAATACAGAGGCAATTTGCGAATTGTTGAAGAAACGCTGGTAAGGAAGTAATTTTCTTATAATAAATTAAAACCCCGGCTGATAAGGCCGGGGTTTTTTTTATGAGTTAAAATTTATACACATAACCCCGTATAGGTGGATAATTGTGTTGAACTAATTTTTTAGATAATTAGTTTTAACCAACGGTTCATCTACCTGTAAGTGTAAGGTGCTGCCCAATACCAAGCTCAAATTATCCGGTATATGCCCTGCCGGGAAATCAAAACAAACCGGGTAATTATATTCCTTAACTATATTCATTACAATTTCTGGTACGGTTTGCCCAAACGGAATGTCGTTATCCTTTATGCTTGTAAAGCCACCAACTATTAAACCGGCAAGGTTTTGCAGCTTTCCGGCGCGTTTTAGCGTATATAACATCCGGTCAACACTGTACAGGTATTCGCCAACATCTTCAATAAAAAGCATCTTGCCGTTGTAATCCACATCAGATACCGAGCCCAGGGCGGCTATCAATAAACTTAAATTGCCGCCTGTTAATATGCCTGTGGCTTCTCCTGTGCGGTTATTGGTGTGCCAGCGGAACTCATATTTTAATTCTTCGCCAAATAAAGCCTTGCGTAAAGTTTCCAATGATCGCGCCGAGGCATCAGGAATGTTCATAGGCATTTGCCCGTGTATGCTTTGCAGGTTATAGTTTTGCAGCACGTGCGAGTGCAGCAAGGTAATATCGCTAAAACCCACCAGCCATTTGGGGTTTTTAGACAAGGGGCTAAAATCAACTTTATCTATCATGCGGATGGTGCCATAGCCACCGCGTGCGGCTATAATAGCCTTAACGCCGTCATCTTCAATAAAACGTTGCATATCCGCGGCGCGCATATCATCATCGCCCGCAAATTGATGGTACGATGCGCTTACCGTATCGCCCAATACTACCTCTAGTCCCCATGATTGCAGCAGCGCCACAGCATTATCCATGGGTGCCGGTAGTTTTTTGGCCGGGCAGGTAATAGCAATTTTATCGCCTTTTTTAAGGTAGGGTGGTTGTACGGTTGCGGTATTGGTCATATTCAATTATAAGCAAACTTTTGCATTCTGCGTATGTGCCTTAACAACTATAAGCTTTTCGGGATGAGATATACTTTTGCTCCGCTACCGGAGCAAAAAATATCCATTTGTAATTACGCTGATAATGAACTTTTTAGGCTGCGCTTTAAGCTAAATTTCCTGACGAATAAGTTGCGTCGGTTTGCTCCGCCCCATACTGCAAACTGCTTACTTACAGCTGCTTACTAAAAACCTTGCTCCGGTTTGCTCCGCTTGTTTCGCCCCACTCAAGCGGAGCAACATAACCGTTGCAATGCCGCTAGGCAATTACCGCCTGTAATCAACCTGGCGTTTTGGGTTTAGTGTTTGGCGTTAAAATAAATTATCTTTGCAGGCTACTCAGCAATATACTAAATGTCGCAACTAAATAATTTTAAACGCTATACCATTACATCGGCGCTGCCATATGCCAACGGCCCGCTGCACATAGGGCATTTGGCAGGGGCATACTTACCGGCTGATATTTTTGTGCGCTTTCTTCGCCTTAAAAAGAAAGACGTGGTATACATATGCGGATCTGACGAGCATGGCGCGGCCATTACCATAAAAGCAAAAAAAGAGGGTACAACACCCCAGGCCATTATTGATAAATACCATCAGCAAATAAAAAAAAGCTTTGAAGATTTTGGTATCGGGTTTGATATTTATCACCGTACCTCATCGCCCATACATCATGATCTGTCGCAGGAGTTCTTTCTGAACCTTTACGAAAAAGGGGAGTTTGTTGAGCAGTTTTCAGAGCAGTATTTTGACGAAGATTTTCAGCAGTTTCTGGCAGACCGATATATTATAGGTACCTGCCCCAACTGCCACAATGAGAACGCCTACGGCGACCAATGCGAGCGTTGCGGCACATCATTAAACCCGACAGACCTGATTAACCCCACATCAACCCTAAGCGGAAAGCCACCCATTTTAAAGGCCACCAAACATTGGTATCTGCCTTTAGACAAGTACCAGCCCTGGTTAGAGCAATGGATAGACAAAAAAGAAGGTGAGTGGAAGGTGAATGTGTTCGGGCAATGCAAATCGTGGCTTAAATCAGGCCTGCAACCCCGCTCTATGACCCGCGATCTGGATTGGGGTATAGACGTACCGCTTGAGGAAGCCAAAGGCAAAAAGCTTTACGTGTGGATGGATGCGCCCATAGGCTATATATCTGCCACCAAGCAATGGGCAATTGATAAAGGCAAGGATTGGCAATTGTACTGGAAGAAACAGGCCAACGAGGCCGATGATACCTGCCTGATCCATTTTATTGGTAAAGACAATATTGTTTTTCATTGCATTATCTTTCCATCTATTTTGCACGCCCACGGCGATTATGTACTGCCGCAAAACGTACCCGCCAATGAGTTTTTAAATCTTGAGGGTGACAAGCTTTCTACCTCGCGCAACCATGCCGTTTGGCTGCACGAGTATCTGGAGGAGTTCCCCAATAAGCAGGACGAACTGCGTTATGTGCTAACCTCTATATTACCTGAAACCAGCGACAGTGAATTTACCTGGAAAGATTACCAGGCCCGTGTAAATAACGAGCTGGTGGCCATATTGGGCAACTTTGTTAACCGTGTGATGATATTGATGCACAAGTTTTATGATGGCAAGGTAGAAGGCGATATAAAGCTTACAGATGGCTATCTGAACGATGAAATAGGCATATTTTACGATGCTTTGGATAGCAGCCTGCAAAACTACCGCTTTAGGCAAGGCTTACAAAGCGTTATGGATATTGCCCGCTTAGGCAATAAGTATTTAACCGACAAAGAGCCCTGGAAAACCATCAAAACAAACCCTGACGATGCCCGGGACGCGCTGCATAATTGCCTTTTTATAATCGGGCATCTGGCAACCTGCCTGCAACCATTTTTGCCTTCAACAGCTAAAAAGATCTTCGGCATGTTGAATTTGCCTGCGCAGTTTACTTTTGATGAGGAGCTGGTTTTCAGCAAAGGGCACCAGCTAAACCCCGCTGCGTTATTGTTTGAAAAGGTAGAAGACGAGGCAATTAATTTACAGATAGAAAAGTTAAACAGTAAAAAACAGTTAGCGACAGTAGTAGAGGAAGTACCTGTAACCCCGGCGAAGGAGAACATTAACTACGAAAGCTTCGCTACTATGGATATACGCACCGGTACAATACTTACCGCAGAAAAGGTAGCTAAAACCAAGAAACTGCTTAAACTTACCATTGACACGGGCATAGACCAGCGCACCGTAGTGTCTGGCATTGCTGAGTATTTTGAGCCCGAGGCCATTATTGGCCAAAAGGTAAGTATATTGGTAAACCTGGAGCCGCGTGACATTAAGGGCATTACGTCACAAGGAATGATACTGATGGCCGAGAACGCCGAAGGTAAATTAACCTTTGTTGCCCCGGTGGATGATTTTAGTAACGGTTCGGTGATTCGTTGATGTGCGGATGTGCAAATGTTTTTTGCTTATCCGGCTATAATTTGCACATTTGCAGCATTGATATGCATATCTGCACGTTGGCACGTCTGCATATCAAATTGGTCCCGTAGTTCAACGGATAGAATAGGAGTTTCCTAAACTCTAGATATGGGTTCGATTCCCGTCGGGACCACAAAACTTTTTCCGAAATCCGCGAAATTCACCGTAATTTTGCGGATTTTTTTCTTCACATACAAAATTCCATACAATTCTTTAACATAGGGGGCATTGGACTATCCAACGTTTCTGAACGCTGCTGTCATAGCTGTTGCTTTTTGATCATCATCAATTTTATTATAGCGAGCGAATGATAATATAGACTGAACATTGTAAGCCAACTGCAAAATTGATCAGTAACTAAAAGTTAAACTTTTAAGACGGTGCCCATTTACCCCTATCCATAGCTAAAAATATTGCTTTGCTACCTATGGAATTCGGCAGTGTGTTTTAACTAATAAGATATAGCTTTATCGATAATACAGTATATATTATTTTCAAGCTTAAAATATTGATTGATAATTATTTAATAGCGAACTTTGCGCCCGCCTAAGTACAACATTGGCAAGTATTTTACCCTGTTAATTTTTACTATTTTTACATGTACAACCTTTACCTATTGCAGCGTACAACTGCTAAAGTTGTAACGCCCCGGCAAGTATTAAACTTCCTTGTCGCCTTCGCGTTATTTATAGCCGCATTACCGGCTCAATTATCAGCGCAAACCGCACCAACTATCCGTTATATCTCTTCGGTGGGAATAGGTATTAATCAGACTCTTTCCCCTCAAATCATACCCACATCAACCAACGTTGCGGCTATAGGTTATAGCGATTGGGTTAATGTAGGCACAAGCCTGGGTGCGCATAACGCTAAAACGGTAACAGATAGCCTGGGTAATGTATACGCGGTAAGCACCAATAATAGCACCGTCAAAAAGTTTCCGGCGGGTGGCGGTGCTACAGTCGATCTGGGCGGGCCTTTTACTTCGCCAAGCTGCATTGCTATTGACTGGGCCGGTAATCTTTACGTAGGCGATCAGACTAAGGTTTATAAAATAGCGGCGGGCAGCACTAGTTCAACCGAGTTAAGTACGGGCTATGGTTCTATTACGGCATTAGCGGTAGACAATTTAGGATTTTTATATATAAATGATGGAGAAGGTATAAGAACGATATCAAAAGTGCCGGTTAACGGCGGCGCGGCTGTATTAACGAGCAAAGATGAATTTGCGCTGGACATAGCCGCAGATCACGATGGCAATATTTATGTTGTAGACAATTTATTCATTATAACCAGGAAAGTCGCCGGTTCAAACAGCGGACGCTCATTAGCCAACGATATGCCAGCCTACGACATAAATGTTGATGCATCGGGTATAGTATATGTAATGAGAACTAATGGAATAATAACTAAAATAGACCGTTTTGGTGTACAGCAAGATATTTTAAATGTACCTAATTTAACAGGTGGCAGTGTGAGTGGCAATGGCGATATCTATATATCAACGAGTGATAGTGAATTTATTCAGGTGGCGCATCCAACAGGGGGGTACTTTATTGATAAGGCCTTACCTACAGGCTTAACCTTTAATAATAATACAGGGAGTATTACCGGCCTGCCAAACAAGATATCACCGGCAACAACCTACCTGATAACCGCATACAATGGTACCGAAAAAGCCACAGCCAATATAACCGTGTTAACAGCTGTGGGCAATGCAAATCTGAGTGGTCTTACCATAAGCAGCGGTACATTGTCGCCTGCATTCCGTGCAAATGCCAGAGCCTACAGTGCTATGGTAACAGCCGAAACGGCGTCAATTAATATAACACCAACCGCTCTTGAGGCGCTGTCCAAGGTAACCTATAACAATCAAACGTATGCTTCGGGCTCGCCAATAAATGTCGCTTTAAATCCGGGTGATAACATTATTCCCTTATTAGTTACTACTGCATCAGGGGTTACCAGAACCTATACCATAACAGTATACAGGGCATCCCTTCCAACAGTTAGTTACGGCTCTTCGGCAACATTTGCTGTTAACCGGGCCATCAACCCTGTTACGCCGGTATCAAGTAATGTTGAAGCGTTGGGCTATGGGGCCCTGAACGATACAGGCAATTATGTAGATCAGCCTGTTCAAAAGGCGGTTGCAGATAGCCTGGGTAATATATATGCTATAAGTTACTATGGAAATGCAACCTATAAGTTCCCGGCAGATGGCGGCACTACAGTTAAGCTTGACTGGCCTAATTTCCCAAGCAGTATTGTTATTGACAGGGAGGGTAACCTTTATATCGCCAACGAGAACAGGGTATTTAAAGTAGCGGCGGGCAGCACCACTGCAACCGAGCTGAGCAGCGGTTACGGTAGTATTAGTGGATTAGCTTTAGATAATAAAGGCTTTATATACATACTTGATTATTATAGTGCAACCGTAAAAAAAGTGCCGGTTAACGGCGGCGCGGCGGTAGATGTGGGCTCAGGGTTTAGTAATGCCTATGGTTTGGCTGTAGACAATGATGGTAATGTTTATGTGGCAGAAACCGATGATACCCAAATCTTCCCTATAAAGAAAGTATCTGCTGCTGATGGCACCATCAGCGTTATCGCAACGGGCGAACAGGCGTCAGGTCTAACTATTGATGCTTCAGGCTATTTGTATCTAACCACCACCGGCTACATCGTCAGAATGAACCTTGACGGCACTAACAGACAAGAATTTTTTAGTGGGTTTTATTTTCCAGGTGTTAGTATAAGCGGTAATGGCGATATGTATGCAGGAGGAGAATTTTATTCCCGGGTGGCTCATCCAACAGGCGGTTACTTTATAGATAAGGCTTTACCGGCAGGTTTAAAATTTGATAGCAATACAGGTACCATAAGCGGTACGCCAACCGAGCTAAGTCCTGCTACCACGTACCTTATAACCGCGTATAACAGGGTCGAAAAAACTAATGCCAATTTAACTATTCAGGTTACTTCAAAAGATGCTGACCTTAGCGATCTTGCCATCAGCAGCGGCACACTTTCGCCTGTATTTAGCGCTGATATAACTAACTACACAGCGTTGGTATCGGCTGCAACTTCGTCTGTAGATATAACACCAACAGTTTTTGAAGAGACTGCCACGGTAACGTATGGCGGACAGGTATATGCGTCAGGCACGCCTATAAACGTTAGCTTGGCCGCAGGCAATAATAGTATAACTTTACTGGTTACAGCACCAAGCGAGATTACAAAAACCTATACTATAAGCATAACCCGTGAAAGCTTTCTGCCCCCTACACTTGCTTACGATGGTGGGCCATACGCGTTTCAGGTTGGTGATGCTATTGGCAATATTACGCCAACAGTTACCAATGCGGCAGCCTTTGGTTATGGCAGCCATATTGCGCAATTTGGTGCAGTTATGGAAGGAGGAAAAGACGTAGCGACAGACAGCCATGGCAATGTTTACGTTGTCGACATAATGGGATTGATTACAAAATATGCACCTAATGGCGCCGTTATTGACACGATTAATACTTATGACAACGGCGCATTTGCCGTAGCTTTAGATGCTGATGATAATATTTACACAGCCAACTCAATTGGAAGCGTTACCAAAATAGCAGCTGGTACAGGCGTAGTAACAACCTTAGCTACAACCGAGAACTATTGGTATGACATAGCGGTTGATAAAAACGGAACAGTATACGTTGCTGATATAAGTGATAATACCGTAAAGAAAATACCTGCTGCCGGCGGCACCCCCGTTGTGGTAGGCACCGGTTTTGACCAGGCGGCAAGCATAGCTGTTGACGCGACAGGCGATGTGTATGTTAGCGATCTGGGTAATTTAAAGATCAAGAAGATAAGGATGAGCACAGATGGCGGGATTGAAGATGTATTAGACAATATTTATGCGCTTTCACTCACATTTGATAAAGCCAATAACCTGTATTTTGCCGAGTCTTATACCCAGCAGATCCGTGAGCTGCCTGCAAACGGCGACAGCCAGAAAATATTAGCTTCAGACCTTTGGAACATTTATGGCATAGCCGTTGACAATAAAGGCACATTGTATGGGGTTGGATATTTCTACGAAACAGCATTGGCAATTACGCCTGCTGGTGGTTATTTTATTGACAAGAAGCTACCTTTAGGTTTAAACTTTGATCAAAATACAGGCACCATTACAGGTACACCAACCAAAAGCAGCCCTGCTAAAACTTACAACGTTACCGTTTATAACGGCATAGAAAATGTTACTGCCGGTATTAATATTAGTGTAACATCAGCCAATGCCAAACTAAGCGATCTTGCTCTTAGCAGCGGTGCGCTTTCGCCGGTATTTGCTGCAGATACAATTGGTTACACATCAACTGTTAGCGCTGCAACATCATCGTTATTAGTAACGCCAACGGCTGCTGATATGGATGCAACCATACAGATAAGCGTCAATGGGGGAAGTTTGGCTAACGTACCAAGTGGCGTTGCGTCTTCGCCGCTTGCGCTTAACACCGGCATAAACACTATATCGGTAATAGTAACGGCACAGGACGGCACAACGAAGGGGACGTACACTATTACAGCAACGAGAGAGGCCCCTTTGACGGGCAACGTAGCGTTAAGCTATGTGATCAGTCCTGTAAGCACGCTGACAAGAGTAACCGGCCCGGCGAATTATAACTACACTACCTCGGTAGCGGCCAATATTAACAGTATTACCATAACACCAAAGCCAGGTGATGTAAACGCGGTGGTGAAAGTAGAGGGAGTAGTTGTTTCGGGTGGCACAACATCCGCCGCGATACCACTTACCGGCGGTACTACGACCATACATATGGATATCACAGCCCCAGGCGGCGCTACGAGAACGTATGCAATTGCTGTGAACCGCGATGGTTCAAGTAATACAAAACTAAGCATTATAATGAGCCCTGCATCAACGTTAATCAGAACAACCGGGCCGGCGAATGTCAATTACAGCACATCAGTAGCGCCGGAAACAAGCAGCATTATCATAACGCCAAAAGCAGCGGACGCGGCAGCTGTGGTACGTGTTGAAGGTAATACAGTAGCTTATGGGGCATCATCGGCACCAATAACGTTATTGCCCGGTACCACGACAGTGCAAATGGAGATCACAGCACCAAGCGGCGTTACCAGAACCTATGCAATTGCTGTTAGCCGCAATGGTTCAAGTAACACAAGACTAAGCTTTGTAATGAGCCCGGCATCAGTATTTACTAAAGCAAGCGGTCCGGCCAATTACAATTACAGCACATCAGTAGCACCCGAAACCGGCAGTATTATCATAACGCCAAAAGCCGCAGACCCGTCCGCTGTTGTGCGTGTTGAAGGAAACATAGTAGCTAATGGGGCATCCTCGGCACCGTTACCACTCTTGCCGGGCACCACGACAGTTCAGATGGAAGTAACAGCACCAAGCGGCCTTACTCAAACATATGCAATTGCTGTTAGCCGCAATGGTTCAAGTAACACAAGACTAAGCTTTGTAATAACTCCCGCATCAACAATAACTAAAGCAAGCGGTCCGGCCAATTACAATTACACTACATCAGTAGCACCCGAAACCGGCAGCATTATCATAACGCCAAAAGCCGCAGACCCGTCAGCTGTTGTGCGTGTTGAAGGAAACATAGTAGCTAACGGGGCATCCTCGGCACCGTTACCACTCTTGCCGGGCATCACGACAGTTCAGATGGAAGTAACAGCACCAAGCGGCCTTACTCAAACATATGCAATTGCTGTTAGCCGTAATGGTTCAAGTAACACCAGGCTGAGCTTTAAGATAAGCCCTGCATCAGCCATAACAACAACAACCGGTCCGGCCAATTACAATTACAGCACCTCAGTAGCGCCTGAAACCGGCAGCATTATAATAACGCCAAAAGCAGGTGACCCGGCAGCAGTGGTACGTGTTGAAGGTAATGTAGTAGCAAATGGGTCATCATCGG
>Ga0247814_10000872_pt1 | contig 20309 bp, 15 predicted proteins | sample UWRJL179409R1_FD_179947 | JGI IMG/M metagenome (GOLD analysis project Ga0247814, IMG submission 179947) | Plant litter microbial communities from Arlington Agricultural Research Station in Wisconsin, United States - UWRJ-L179-409R-1 | ecosystem: Environmental > Terrestrial > Plant litter >... | reverse complement strand
ACGCGAACGTGACTTTTTGGACATGGGGCGCAATCTTGTCTTGAGAGTGACAACCGGTCCGAAAAACGGACAAGGCCGGGCCCAATAAATTTTGGGCATACCACTAAGACGGATGAGATGCGAAAAAACGACGACGAAGATGCAAGCAAATGTTACATGGAGCCGTCACACGGCAAGTGCGCTCTTTTCGCCGCTCTGGTAGGACCGGACTTGTCCGGGAAGACGTCCATCTGGGCAATGGAGAACAGGCAGCCAAATTGTGTTTGGCTGCCCCGGCCTCTTCGGGGACAAGTCCCCTCCTACAGAGCGTGCAGAAATCTGTAGGACCGGCTTCAGCCGGGAGAGTGTTTCCCCCGAAAACGCGGTCCTCTGAAACCAGGTCGTTAAGCTTTCATCCCCGGCAAACCCCAGGCCTCAAGCGGGAAGTCCGCCAGCGACTCCAGCAGCAGGTCGGCATGTTCGTACTGCTCGATGGGCATATGTGGATCAGGTACAGCGACGGCAAACATGCCGGCGGCTTTGGCAGCGGTTACGCCGAAGGGTGAGTCTTCAAACACCAGGCAATCGGCTGGATCGACCCCCAGGCGGCGTGCGGCAATCAGGAAAATATCCGGCGCGGGTTTGGCTGCGCCCACGTCCGGGTCGTCGGCAGTGACGACGATCTCGAACAGCTCGAACCAACTGCGGTGCAGTTCGGTTTTGGCCTTGAAATAATGGATCGATGAACTGGTGCCCACCGCGATGGGAATATCGTGCCGGGCCAGATGGCGCACCAACGCTTCGGCACCGTGCATGGCCGCAGCCTTGGGGAAGCGCTCGTCGAGCATCGGCGCGCGAATGTCGAGAAACTCGTCCACCGACAGCGGCAGCTCCAGCTCCTGAATCACGAACCCGGCAAAATCCCGAGCGCCACGGCCGATGGTGTGCTGTTTCACGGCCCAGTCGAACGTGCGGCCATAGCGGCTGGCAATCAGGTGGGTGACCTCGGTGTAAATACCTTCGGTATCCAGCAACAAGCCGTCCATATCGAAAATTACGGCCTTGATCGGGCCTCGCTCGCTTTGCAGTTCAGTCATGTTCTCGAATCCTGTTTTTTCAAACCTGACGTCAGCCTAACGTCTGTAGGAAGGCTATTGCTACCCGCGTATGAATCTGGAGTGGCTGCAACCAAATGGCCATGTAGCTGCCCAACACCTGTCGAAAAGGACTATTCGTACACATAACAGGGCAACATCGCTGGGCCGTTACAAGCCGTCGATGATAATCTCTCGCAACTTTTCACCGAGGCGGCATGATTTTGCATGGCAGGTCCAAGGCCATCAAAACCCGCCCAGGTTCAGGGAAGACTTCTTTCCACATCCAGAAACGGACATCCTCGAGTCGAACATGAATAAATCAGCAGGCATCGCAGTAGGCGTCATCGTCGTCGCAGGAGCCCTGGCTACTGGCGGCGCCTGGTACACCGGCACCAAGCTTGAAGGCGTACTGCGCGACTCGATCCAGAATGCCAACCAGGAATTGAAAAATTCGCTGGCCGGCAGCAACAGCAGCATGACCATCGAGCTGCTGTCGATTGACCGCCATGTATTCAGCAGCACCGCGCATTACCGTTTTGTTATCCAGGATCCGAACCTGTCCGCTGACGGCACCAACGCTGAATTCCTGTTCGTGGATCGCATTGAACATGGTCCGTTGCCGTTCTCGCGTATCAAGTCGCTGAAGCTGCTGCCTGTCATGGCCCAGAGCAACTTCGAGATGGAAAAAAGTCCGAGCGCTGAAAAGTGGTTTGCCATGAGCAAAGGCGTCGCGCCGGTTACGGGCTACGCCAGTGTTGGCTACGACCGCGCAGTCAGCGGGAGGCTGAACCTGTCGCCGCTGGAAATGAACGATACGGACGGCACGTTCAGCTTCTCCGGCCTGGTCGTCGATGTGGACGCCAGCGCCGATGCCGAGAAGGTCAAACTCACCGGCAACATGGACAACCTGAAGCTGGACGTCACCGGTCCCGACGGCCAGGTCGTCCTGGGTATGCAGGGCCTGACGTTCGACAGCGGCGGCACCAAGGGCAAATCCGGTTTCTACCTGGGCCACAGCAATCTGAAAATCGCCAGCGCGCTGGCTCAGGTTGCCGGACAGCCGCCCATGCTGTTCAAGGATGTGGTCAACACCAACCTGGCGCAGGAAGACAACGGCAAATTTGCGGCACAGGTCAATTACAACGTCGGCATGATCAATTATCAGGGCAACGACGTGGGTGCGGCGCAGTTGGCGTTCAAAGTCAGCAACTTCGACGTTGTGGCGACGCAAGCGCTGTATCAGCTGTACCAGACCAAAATCCTGCCGCAACAACAGGCCGCCGCTGCTGCGGGCGAACCGCTGCAGTTGGCGCTGCTGCCTGCTGATCAGCAGGTACTGGATACCGAAACGGCCAAGCTGCTGGCCGGCAAGCCGCATGTCGAACTTGAGAAGCTGTCGCTCAAAACCGCCAACGGCGAAAGCCACGTGCGGGTTGCGGTTGATCTGGCAGATCCGGGCTCGCTCGATCAGCCTTCATCCGCTGTCGCGGCCAAAAGCATTGGCCAGCTGGACGCCAAAGTCGTGCTGTCCAAGCCGATGATTCAGGACCTTGCCACGCTCCAGGCGCGCGCAGCCGGTTTGACCGATGCCGCCGCGATTGCCGAGCAAGCCAAGGCTGCCAGCGACATGGTCGGCGGTATGGCCGTGGTGCTGCAATTGGCCAAGGTCGATGGCGACAATGTGGTCTCGGACCTGCATTACGCCAATAACATCGTTGACTTCAACGGCGTCAAAATGAGCCCGCAGCAGTTTGTCGCAATGATCATGGGTAAAGTTGGCGGCATGTCCGGTCAATAAACCCAGGCGTCGGGGCTGAGCAATCAGCGTCAGCCCTGACCTCGTTACGCATCAGCCCGCTGTCTGGAATTTCGCAACATTGCGCTGCAAGTCGCGAATCACTTCCACGGATTTGTAATACACCGCCCAGTAATGGTCGTTGTGGCAGTAAGGTCTGACCGACAGGGTCAGGGCATCCGCGGAAATGGCCGAGAGATTGATGTCCACTTCCGGATTGGCCAGCACGTCGGGAATGCTGCCGATCTGCTGCTTGAGGGTTGAAATCACCGCGTGCTCGTCCACTGAGGCGGGCAGCGTTGCAGTCAACTCCATGCGCCGGAACGGATTGCTGGAAAAATTGACGATATTGCCGGCAAAAACCTTGTTGTTGCCCACCATCGTCAACACGTTATCCAGCGTGTTGATCGAGGTGACGAACAAACCGATTTCCATGACCGTTCCCGTCACATCCGCCGCGCTGATCAGGTCGCCGACCTTGAACGGGCGCAGCACGATGATGAACCCGCCTGCCGCCAGATTCGCCAGCAGCCCCGACCACGCCATGCCGATGGCCAGGCCCACCGCTGCCAGTAATGCGGCGAGGCTGGTGGTTTCGATGCCGCAATAACTCAGGATCGCAATCACCAGGAAAATGTTCAGCACTACGGTGATGAACGAGCCCAGATAGCGCAGAACCGTTGGATCGAATTTTTGCCGGGTCAGCGAAGTGCGGACCATATTGACGACAACCCCGATCAACCAGCGGCCCACGATCCAGAGCAGGATCGCGGTGACTATCTTGAGCAGGATCACCACTCCGTATTGCATGGCCACATCAAATAATGCAGTGATTTTATCGGTGCTGATATCGATGAAATTCAGATCGTCCATGATGGCGCTCCATGCCAAATACCTGCACCGCAGATCATCCTCTCAAGTGACACTGACTCGCTACTGTCACTTATGACAGGAAGCAAAGTGCCAGCGCCGTAAGAAACTGTTGCAGCCAGGCTTGCCCGCGAAGAGGCCGGTACATCCGTCCATTTCTTAGTTCGAAAAAGCTTCACGGGCAAGCCTCGCTCCCGCGGGATGGGCCTAAACCGGCGGCTGGCGCGGAACATCCGTTGGGGTTTCATGGCCTTCGATTTCCGGGCGCACATTGCGCGAGGAAATCTCGGTACGCAGCATCGGCAAGCTTTGCGGGTACTGTTTGGCGATGAAGGCGATCAGGCGTTCGCGCATATGGCAGCGGGCATCCCAACTGCGCGAAGAGTCCGCAGAACTCAGCAGCACCCGCAGCTGCATCGCCTTGGCGTTGGTGTCGGCGACTTGCAGCACGCAAACCCGGCCATCCCACAGATGCGGAATGTCCTCACAGATGCGCTGCACTTCGGCGCGCAACTCTTCCACCGGCAGCGAGTAATCCACCCAGACGAACACCGAGCCAATCAGGCTGGAGGTGGCGCGTGTCCAGTTCTGGAAAGGCTTCTCGATGAAATACTGCAACGGCACCACCATGCGGCGCTCGTCCCAGATCTTGATAACAACGTAGGTACCGCTGATTTCCTCGACGCGTCCCCATTCGCCCTCGACGATCACCACGTCATCCAGGCGAATGGGTTGGGAAATGGCGATCTGCAGGCCGGCAATCAGATTGCCCAACACCGGTTTTGCAGCGAAACCCGCCGCCAGTCCAGCCAGACCCGCCGAGGCCAGCAAGCTGGTGCCGATTTGCGCGACTGCCGGAAAACTCATGAGAATCAGCCCGGTGCCGAACAGCAGCACCAACGCGTTGACGCAGCGCACCAACACGCGGACCTGAGTCTGAATTCGCCGCGCATTGAGGTTGTCCTCGATATCCAGCGGGTTGTGAATCGCCACCGCTTCGCCCACGGCATTGACGCAACTGAGCACCAGCCAGGTGAAGCCGGCGATGACCAGCAAGCCGTTGACGTGGCGCACCGTTGCGATCATCAGCAGATCGTCGGGTGCCGCCGTCCATACCGTCTGCAAGGCCAGCAACGGCAGCAGCCACACGGTCGGGTTTGCGGCGCGATGCAGCAGTTGTTGAGGTAACACGAATGAATTGGCAATGCGCCGCAATACCGTGAAGGCCACCCAGCGAATCAACAAGGCGACCAGTACGGCGAAGCAGGCGACGATAACGGTCCTGAGCCACGGCAGGGGCAAAAGCTCCAGCCAGCTCTCGGGCAACAAGTGTTCCATCGATGGGTACTCGCAGCAGAAATGACTTTAAGTCGAGCGGACATCCTGGAGTTGACCTAAAGCCGTCCGCCGACCTCGATGGCGATAGCTGCCTGCAAAATGTGAGCCCTGCGGCCCGGGATCGTTCCCCAGCCCGTCCGGCTTAACAGGATTTGCGCGATTGCGCCTTGGTCGCGGCGAGAAACGCAGCTGATGCCAGGTCGCCCAATTGCCCGGCGACAATTGCGTCGATAAAGGCTTGGCAATCATCGGCGCTGGTATCCACGCTGAACTCCGGATGCAGCGGCGCTTCATACGGGCTGTCATAGCCGGTGAAGTTCTTGATCCGGCCTTGCTGCGCGGCGCGATACAGCCCTTTGGTGTCCCGTCGCGCACATTCGCTGAACGGCGTGCTGATATGCACTTCAATGAACTCACCGGCTGCCAGAGAGTGCCTGACGGCATCGCGGTCGGCGCGGAAGGGTGAAATCGCACAGACAATCACGATTAATCCGGCATCTACCATCAGTCGGGCAACCTCGGCGATACGCCGCACGTTTTCGTGGCGGTCGGCATCACTCATGCCCAGATCCCGGCAGATTCCCTGACGCAATCGATCGCCATCCAGCAAATAGCTGTGCAAGCCATTGTGTTGCAGCGTTCGGTCCAACTCGATGCCCAGCGTTGATTTACCGGCGCCGGACAAACCCGTCAGCCAGATGCAACAGGCGTGTTGCTGCTTCATGTCCTCGCGTTGCATCTGGTTCACCAACAGATTCGGCGCGACGATCAGCGGTTTGCGCTCAGTCATACGCGAACAACTCATAGTCGCGGGCATAGACCTCGCGCACTCGGCGGCGGGTGGCGGGGGAGCAAAACTGAATGAATTGATTGTCGGCTGCCGACGAGCGATTGATGTGTGGCAGTTCGGCTTTGACGTGAAGATGAATGCACAACTTGCGGAAATCTTCTTGCAGGGTTTCCTGACGCCCGATGAAGTCCACATTCAAATGGCCCATGGCATCTTGCAAAAAGTAATGTTGCGGCGTGAAATGTATCTGTTTCGTTATATTTTCCGTGCGCAGCCAATGACTGACGAAATCATCGAAACTGTCGTATCGGCTGACCAGCGCCTGGGCGGCCTTGTCCCGATCTTGTGTGTTGTTCAACAAGTAACTGTAAGCTGACCAGGCGCGTTGTAACGGATCGCGTACAAAGCCGAACTTGAAATAGTGCTGGAAGCGCTCGTTGAACTGCTTTTCGTACCAGTAGAGCGGCATATGCCCGGTCGGCGTGCTGCCGAACAAGGCCATGGCGACGCTGCTGCCCGCGCATTTCGGGACATGAATGAACACACACTCCAGCGCGTCGAACTCCGCTGGGAAGCGATTCTTGCCGGACAATGTCTTGTTCACGACTTGTCGGTCAATGACCGGAAGACGCTCAAGTAATAGTTCGCGCTGCGTCTTTGGAATCAACTTCCAGAGGAGGCGGTTCATAAGTAATGACCTGAAGCGAAGCAGTTAGGAAGTCACAAGCGTACAACTTACCCAGTCCTGGATGAACGTCTTTTCATACTCTTTACATTGACATTGGAATGTTGGTTTATTGTGTTCTTGTTGTAAGCAAGTTGTTACTCGGTCCAACGAAATCTTCCCTCGAACTCACTTTCCCGCGCACAACAAAAAACCCGCCGAGGCGGGTTTTCTTCAAGACCATTCCAACATCCTGTCGGTAAGCCCTCCGGGCCATGGTCGATCATCCTTGATCCTGTGCGCGTCCTGCGCATCAGTTGTTGGATCCAATCTTAAGCCTCCAGGCGCGGGGCGCACAGAGCCAATCGCCATCAGCGCGTGTAAGCCTTTCGCTATAGCGCAGGATGCAGGCGCTGCACAAACGGTCTAAAAGCGCAATTGAGCCAAAGGAGCCAGCACGGCGCAGGGCAGGCGAGCTATAACGTGGAGAGCAAGCAATTGAAACCACCGGCTCTTCATCTCGCATGAAGGGTTCAGAGCTAATAATTCGCCAGGGTGCAGACATGTCCATTTATCACCAAGGGCTCGAAAAAGGCCCGGCCAACCATATCGCGCTGACGCCGCTGAGCTTCATCGAGCGTACTGCCGCGACCTATCCCGATTATCCCGCAGTGATCCATGGCGCGATTCGCCGCACCTGGGCGCAAACCTACACGCGCTGTCGACAATTGGCGTCGGCCCTGAGCCAGCTCGGCGTAGGAGAAGGCGACACGGTAGCGGTGATGTTGCCGAATATTCCGGCGATGCTCGACGTGCATTTCGGCGTGCCCATGCTGGGGGCCGTGCTCAATACCCTGAACGTGCGCCTCGATGCGCCGACCATCGCCTTCATGCTTGCGCACGCCCAGGCCAAAGTCTTGATCGCCGACCGCGAGTTTCATGCGGTGGTACGCGACGCCCTGGCGCAGTTGGACAACCCGCCGCTGCTGATTGACGTAGATGATCCGGAGTACGGCCAAGGCCAGCAGCTCAGTGAGCTGGATTACGAAACATTGCTGACCGCTGGCGATCCCCAGTTCGAGTGGCAATGGCCGCAGGACGAATGGGCGCCCATCTCGCTGAATTACACATCCGGCACCACCGGCGACCCCAAAGGCGTGGTTTATCACCATCGCGGTGCGTTTTTGAATGCCATCGGCAATCAGATGGCCTGGGGCATGGGGTTGCATCCGGTGTATTTGTGGACCTTGCCGATGTTCCATTGCAACGGATGGTGCTACCCGTGGACCATCACCGCCCAGGCCGGAACCCATGTGTTTCTGCGCCGGGTCGATCCGCAGAAAATCATCAGCCTGATCCGCGAGCATCGCGTCAGCCATATGTGCGGCGCGCCGATTGTGCTCAACGGCCTGGCGAATCTACCAGACGCTGCCGATATCAGCTTCGAACATCCAGTGCATGCAATGACCGCAGGCGCCGCGCCGCCGGCCAAAGTCATCGCGTCGGTCGAAGCCATGGGCATCTGCATCACCCACGCCTACGGCCTGACCGAAACCTACGGCCCGGTGACCGTTTGCGCCTGGAAAGCCGAATGGGAAGAACTGGCCGCCGACGACCGCGCCACGATCAAGGCCCGCCAAGGCGTGCGCTACCCGACCCTGGAAGGCGTGATGGTTGCCGATCCGTTGACCCACCAACCAGTGCCGAAAGACGGCACGACCATCGGCGAGATCTACATGCGCGGCAACACCGTGATGAAGGGCTACCTCGGCAACCCGACCGCCACCGACCAAGCCTTCGATGGCGGCTGGTTTCACTCCGGCGACCTGGCGGTCTGGCACGCCGACGGCTATCTGGAAATCCGTGACCGGCTCAAGGACATCATCATTTCCGGTGGCGAAAACATCTCGACCATCGAAGTCGAAAGCACGCTGTATCGACATCCCGCCGTCCTTGAAGCGGCTGTCGTCGCCAAGCCCGACGAGAAGTGGGGCGAAACACCTTGCGCTTTCATCACCCTGAAACCGGGCCATGAAGGCGTCACCGAAGCGCAAATCATCCAGTTCTGCCGCGAACGCATGGCGGGCTTCAAAGTCCCGAAAACCGTGGTCTTCGCCGCCCTGCCAAAAACCTCGACGGGCAAGATCCAGAAGTATTTATTGAGGGAGTGGGCGAAAGGCGGTTAATACCGATTTTGTAGGAGCCAACTGGTTGGTGAGGCGTCGTGCCTATTCGCAAGCAAGCTCGCTCCCACACAAGTTCATTCCTTGTATCTCGACCAACGGAGAACCCACGCCGTGCAAGCTTCAAACAACATCCAGATTTCCCGCTTTACGCCAGCCGACCAGCAAGGCGTCATCGACGTGATTGTGCCGATCCAGCGCGAAGAATTTGGCATCGCCATCACTGCCGATGACCAACCCGATTTGCAGTCCATCCCCGACTTCTATCAAGTCGGCAGCGGGGACTTCTGGGTCGCTAAACACGCTCAGCACATCATCGGCACCATCGGCCTTAAAGACATCGGCGCACAGCAAGCCGCGCTGCGCAAAATGTTCGTCGCGCAGGCGTTTCGCGGGCGGGAATTCGGTGTTGCCGCGCAGCTATTGAACACGCTGCTGGAGGAAGCAAAACGGCGCGGCGTACAGGAGATCTACCTCGGCACCACCGAAAAATTCCTCGCGGCGCACCGCTTTTACGAGAAGCACGGCTTCATCGAAGTCGGCAGAACCGAACTGCCGAAGCGCTTTCCGGTGATGGCGGTGGACAGCAAGTTTTATGTTTTGCGGCGTTGAAGCTGGCCCCCGTCGCGCACCGTGGGACCGGATTTATCCGGGAAGGCGTCTGCGAAGTTCAACTCAACGGATTGAAATTGTCCCCAGCGCTACAAAACCGTTGCTTGATTGCCTGGCTGAAATCAGCGTGGTCCTTGCTGGCCCGCGCCGACCATTCCCGGCATTTTTCCCGGAAATACACCTTGGCGCCTTTGCGGCATTCACGGTATTCGATTGACCCGCGCCGATAGTTGGCGCAGACGCTGGTGCCTTCGATGCGGTCGTTGATGACAGTCCATTCGGCCGCGTAGGTGCGTTTGCCGTCCCATTGCCAAACGGTGTCCCTTTCAACGTTCTGCGCGATCACGCGTTTGGTTCGCGCAGGCGTTTGCTCGGCCTTGAATCTGCTCAGATAAGAAGCGGAAACCATGCCCTGAGCGACGTCGTTCTGGCTGGTATGCGGGAAGTGACCATAGCGGCAAGTGGCTACGGCTTCGTCGATGATGTTGTCCGGCTTTATGCACTCGGCCAGGGATTTTGGCGGGAGCAGGGCGTCGGTGGTATAGATCGGTGGCACCGGGCTGGAAATGGCGGAAGGGCCGGGTGCGATACGCGCTTGGGGGATCAATTGCGGAACCGGGGTATGGCGGCTGAACAGGTAGCCGCTGACCGTTGCAAACAGCAGCAGCGCGAAGACATTGCGGAACAGGTTGGACGCATTGGTTGGCCGACGTCGGCGGGCACGCGGTGCCAAGCCATCATCGTCGGCACTGAAGCGCTCGTATGAATCGGGGTCATCCTTGCTCGTGTCCATACAGCCGTCCTTGATAGGCCGCGCATCCATTGCGCTTCAGGGCAGAGATTAGATCGAATGGCGGCTTATTGCCAGCACTGAAGCCGGCCTTGGCATCATCCCGTAGGACCGACTTTAGTCGGGAGCAAGTCCTCCCGGCTAAAGCCGGTCCTACGGATCGAACGTTCAACGACAGTCGATCCTCCGCGGGTTTAAACCTCCTTCAACAACGCATCCGCCACCCGCAGACTCAGTGCCGCGCCGGTCAGCGTCGGGTTCACGCAGGACGACGATGGCATGACGCTGGTGCCGGCGATGAACAGGTTGTGGTGGTCGTGGGTGCGGCAGTCACGGTCGACCACCGAGTTTTTCGGATCGTCGCCCATGATCGTCGTGCCCATGATGTGCTGGCGATTCTGGAAGCCGACGTCGGTGCTGAGGATGTCGGCATCAAGCAGCTTGGCGAACTGCTTGAAGTCCTCCAGCGCCTTCTCTTTGCCAGCGTGCCAGTAGTCCGGAACGCTGTAATAGATTTCCGGCACCGGCAAGCCAATCGCATCGAACTTGGTCTTGCTCGGCGTGACGCGGTTTTCCGGCAGCGGCAGGGTTTCAAAGTCCACCGCCCAGTTCAGCGAGCGCGCCGATTGCAGACGAATCTGCTCGTCGAGTTTCGAACCCAGCACGCCTTTGGAAATCAGCGTCGAGGTGATCTGCGATGTCGGCACCGTGTTGCGCACCTTGATCTTGTAGCCGGGGTAATCCTTGCGGAACGCACCGTCGCGGCTGTTCAGATACACCAGCAATTGCGTCGGGCCTTCGCCGGGCCACATGTCTTCCTTGGTCATCACGTTCATGCTGATGCCGGTGTGATCCATCAGATTTCGACCGACCTGATCCGACGAGTTGGCGATGCCGTTCGGGTATTTATCGGACGTGGACATCAGCAACAGCTTCGGCGATTCGATGCCGTAGGCGGCCAGCACGAAATAGCGCGCGGTCAGTTTGTGTTGGGATTTGTCCGGGCGCATGTACCAGATCGCGGTGATCTTGCCGTCGTCACCAGCTTCGACTTTGTAGACCACCGAGTTCTCCAGCACTTTCGTACCGTGACGCTCGGCTTCGTCGATGTGCATGGAGCCATCGTACTTGGCGGCAATCGGGCAGACCGGATTGCAGTTGTTGTTGCCCGCGCACGGCGGACGTTTGCCGTAAGGGCGAGTCGCGCGGCCGTTGGGTTCGAGGATCGGGTTGTAGCCGCCCTTGCTCAGCAGCTCCGACAAACGCTTGAACATGTAGCTCGGCTTGAGCCCTTCCATCGGGTACGGAATCGAACGCGGCGGATAGGCCGCGCCGCCTTGCCCGCTTTCATCCTGGCCATCGACCCCTGATACGCCCAGTTCGGTTTCAGCCCGTGCGTAAAACGGTTCCAGCTCGTCGTAACTGATCGGCCAGTCGCGGCCTCGGCCGTACAGCGAATTCAGACGGAAATCGTTGGGCAACATGCGCCACAGCGACGAACCGAAGTGCCAGGTGGTCCCGCCGACAACGCGCAAATACGAGGTGTTGTACTTCACCGGCCCGACTTGCTGCAGGTAATCGCCATAGGTGGACGGCGCGTGGGGCAGGCTCGGATACGGCGAGCCGGCACCTTGCAGCTTGGCGTTGGCCAGGGACAATTTAATCGGCGCATTGCGGAAGGTTTCGACCACGTCACGTCGATTAACCCGCGGACCGGCTTCCAGCACGATCACCGATTTGCCCGCTTTGGACAGCTCACTGGCGATCAAACCGCCCATGACGCCAGAGCCGATGATGACTACGTCGGCGTCGAAATCAGCGTTGCTCATAATCTGGAATCCTTTGTATCAGCTGGCTTGGCGCCCCATGTAGCCGGGCCGCCACCGTAAGTGGGGATGATCAGCGTGGCGTGGGTCGGTTGGTACATCATGGCTTCGGAGTAGCTGATCATCTGTGCATCAGCCCCTTCGCCGACGATGCCCAGGTACCAGGCGGAAATGATGCTGACGGCCGTGGCTTTCAACGATGGATCGGCGTCGGCCAGCGCCAGATACTCATCGACGTGTTTAAGCTGCTTATCGGCGATCAATTGCGTCAAAGCCGTCACGTTTCCGGCAAAGTTCGGCGCGCGGCGGGCCAGGGCGGCGTAATAGCGCGAAGCCAGAACCGGATTGGCCGAACGGCTGACCAGAAACTGCGAAAGCGCGATGAAATCAGCGGTCGGCGCATCAGCCGCCAGCACTGATTGCCAAGGCAGCACGCTGCCCACCAGCGTCATCAGGCCCAGCGTTACCGAGCCGCGCAGCAGATTACGGCGGGACAAGCCCTGTGGGGTTTCAGCCTGGGTGGTGCTCATTGAAGTATCCATTTGCTCAAGCTCCCTTGCGGCGGCGGGCGATCATCCACACCACCAGGCCGATCAGCAGGCACACAAGAATGATTGCCGGGATCGTGAATTTGGCCAGCTCAGCGAGCGGCGCCTTGGGGCCGCCTGCGCGGCTTTGGGCGACGTCGGCGGCCGTGACTTTCAGCTCAGAATTGCCATAGCGCGACAGCACGTAGTTGCTGACGTCGGCGATCTGCTGGTCATTCAGGCGATCAGTGAACAGCGCGTCCGGCCCGAATGCCGGCATGTCCGCAGCCACGCCATCAACCGTGCGATGCACGCCGTAGACGATGGCGGCGATGAGGTTGTCCGCACGCGTGGTCGCGGTGTTGTTGAACAGCGACGGGTATTCTTTGGTGCCTTGGCCATTGGCCTGGTGGCAGTTGGCGCAGGTGCCGCTGAAGATGTGCCAGCCCGGATTGTCTTCCGGCTTGGTACCGCGCAAGGTCAGCTCGTCGGTGGAGGCCGCGCCGAACTCGTGACGGGCTTTGTTCTCAGCGGATTTGACCGGCGGCGTCTGCTGCAGATACGCGGCAATCGCCTGCAAATCGCTGGCGCCCAGATACTGCAGGCTGTGCTCGATCGCTTCCGCCATCGGCCCGGCTGCTTGCGCTTTGCCAGCCACATGACCGGTGCGCAGGTAAGCGACGATTTCCTCGTTGGACCAGGCGCCGATGCCGCTGACCTTGTCCGAACTGATGTTCGGCGCGTACCAGCTGCCCAGTGAACCGCCGCCCAGCGGCTTGCCGTTGTCAGCGCCCATCAGGAAATTGCGCGGTGTGTGGCAGGTGTCGCAGTGCGCCAGGGCGTTGACCAGATAATCGCCACGGTTCACTTCAGCGGACTTGCTCGCGTCCGGCTTGAAGCGCGCGTCGCTGTGGAACAGCAGATTCCAGCCAATCATCGACGCGCGAATGTTGAACGGGAACGCCAGCTGAGTCTTCTCCGACGGCGTATCGACTGGCTGCACTTCCTTCATGAAGTAGTCGTACAACGCAGCGATATCGCTATCGGTCATCTTTGCGTAGGACGTGTAGGGCATCGCCGGATACAAATGAGTGCCATCGGCGGCCACGCCATCACGCACCGCGCGGGCGAACTGCTCGTTGGAGTAGCTGCCGATGCCAGCAGTTTTGGACGGGGTAATGTTCGTCGAATAAATCACCCCCATCGGCGAGCTGAGCGGATAACCGCCAGCAAACGGCTTGCCTTCGGGGGCGGTGTGGCAGGCGACACAGTCGGCGGCAACCGCCAGACGTTTGCCGGCAGAAGCCGTGGCTTCCAGTTCCTGGCCGAAGGCCGATCCCGCCATACAGGCGAGCAGGCACAGCAATCCAGCAAAGGCCTTGGGCAGGCCTCGTCCTTCACGAGCGTAACGTGACATTTGTTTACCTTAGGCAGTTGCGGCCTGGCTTTTTCGAGGTTCGGATTCGGCTAACGCGCTTGGTCAGAACCAACGCTCACGGAGGCATCGGCTCAGCGCATGCGACAGGGTGTCGCACAAAACGAGGGGAATGTTTCATATCGCGAAACATTCGGCAACATCTAAAACAGGCAAAGTGCTATCGAAGGGAACGGTCACAGAAGGCTCTAGACCGGGCTTCTTGGCTGAAGCCCGCAGCCCGTCTGGCCTAGACGTACGATGACTGATGAATTCGAATGGATTGGATTTTTGAAGATTTGTGCCATTTGTTTTGTGGAAGAGCTGTGGAGGCGAATGGTCGTCATAGTCTGGACTCCGCGCGGCGCGGCTCGCCGCATTATTTCCATGAGGAAGCCAATGAGCGGGAACAAAACTACCGGCACCAACTGGGTTGACCCGGACGATGCGCCTGAACTGACGGACGCTTTTTTGAGCGCGCCGATGAATACAAGGGCGAGCGCGTCGTCAAACGTGGCCGACCCAAAGCTGAAGCAGTACGCGAGCGGATCACCATTCGTCTGGCGCCTGACGTGCTCGAACAATTCAGAGCTTCAGCCCCCGGATGGCAAACCCGGACGAACGCCGCACTCGCCGATTGGCTCAAGACGCACACGCCTTCGGAGTTGCAGGTGTAGGTGAGTGCGATTGGTTGTCTGAGAGGTCGCAGGTGCCAACGTTGGTGGGGTGCTCGTGGGACCGGATTTATCCGGGAATGCGGCATTTCTGACGACGAAAATACAGCGAATGTATCGGCCTCTCCCCGGATAAATCCGGTCCCACGGAGCTTCATTAGTTCAGATGGTTGTGTGCTGTTTGATGAGCGTCGACTTGTTGGCGAGGCGCTGGTCCTGCAAAAACAAATGAATCGCCTCGCGAATAAATTCGCTCCTACCAAAGCGGCGAAAATTCCGTTGGAGCGAGGCTTGCCCGCAAAGAGGCCGGTACATCCGCCCGCTCCAATAACGAACAGCGCAAATGCTATGTTCAGCGTTTGCGCAGTACCCACGATTCCCTGCGCAAACGCCGCACAATCACTATTTAACCGTGCCGCGTGAAAGCTCCATGATCATGCGCGTCAGCAGGTAAATCCGTGGCGAGACGCTTTCGACTTCCGCGTATTCCTCAGGCGTGTGGATGTTGCCGCCGACGATGCCGAAACCGTCCAGCGTAGGCACGCCGACACTCGCGGCCAGGCTTGCGTCGGCCGCGCCGCCGCTGCCTTCGATGGTCAGCGTGCGGCCCAGCTCGCCGTAAATGCCTTGCGCAATGGCCACCAGCTTGTCGCTTTCGGCGGTTTGCGGCATCGGTGGCAGGCCACGAATCAGCTTCGTCGAGACTTCAGTTTCCGGGATGAGTTTGTCAGCCGATACGCGCGCGAGATCTTTCTCGATCCGGTCGAATTCTTCCGGCACCGCTGCGCGCACATCGGCCTTGGCGGTGGCTTGATCAGGAATGACGTTGGTTCGGTCACCGGCATTGATCGTCGTGAAGTTGATGGTGGTCTTCTTCTCCGGATCGCCCAGTTTGCCCAGTTGCAGGATCTGATGCGCCGCTTCCATTGCCGCGTTACGCCCCAGTTCCGGCGCGACACCGGCGTGGGAAGCTTTGCCCTTCACATCGACCACCGCCGTCGCACTGCCTTTGCGCCAGACGACCAGGCCATCAGCGGGGCGCCCCGGCTCCAGGTTCAACGTCACATCGTGTTGCTTGGCGGTTTTCTTGATCAGGTCGGTGGCAGCGTCCGAACCGGTTTCTTCGCTGGCGTCCAGCAGGAAGGTGATCTGCGCGTAGTCGGTAAAATTCAGATTTTTCAGAATTTGCAGTGCGTAGATGCCGGCAACGATGCCGCCTTTATCGTCCATCACGCCCGGACCGTAGGCGCGTCCGTCCTTGATGTGGAAAGGGCGGGCAGCGGCCGAGCCTTCCTTGAACACCGTATCCATGTGCGCCAGGAGCAGAATTTTCGCCTTGCCCGTGCCCTTGAGCGTGGCGATCACATGCTTGCTTTTATCTGGCGCGGTATTGGGGAAGGTCTCAATGGTCGCGCCGAGTTTTTTCAGTTCCTCGACGACAATTGCGCTCACCTTGCTCAGCCCCGGCTCGTAACCGGAGCCCGAATCGATATTCACCAGTTGCTCCAACAGCTTCAGCGCGGGCTCTTTGGCTTGCTCGGCGCCAGCCTGAACCAGTTTGTCGGGAGTCGCCGCCTGAGCGAGGGAGCCGCCACCGAAAGTGACAGCAAGCGCCAGAGCGGAGGCGAGGGCAGAGCGGGAAAATATCAACGGCATGAGTCGGTCCTTGAAGGGCTGGATTGATCGAAACCACCCTAACGATTCTCGCGACGTTGCGCATCTGAAAATAATCGAGAGCAGGCGATCCGGGTGCGATCCACTACTGAAGTGGTTGCTCTAAGCTGGAACGCTTCGTGCTTCCCATTTATCTGGATAGTCAGGAGTAAAATTTTTGACGGTTGTGACCGGTGCAGCTTTACCTGCTCGCGGCGCCCTCGCTCAAGCGGATACCTGCAATCTTCCCGGCCTCTAAGGCGGCAGCGGCGAGTTCTGCCTTCGCCCCCGATTCAACTTGGTGTGAACATGACGAATATCCTCTCAGGCCAGGATGCTTCCCTGGCTTCTGAAACCCTGCCCATCAGCGCAGGTCCGTTCGTCGAGGCGTGCGAAGTGCTGGTCGTGCAGCAGCCACTTTTTGAAGACGGCGAGCCGCCAGTGGGCGTGGTCATCCATGCGTATCAGCCCGATGTGCTGCGAGACATTCTGGTCCGGTTGATCAATTTGCATGAGCGCCTGCACCTCTACGTCACCTGCGTGGCCGGGCGTGACGATACGGTACGTGCCCAGCTGGCGGGCAGCGGGCTGAATTATTCGCTGTACCGGGTGGCCGATCACGGCCGGGATATTTTGCCATTCCTGCAGATGCTGCCGTATTTACGTGCCGACAACATTCACACCCTGCTCAAGCTGCATACCCGAAACTCGATGCGCCAAGGCGCGGCGAACGCCTCGGGCGATGACCTTTTCGATGACCTGCTGAGCCCCGTACGCTTCCGCCAATCGGTGGAGCACCTTGCCGATCCGGCGCGCCATCCATTGCTCGGCAGCGAGAAGTATTGGCTGCCGGTCAGCGAAAACCTTGATCAAGACACCCGCACACATCTGGTCACCCTGGCCGAGCGCGCCGGCTTTGACCCACGAGGAATCGACGACGCGCATTTTTTTGCTGGCACGATGTTCTTTGTGCGCGCCGACGCCTTGGCTCCCCTGGAGCAGATGCACCTGACGGGCAAGGATTTCGAAACTGAACGCGGCCAGCTTCAAGGCACGCTGGCACATGCCCTGGAACGCTTTTTCGGCCTGCTGGCGAATGCCGGGCAACAGCAGCGCAATGTTGACCTGTATCGGCGCTGGCTGGACACCCGGCAACTGGCTGCCGCCGAGTTGGAAGGTTTGCCGGCGCGACTGGCAAGCTGGCCCCAGCAACCGGGCGTGTTGGTGGTGTTGACCGATACCACCGGTGACATTGCGTTGCTGCGTTCCAGTCTGGAAAGCATCGAGCGCCAGCTTTACGGGGCGGCGGCCGTCGTGGTGTTGTCCAATGCCGAACCGGTAGGGGTGACGCCGGCCGACAATCTGGTCTGGCTACCGCTGGCTGAGTCCTGGCCGACCCAGCTCAATGAGTTGCTGCAAGGTATCGAGGTCGACTGGTGCTTCCTGCTGCGCGGCGGCGACCAACTCGATCGCCACGCGCTGCTATTGCTCGCCGAAGGCATCGCCCTGAATCCTGGTATCAGCGCTTGCTACAGCGATGAAGACTCGCTGAGCGCAACCGGCTGCCAGGACCCGGTATTCAAGCCGGACCTGAACCTGGATCTGTTGCGCAGCTATCCGTATGTCGGCCGGGCGCTGGCCTTCAGTCGCGAGGCCGTGTTGGCCGTCGATGGCTTCGATCCTGCCTTCGCTGAACTGGCGCCCCATGACCTGCTCTATCGGGTGATTGAAACCCATGGGTTGGGCACCGTCGGGCACCTGGCCGATGTGCTGGTGCACCAGGCAATCAACTTCGGCCAGTGGCTCGGCGAACCCCAGGTCAGCGCGCACTCTGCCGCTATCGTCAAGGCGCACTTGCAGCGCCTGGGCGTGGCTCATGAACTGCGCGCCGGACCTTTGCCGATGGTCAATCGCGTGGTTTACCAACACGCCACGCAGCCGTTGGTGTCCATCGTGATTCCCACCAAGGACTGCCTGCCGATGCTGATCCGCTGCATCGAAAGCATCATGGAGAAAACCCGCTATACGAATTACGAACTGATCATCATCGACAACAACAGTGAAACCGCCGAAGCCCGGGATTGGTTCAGCGGCGTGGAGCGCTTGAACGACGCCAAGGTGCGCATCCTGCGTTATCCCCACCCTTTCAACTATTCGGCGATCAACAATTTTGCCGTCAGCCACGCCCTTGGCGAATACCTGGTGCTGCTCAACAATGACACCGCCGTCATTGATGGGGACTGGCTTGACGCACTGCTCCATCACGCCCAGCGGCCGGAAGTGGGAATAGTCGGCGCCAAATTGTTATTCCTCGACGGGACCATTCAGCACGCAGGCGTGGTACTCGGCTTGCGCGGCGTCGCCGACCACCCATTCCTGCGCGAGCCAATGCAGTCCAACGGCTATCTACACCGTTTGCAGGTTGACCAGAACTACAGCGCGGTGACCGCCGCCTGCCTGATGATCAGCACCGAGCTTTATCGTCAGGTGGGCGGACTGGATGAGACCGGCCTGACGGTTTCCTTCAACGACGTGGATCTGTGCCTGAAAGTCGGCCAGGCCGGGCGACTGATTGTCTGGACGCCTTATGCGCTGCTCATGCACGAATCCAGCGTAAGCCAGCACAAGATCGACACGACCAAACAGGCAGCCAAGCGCGAACGCTTCAAGCGCGAACAAGCGGTGATGTACCAGCGTTGGCTGCCGTTGCTTGCCAACGACCCGGCCTACAACCGCAACCTGACCCTGGAAGGCAGCGGCTTCGCCCCCAATTGCCGCAGCGAGGCGGGCTGGCAGCCGTTCGCCAGTCGTGTTCTGCCTTTTGCGCTGTGCTACCCCGGCGATTTTTCCGGCTGCGGGCATTACCGGGTGCGCCAGCCCTTCGCTGCCATGCAAGCCGCGCAGCTGGTCGACGGCGCGGTGAGTGACTGGGGGCTGCAACCGGTGGAGTTGGAACGCCTGGCACCGGACACGATCATTTTCCAGCGGCAATACACGACGCCTCAGTTGGAGTTGATGCAGAGCACCAAGGCGTTCTCCAGGGCGTTCAAGGTTTATGAACTGGATGACTACATTCTCGATATGCCCACCAGCAACCCAGGCCGAGAACTGCTTCCCAAAGACATTGCCAAGCGCTTGAAGAACGCCGTGGGGCTGTGCGACCGGCTGGTGGTGTCGACGCAGCCGCTGGCCAATGCGCTGAAAGGTTTTAACGCCGACATTCGCGTGGTGGAAAATCGCCTGCCAAGCCAGTGGTGGAGCGGCTTGAACAGTCTCCGCCACCAAGGCCGCAAGCCTCGGGTCGGTTGGGCAGGTGGCTCGGGCCACGGCGAAGACTTGCACGTCATCGTCGAAGTGGTTCGTGAACTGGCAGGTGAAGTGGAATGGGTGTTCATGGGCATGTGTCCGCCGGCATTGCGTCCCTACATCCACGAATTCCATCGGGGCGTGAGTATCGAGAAATACCCGGCACGCCTGGCCAGCTTGAACCTGGACCTGGCATTGGCGCCTCTCAAAGACAATGTTTTCAACGCCTGCAAAAGCAATTTACGGCTATTGGAATACGGTGCCTGCGGCTTCCCGGTGATCTGCTCGGACACCCTCGGTTATCGCGGCGACTTCCCGGTGACCAGAGTCAGCAACAAGCCCAAAGCCTGGATTGCCGCGATCCGCGAACACCTCGCCGAACCCGACGCCAACGCCACCGCCGGAGATGCCCTGCGCAGCGTGGTACTCGACCACTGGATGCTCAAGGACGAACACCTGCTTGCGTGGCGCAACGCCTGGCTGGCGGATTGAATCAAGAGGCCTGCGTTCTGTGGCTGGTATGCCTCCGGCAAGTTTTCTCCCACACGAGCGTTGCTTTGGTGGGAGAGGACTCGTCCTCGAAGGGATTGGCAGGCAATGAAGTGCAGTCAGGTAGATTGAGGTTGGCCCGGGCTGACTCATCGAGGACGAGTCCTCTCCCGCAAAGGGATGGATAGCCAGAAACAACAAAGCCCGCACAAGGCGGGCTTTGAAAATTTCAGAACTGCTTACGCGTCCTGATATCGAATTTGGTGCACCAGACGGGATTCGAACCCATGACCACTGCCTTC
>Ga0247814_10000869_pt1 | contig 20339 bp, 22 predicted proteins | sample UWRJL179409R1_FD_179947 | JGI IMG/M metagenome (GOLD analysis project Ga0247814, IMG submission 179947) | Plant litter microbial communities from Arlington Agricultural Research Station in Wisconsin, United States - UWRJ-L179-409R-1 | ecosystem: Environmental > Terrestrial > Plant litter >... | reverse complement strand
TACAGAATATCTTGAGATGGTTATAGAATTCCTGTTGCACTTTTACTCAGAAATTTCAATCCAAACTGGTGCGTGGTCACTGGTTTTTTCCCATCCGCGAACATGACGGTCAACACCCGCCGATTGTAATCGGTTAACTACTTGCGGACTCATAAGAAAATGATCAATACGGAGCCCGGCATCACGACCATATGCATTTCTGAAATAATCCCAGAAGGTATATATTTTCTCATCAGGGTAAATTTTCCGCAACGCATCGGTCCAACCCTGATCGACAAGTGTTTTAAATGCCGAGCGCACTTCTGGTCTGAATAATGCATCATCTGTCCAACGCTCTGGTTTGTAGACATCATTTTCGGTCGGAATAACATTATAATCACCTGCCATAATCACAGGAATATCAAAAGAAAGTAATGTTTTGGCACGTGCATTAAGGCGTTCCATCCATTGTAGTTTATAATCTAATTTAGGTCCGGGTGCAGGATTTCCATTAGGCAGATAAAGGCAAACAATAACAATTCCGTTTATCATTGCTTCAATATAACGGCTGTGCGTATCTTCGGGATCACCGGGTAAAGCACGACCTATTTCTTCAATGTCGTGATTTCGCGACAGGATAGCGACACCATTCCAGCTTTTTTGTCCGTGCCATATTGCTTTATATCCTGCATTGGCTATGGCTTTGGCAGGAAATTTTTCATTGGGTGATTTAAGTTCCTGCAGGCAAACGATATCGGGTGTGGCAGTTTCAAGCCATTTTAGCAATACAGGCAATCTTCCGTTAACGCCATTAACATTATAGGTAGCTATCTTCATAGTAGTATTCTTTACTTAAAAATATGGATTATAATTGTTGATGAATACCGAATTTTTGTTATTCGATATCTTTTATGAACTCATCGTATTCAGCATAGAATAATTCAAGAGCATCCATTTTCTCATTAAAAAAAGCGTAAATCTCATTCCAGTACGAGCGATTGCTTACTGTAATTCCGGTTTTTTCGATCCAGATCCGGCTAATAGTTTTACCGGTTTCCAATGTATAATTCTTCTGAAAAACCAAATCTTTTATAAAATCCTCCTCTAGGATGCTTTTTAACGCTTGCAGTTTTTCAAAATAGGCAAGGCGTTTTTCATCACTTCGGGGTTCAATATCTATACTTACCTGCGCTTTAGTATTATCTACAAAAAATTTAAAAGAAAAGTCCTTTATCTTGGTATCATACAACATCCATTTGCGCGGGTATTTTTCGGCGAAAGTAATCCAGAATTCCTGCTTTAATTTCTGATTTTCCTGTTTTGAATACATATCGGTTGAGTAGCTTATTACACTGAATTTTTGAAATCTATTGTTTTCTTTGCATGCGATTCAATATATTTACAATACAAAAATAAGCTTTTGAATATGAATTTTCAGGACTTTCTTACACGTATTCTTTTGATTGAAACTCAGATCCTTCCTGCTGGAGCAGCCCATCTTATCATGATGCCACCTGAACGCAAAGATATTATGAAAGATTTGGATATGGAATTAGTTAATCCCAGAAAGGCCGCAGTCATGATGTTGTTTTATCCAAAAGACGGCGAAGTGCATCTTGTGTTAATTGTTCGGAATTCCTATCCGGGCGTACATTCTTCACAAATTGCTTTTCCGGGTGGAAAAGTAGAATTGTATGATACTTCATTATCAGATACCGCTCTGCGCGAAACACAAGAAGAGATTGGAATATCACGTGAAAAAATTACTATAGTGCGGGCTTTTACCCAAGTTTACATACCGCCAAGTAACTTTATGGTTTATCCATTTTTAGGCTACAGTAATGAAGAACTTATATTTCTTCCAGATCCTGCTGAAGTTGCCGATATCATCGAACTTCCTTTGCATCAATTCATGGACGATTCAATATTGGTATTGAAAAAAATGAGTACTTCTTATTCGCTTTCTATTGATGTACCCGCATTTAAAATTGCCGATCATTATGTTTGGGGTGCTACCGCCATGATGTTGAGTGAGTTGAAAGAAACGCTTAAAAAGGTTTTATAACCTATATCTTTTTGTAAATTTGTAGTTCACGTTTTCAAAAAAACTGTTATGGGATTATTCAAAAGAAACCCTTTTGGACATATACTTTTTATCAAAAAATGGTTAATACGTATTTTTGGCGCTATTACCCACAAGCGCTATAGAGGATTCAATGATTTGTATATTGACGGCTCTGAAATCATTAAAAATCTGCCCGATACTAATGTTCTTTTTATATCCAATCACCAAACGTATTTTGCTGATGTTGTGGCAATGTTTCACGTATTTAATGCAAGCCTCAGCGGTCGGGTAGACAATATCAAAGGCATTGGTTATTTATGGCAGCCGAAACTGAACATTTATTATGTAGCCGCAAAAGAAACGATGCAGGAAGGATTGCTTCCTAGAATATTATCCTATGTAGGTGCTATAACCGTAGAACGAACCTGGCGCGCCAAAGGAAAAGATGTTCAGCGTGAAGTTAATCCTAATGATACTGAAAATATAAAAATAGCTCTTGAAGACGGCTGGGTAATTACCTTTCCGCAGGGAACGACAAAATCATTTAAGCCTGTCCGAAAAGGTACCGCGCACATCATTAAGCAGCATCGTCCGATTGTAGTTCCGATTGTTATTGATGGCTTTAGAAGATCGTTTGATAAAAAAGGACTGCGTTTAAAAAAGAAAGGAATTCTTCAATCGTTTATTATTAAAGAACCTTTAGAGATTGATTATGACAATGATACCATTGATGAAATTGTAGAAAAAGTTGAATTTGCGATTGAACAGCATCCGTCATTCCTCAAAGTAATTCCCGCAGAAGAAATTGAAGCGCTCGAAGAACTGAACCATTTGCGCCAATATAAAGTTTAATTACAATTCTATCTTCTTCAATTCTTTATAATTGGCAAATAGTTTTTTAAGCAATATGCCGTAAAGCAACTTATAAAACAGCCAGAATATCCCTAAAATCAATCCGATAAATAAAATAGAAATTGCAGTACATGCAGTAAGGAAATAAATCCTGTTGCCTTCAGCATCTGCGTTATTCATCATTGTAATCATCTGTTCATTGTGATAGAACAACATAACAATCGAAAGGATGATACTTAAAGAAGCAACACCCAAATTGTACCAAATGTAATTTTGAACTGTTTTACGTGTCCGGAGTATATTTTTCATCAGTAAGTGCGTCGAATCGGTTGTAGAAATCATTTTATAATTCCTGTAAAACACAAAGATAAAAGCGGCGAGAACAATATAATTGATCACGTTAAAAACCAGCATAATATGATCCATACCATAAGCGACAAGCTTTGCCTGGTACTTTTCATCGCTAAAGCCAAGTGTGATAAAATTCCAAAAAACAAATTCCACCAAGCTAATGATCAATATCCACTTTACAATAGACGATGATTTTTGGTGCGTCATCTTGTAAATTTCTTTTTCTGATACCTGCTCAAAAGAATGTTCTTCTTTCTTCCAGGCTTTCTTTAACAGATCTAATTCTTCCATAATCCTTAAGGATTTAATATTTTTTTCAATTTAGTTTTAATCCGGTTCATTTTCACGCGCGCATTGACTTCACTGATACCCAACGTCTCCGAAATTTCCTGATAATCCTTATCTTCAAGATACATAAAAACCAATGCCTTTTCAATATCATTGAGTTGGTAAACCGCCTGATACATCAGTTTTATCTGTTCTTCTTCTTCATAATTATAATCTTCCTGCTTCATAAAATGCCTGCTGCCGTCAAAAGAAGAAGTGGCTATTGATCGTGTGCTCTTGCGGTAAAGTGTAATCGCAGTATTCAGTGCCACGCGGTAAGCCCAGGTAGAAAATTTACTTTCTCCGCGAAATTTCGGGAAAGCTTTCCAGAGTTGAATCGTAATTTCCTGAAACAAATCCTTGTGCGCATCTTCGCCCGAAGTATACAGCCTACAAATCTTGTGGATGATATTCTGGTTCTCGCGAAGCTGCTTGACAAAAGATTGCTCTAAATCGGGATTCATATTGGCGTTAGTAAACTTAAAGCGGGTTTTGTTACAAAATACACGATTTTTTATGAGAAGCACAAAGTTTTTCAGGCTTTAAGAAACAGTGTCCCGCTTTTCGCTCTATCTTTTTTGTAAAGACAAAAAAGGATGCCGCTGCAATCGGGGCTAAATTATAATGTGAAGTAATTTATCAGCGGCTTTTCCAACAGAAAATTTACAACCTTTTCCGGTAATATATAAAATCCGCCGCCGTTAAATTCGTACCTTTATCATTACAGAACAATAGCACTTTAAACATGAATATCCCATCATCTAAACTGCCTCGGGTCGTAATCGTTGGCGGTGGCTTTGCCGGCATTCAACTCGCTAAAAAATTGAGAAACCAGCCGGTTCAGGTGGTTCTCATCGACAAACACAATTACCATACTTTCCAGCCTTTATTGTATCAGGTGGCAACCGGCGGACTCGAAGCGGGTTCCATCGCTTACCCAATACGGAAAGTAGTTCAGGAATATAAGGATTTCTATTTCCGCCTGGCGCGCGTGAATGAAATCGATACTAAAACACAATGCGTCAAAGCCGATATCGGCGACCTGCATTATGATTATCTCGTTCTGGCAACAGGTTCTAAAACTAATTTCTTCGGAAATAAGGAAATCGCACGCAACAGCATGTCGATGAAAACCATCCCCCAATCCTTAAATATCAGGAGTTTTATACTCGAAAATTTCGAGCAGGCTTTGTTGATCAATGATGAAAGCGAACGCAACGCCCTGATTAATTTTTGCCTTGTCGGCGGCGGACCAACAGGTGTAGAACTTGCCGGCGCTTTGGCAGAAATGAAAAATGCCATCCTTCAAAAAGATTATCCTGATCTTGACATTGCCAAAATGCAGATCAACCTCATTCAGGGCGATGACAGGATATTGAATACCATGAGTGAAAAATCCTCTAAAGCAGCAGAAGATTTTCTGGTTGACCTGGGTGTCAAAGTACATAAAAATGTCAGGGTTTTAAGTTATGACGGAAGAACGGTAACCACCAATACCGATCTTGCTTTTGAGACTGCCACGGTAATCTGGACTGCAGGAGTACAAGGCGCTGCTGTTCCCGGACTTGATGCTGATGCCTTAATCAAAAACGTAGAGCGCATCCGGGTTAATGAATACAATCAGGTGCGGGGATATGATAACATCTTTGCTGTGGGAGATATAGCTTCTATGGAATTGGTTCAATATCCTCAGGGGCATCCCATGATGGCGCAACCCGCCATACAGCAGGGAAATTTACTCGGGAAAAACCTGATCCGGAAAATAAAGAACCAGAAAATGGAAGCGTTCAAATACAACGATAAAGGCTCAATGGCAACCATAGGAAGAAACAAAGCGGTTGTAGATTTGCCGAGTTATCATTTTCACGGTGTTTTTGCTTGGTTTGTATGGATGTTTGTACACCTTTTTTCACTTATCGGATTTAAGAACAAAGCGGTTGTTTTCCTGAATTGGGTATACAATTACATTCGCTTTGACCGTGAGGGAAGGCTTATTATCCGTCCGTATAAAAGGAAGAGTTTTTATACTTTTACAAGTGATGAAGTTTAGGATTGTGTGTGATGCAGCTGGTTTTGCAAAAAAAAGTTATTTAGAATTTTTCTGGGTTTCTGAATAAATCGCAACAGTGATCCCCGATTATTCTTATTTCTAGTACGCTTCAGGCATTATCTTCGCAAAAAAAATCGGTAATATTACCGTTAGTGTAGAGTATTTTTCCTTATTTTTGAAAAAAATTATGGCAACTTTAGTAAAAACTATAAGTCGTGACAGTATTGCGGAAATTCCTGAAATAGGCAATTTTACGAAAGTTCTATTTTATTTAAGGCAAAATAATATTGACTGGATTTATTTTAGCTATTTTAAACAAATCACAACCTTTAGTGATGAAATTATTTCTGCATGGCTCAATATCAATTCTAAAACTTTAAGAGCCTACAGAAAACCTAAAAGTGTTTCAAAAGACAATATTAAAGAGCACTTAGTTTTATTGATTTCTCTTTACGAACACGGAATAGCTGTTTTTGAATCTAAAGAGAATTTTGATAAATGGCTGCTGTCAGAAAATCACTTACTCGACAACAGGTCTCCAAAAGAATTTCTTGATACGATTACCGGAATCAAATTTATTGACGATAGACTTACAGCTATTGAATTTGGCGATAACGTTTAATTATGGCGGTCTTTAAAATATGTAAGGAAAAATATTCTAATTCTTTGGTTGCTTCAGGAGTGCCTAACCGGTGGAACAAAAAAGACGAATTTGTTATTTATACAGGAGGAAGTCGGGCTTTATCTACTTTGGAAACAGTTGTGCACAGATCTGGAATAAGTTTTACGAGTCCCTATAAGTTGCTGACTATTTTGATAAATGACAAAAAAGTGATTAAAGAGATTGACATTTCTGACTTGCCAGGCAATTGGAAAACTATCGAAGCTTATGTTGAATTACAAGAAATAGGCTCTAAATGGTATCGCTCGTTTGAATCATTGGTACTGAAAGTTCCTTCCGCGATAATAAATCAGGAATACAATTATATCATCAATACCAATCATCCTCAATTTAAAAAGAATATCATTTTAAACAGCATTGAAGACTTTATTTGGGATAAAAGATTATTATAAACCAGGCTTTTGCCTTTTGAACAGCAAAATAAGAATTCTTCTTAAATTTTTTCCACTTTATAATAATTAACCAGCAAATCCACAAATTTACTATAGCTCTCCAATCCGTCTTTTTGCTGATTGAACTTCAGGAAGTTATCGTAGAAAATCTTGAATCCGGTTTCAATAAATGATTCATATTGTTCCCAAAACACTTCGGCTTCTTTGTAATTCTTCAGGATTCCGGGGTTGACTGTTGGCAGTAACGCATCCAGTACCTTTTCATCGCGGATTTTCCAATTATGGAGGCAATAGCGCAACGCATAGGAATAACCTGAATACTGAAAATAAAGATTGTCGTTTTTTACCGATGCGAGATATCCAATGAAATTTGCTTCGCTTTCTGATGCATAACCCAACTGGTGTGCCATTTCATGCGTAGTCGTAGTTGGGAAATTGTACATGGGCATTTTGTCATTTACCTGCGCTTCATTCGTAAAAGGATTGAGATAGCCCGCAAATCCCATATAGGTCAGAGGCAAACTAAGCAACGATTTTTTAACGCTTTTATTTTTATATCCGAAAAAAGGATACTGCTTTTCGAGATTGTTGTAACCGTTGAGATTCATATCAAAAACCTCTTCCTGCGTGTACGGAAAAACTACCTTAAGGCTGTCATTCTTAGCCAACTGGCTGTGGATCGCATTCGTTTTCAGGATTAGCTTTTTGGTAAAGGCCAGTAAATCGGCATCAGTATATTCTTTTTGGATCTGCATTTTGTCGAACAGCCGAACCCTGTAATAATTGGTTGCCCACAAAAGATGAAAGAGAAAATAAAACACCGAAAGGCAGCTCAAGATTTGAAGGCAGTTATTCTTCCAATCGGTTTTCCATGTTTTGCGTTGCTTCCAAATCCATTTTAAAATAAAAAAGATAGCGATAAAATACAGAATGTCGCCAACAGAAAAAGGAATGTAGCCAAAAACAACCCGTTCTGCATTGGCAATCTTTACATATAAACCATTGCTGTAAAACGCTTCGACAAATTCGGGGAAAAAAGAAATGATTTGCAAAACTACAATCTGCAGCAAAAGTAAAAGCGGTAAGAGGTATTTGCGCGGCACAGATTTAATTTTAAAATGTAAATATACAAATGAAATGCTAACGGAACTTTGTAACTTTGACCTTTCGATTGAATAACTTTTAACATCACATTATAAAAATGAGCCAGGAAATCAGAAACCTTGAACCCAAACCACTCTGGAATAAATTTGCCGACTTGAATGCCGTTCCGCGTCCGTCTAAAAAAGAAGACCGTGTTATTCAGTTTATGAAAGACTTTGGAAACGCACTCGGACTCGAAACTTTTGAAGACGATATTCGCAATGTCATCATCAGGAAACCCGCCACTCCCGGAATGGAAGACCGCAAAGCATTGGTATTGCAGGGACATTTGGATATGGTGCACCAAAAAAACGGCGATACCAATTTTGATTTTGATACACAGGGCATAGATATGTATGTTGACGGTGACTGGGTTCGTGCGCGCGGTACTACACTTGGTGCCGATAACGGATTGGGTGTAGCCATGATCATGGCCATTCTGGAAAGCAAAGAGATCAGGCATCCCGCTATTGAAGCATTGTTTACCATTGATGAAGAAACGGGAATGACCGGTGCGCTGAATCTAAAAGGCGGAATCCTTCGCGGCGATATCCTCCTTAATATGGATACAGAAGAAGATGATGAGATTGATATTGGCTGTGCCGGCGGAATTGATGTTACGGCTACCCGAAGCTATCATGAAGAAGCAACTCCGGAAGGTTCTGTGGGTTATACGATTACGGTAAAAGGATTGAACGGCGGCCACTCCGGAATGGATATCCATAAAGGATTAGGCAATGCCAATAAAATCATGAACCGGTTGTTGTTTGACGCATTTGAAAACTTTGGGCTGCAGGTGGCGGAAATTAACGGCGGAAGCCTTCGCAACGCCATTCCGAGGGAAAGTGTTGCCAAAGTCATTGTAGCACAGATGTATGATGAAGCCTATGTGTTTGATATGCAGGAAATCATCAATGATATTAAAACCGAATTTAAAACGACCGAACCCAACCTGGTTATTGAAATTGTAAAGAGCGATTTGCCCGAAAAAGTTATGGATCTTGGCGTACAGGAAGGCATTATCCGTTCGCTTTACACCGCACATAATGGTGTTTACCGAATGAGTGCGGATATGGCCGATTTAGTGGAAACATCGAATAATATTGCACGGGTGGTGATTAAAGACGGTGGAATTTCTATTGGATGCCTGACCCGTTCTTCGGTAGAGACCAGTAAACTTGACCTTGCCAATGGGCTGCGTTCGGCTTTTGAACTGTGTGGGTGCGAGGTTGCTTTTGCGGGCTCTTATCCTGGGTGGACACCGAATGTGAACTCTGAAATATTAGAGGTGCTTGTTGCCATTTATGAGCGGCAAAATAATGAAAAGCCCAAAGTAGTGGCTTGCCATGCCGGACTGGAATGTGGCATCCTAGGGACGAACTATCCGGATATGGATATGATTTCCTTCGGGCCAACCATTCATGGCGCGCACTCTCCGGATGAAAGGGCTTCGATACAATCGGCACAAAAATTTTGGAATTTCGTTTTGGAAATATTGGAAAATATTCCGGTAAAGGCTTAATACTTATTACTGACAGGCTGTTGCAGTTTTTGCAATAACTAATTGTGTTTTTGCAATAGGCAGTTGTGTTTTTGCAATAGCTTCTTGTGTTTTTGCAATAGCTAATTGTGTTTTTGCAATAGGCAGTTGTGTTTTTACAATAGCTTCTTGTGTTTTTGCAATAGCTAATTGTGTTTTTACAATAGCTTCTTGTGTTTTTACAATAGCTTCTTGTGTTTTTGCAATAGCTAATTGTGTTTTTGCAATAGGCTGTTGTGTTTTTGCAATAGCTAATTGTGTTTTTGCAATAGCTAATTGTGTTTTTGCAATAGCTAATTGTGTTTTTGCAATAGGCAGTTGTGTTTTTGCAATAGCTAATTGTGTTTTTACAATAGCTTCTTGTGTTTTTGCAATAGCTAATTGCGTTTTTGAAATAGCTTGTTTGGTTTATGTAGCTTCTTAAGAACCATCTCTAAATTCACCCGGAGACATTCCGGTTTGTTTCTTAAACAGCTTCCCGAAATAAGAATAATTTTCATAGCCTAAGGCATCGGCAATTTGTGAAACGGATTTGCCTTTGTCGATCAACAACCTTTTGGCTTCGAGAATAACGCGTTGGGTGATGATGGCGGTAACGGTTTCGCCGAGGATATTTTTACAGATCCTGTTGAGATGCTTTAATGTCATATTCATTTCGGAAGCGTAGAATGACGGAGACTTTTGAGTTTGATACTGTTTTTCAAGCAGGTTTTCGAACTGTCGGATTTTGTGGTTATAAGGATGTATGGCATGATTGTTTTCGGCGGTATATTTACGCGAAATTTCAATATGTACTGTATCGAGCAGGTTGATTATTTTATCGTTGCTCTTCAATAACGTATTGGCGCCTTCAGCGACCATGATGTTGAAATAGGCACTTATTTCCTTTAATTCCGTTTCATTCAACTGCAAATAGGGTTTACTTTTAACCGATTCGTAAAATGGATAATCTTCTATCTTTTTTGTGCCGAAATAAGTATTGTAAATTTCCTGTGAATAAAAAACGATATAACCGTCGCTGTCATTCGAAAGATTCCACTGGTGTATTTGTCCGGGTTGTAACATAAAAAGACTTCCCTTCTTAATTTCGTAGCGATCGAAGTCAATTTCGTGTACACCATTTCCATTAGTAAACAAAACCAGCAGGTAAAAATTATGGCGGTGCGGTTTCTCTACAAAAGAGTGGGTAGTGAGGTGGTCTTTAAATGTATTGACATACAAATCCGTTTTACGGAAATCCTGCTTAAAATGCCGAATGTCATAAACCGGATGTTTTTTCATAAAATGATGATGTCTTTTTTAGAACAGTATTGGCGAATTTACGAAATACATCGCAAACAGTTTGTATGTAACTTTGTATAAAAATAAATCATGTTAAACAGCCTGTACCACATCCTCCGCAATGATTGTCCGAATTGTCACAAAGGAAAAGTATTCCGTGACAAAAGTTTTTTTTTCAGCCTTGGTTTTCCAAAGATGAATGCGTATTGCAGCCACTGCCATTTTAAGTTTGAGAAAGAACCCGGTTATTTCTTTGGAGCGATGTTTATCAATTATGCGTTGACAGTCGGGCAGGGAATCATTACTTATTTTATTGCGCGGCCGTTTTTTGATGAAACTTTCGATTTGAAAATTATCCCCATCATTGCAGGTGTCATTTTGCTGCTGTGTTTCTTTAACATCAGGCTGTCGAGAATGATCTGGATTTATATGTTCAAGAATTATTCGATGTGATTATTTGCGCTTCATCGGATAGGTTTCGCTTGCCGGTTTCCCCTGGCTAGTGCCGGAAATTGATGCCACGAGGCTATCCTTATTAACTAAAGTATAAGTGATTTTTTTGGGAAAATCGTGCTGCTGATTTTCAAAAACCAATTGCTTTGCGGTTGACTTCGTCATTTTAAAAACAACAGGCTGGTCATTGTTTTGCCCATTTACTGTGGGAATATACAACAGTTCGCTGCCTTTTTGCGTGAGCACGATCGTTTCATTATTGAGCGTGTCTTTGTCCCTTATAAAATAACTTTTTCCTGAAAGTGTGCTATCGTTGGTCTTTTCCCAGGTTTCAGACAAACGGCCTTGTTCCATGTTGTTTTCCCAGGTTCCGATAAGCCAATCGGTTGCAATCATTTGGTTTACTTTTTCAGATTTTTTGCACGATACTATTGTAAATATAATAGCAAATACAACAAAGACTTTTTTCATTTTTATGTGGATATGGATTCATGAATTTTTCACGGTGCAATATTATGAAAAAGTTGCCAATTAGCCCGGATGGAAGCGGCATCCTTTTTATTCCGTTTTTCACGGATAAAAAGATAGAGCGGACAGCCGGAAACAGCTCCTTAAAAACCATTTGTTAAGGATGATTAACTATCAAACTATTTTTCATAAATTTGCACTCCAAATAAAGGAATAAATAAAATGTTAGACAGACTTCAGATAGTAAAACAGCGTTTCGACGAGATTTCGGATTTGATTATTCAGCCCGATGTTATCGCCGACCAGAAGCGTTACGTACAATTGAATAAAGAATACAAAGACCTTAAAGCGCTGGCTGAAAAGCGCAATGAGTATGTTAGTATTATGGATAATATTAACGAAGCCAACGAAATCATTGCTGATGGAAGTGATGCCGAAATGACAGAAATGGCAAAAATGCAGCTCGAAGAAGCCAAAGAAAGACTTCCGGTTTTAGAAGATGAAATAAAATTCATGCTGATTCCGAAAGACGCGGAAGATGCCAAAAACGTAATGGTTGAAGTGCGTGCCGGAACCGGTGGAGATGAAGCCAGTATTTTTGCCGGGGATTTGTTCAGGATGTACACTAAATATTGTGAAAGCCGCGGTTGGAAGACTTCGGTCGTGGATATGAACGAAGGCAGTTCGGGCGGATTTAAAGAGGTTATTTTTGAAGTGACAGGAGAAGACGTTTACGGCACTTTGAAATTTGAAGCAGGCGTTCATCGCGTGCAACGTGTGCCGCAGACAGAAACACAGGGACGCGTGCATACATCTGCCGCGACTGTGATGGTTTTGCCGGAAGCAGAGGAATTTGATGTGCAGATTGATATGAATGAGGTGAGAGTGGATTTTTTCTGTTCTTCGGGACCAGGCGGACAATCGGTAAACACGACCAAATCAGCAGTGCGTTTGACACACATTCCGACCGGATTGGTAGCGCAGTGCCAGGACCAAAAGTCGCAGCATAAAAATAAAGACAAGGCATTAGGCGTTTTGCGTTCGCGTTTGTACGAGCAGGAATTGGCAAAGAAGCAGGAAGAAGATGCTAAAAAGCGTACCTCTCAGGTGAGTTCGGGTGACCGTTCGGCAAAAATCAGGACTTATAATTATGCTCAGGGACGCGTAACCGACCACAGAATCGGCATGGATATTTTTGATATGGATGGTGTGATGAATGGTAAAATCCAGAAACTTGTCGACGAATTGCAACTGGTTAACAATATGGAGAAATTAAAAGAAGCCAGCGAAGTATTCTAAATAACAAGCCTCATTTATTGGGGCTTTTTTTATGCATGGTTTTTACAAACTTTCAGAATTTAGCGCATTAAATACTATGACAACGCAACAACTCACGGAGCAGATTAGAATTAAAAATTCATTCCTTTGTATTGGATTGGATGTTGATTTGGATAAAATTCCGAAGCACCTTCTTGCAACTGAAGATCCTATCTTTGAATTCAACAAAGCCATTATTGATGCTACGCATGACCTAGCAGTCGCGTATAAGCCTAATACCGCATTTTATGAAGCTTATGGAATTAAAGGCTGGCAGTCGCTACAGAAAACAATTCAATATCTCAATCAAAACTATCCTGAGCTATTTACAATTGCAGATGCGAAACGTGGTGATATAGGAAACACTTCGGGAATGTATGCCAAGGCATTTTTTGAAGACCTTAATTTTGACAGCGTTACTGTTGCGCCCTATATGGGTAAGGATTCTGTTGAGCCGTTTCTTGCCTTTGAAGATAAACATACCATTATGCTGGCGCTGACTTCCAATGAAGGCGCATTCGATTTTCAGACTTTGGGCGTTGATGGCATTGAATTGTACAAACAAGTGATTGCAACTTCCAGAAACTGGAACAATGCTGTAAACCTGATGTATGTGGTTGGTGCAACGAAAGCAGAATATTTTGCAGAAATAAGAAAGATTATTCCCGATAGTTTTCTTTTGGTTCCCGGAATCGGAGCACAGGGCGGAAGCCTTTCTGAAGTGTGCCAATATGGATTAAACGACCAGGTTGGTTTGCTTGTCAATTCTTCAAGAGGGATTATTTATGCATCGGATAGCATAGATTTCGCCGAAAAAGCCCGTGATGCCGCATTGCTAGTACAGCAGGAAATGAAAGCAATATTGCAAAAGTAAATTACATTTTCTCAGTCAGATATATGTAGGCTTTGATACCATGGTGTACAAATAGCGTGGAATCGTTATTCGGGAATTTTTCATAATATTCCGCATCCGGTTTGAGTATTGTCATGTTGCCGGTTCGCACATAATTATTTGACTCGTAATAAGCCGGACTTTTATATCCCTTGAGTTTTTTAGAAACCATTTTTGAAGCTACTTTGCCTAAAAAAAGCTGGTATTTTTTTACGGCTTTTCGGTTGTATTTTCCCAATTGGTTGTGCATGTAACCGACGAGGATATTCTTTGGGAACGGTAGTTTTTTGATGATTTTCTTTGCGTTCTTGAATGGATTTACAGTATTAAAATCGTTTAAGGTTTGTATGGAAACCGGTAGTTCCGGAACCCAATCAACCGGATTTACTACAGAAACCGACCAGCCAGCTTGTGTTGCCATTTCATAATCATACGCAAAATAAAGGTTACCGGGTTTTGGCGCCGCGCTGCAATAGGTTTTGAATTGAATGTCATTAGGCAATACGCCAGTTTTTTGATAATACAATAATTGAGCAGTGACCAAATAAGCGATTCCCGCACCTTGGCTATGTCCGAAAATGATAAATTCCTTCTTTCCTTTTGAATAAGAATCTTTTATTTTTTCTTTGATGTCTTCGATAAGATATCCTGTTGCCAATGTCCATCCAACATGTACCGCAGCTTTTGGATTGTCTGCAAAATGGTAATCAAAGCACTGCGTATCGTTGAGTTGTATTTTTCCGGCAGCGGGAATCATGGCCGCGTAAAAATTACCCATCCAGCTTATCGGATTGTTGGTCGTACCGCGAATACTGATGACGGATTGCGTAGGCGTTTCATACATTTCCCAGGAATTTTCGAGTCCCATTTCCTCAGATCGATATTTCCTGTCTTTCTTTTTGTATATTTTGCTTTCGGGGATTTTATTATAGAAGCTGCTGTCTGCCCATCGCGAGTAAGCGAAAAGCAATTGAAGGTATTCTTTTTTGTCAAAATTGGGTTTGAGCCGCTGACTCACTACATGTTGACTGACAAACAGTAAGAGCAAAAATAATGTTCTTTTCATTCGAAATATTTAACAGCCTCAAAGGTATTTGTTTTGCATATCTTAGCATTATAGAATTTCGAGGTTTTATTGTCGTTTATGAATATTACACTTACAGATCAAATTGGCCGAGAAATAACTTTGCCCGTAAGTCCGAGGCGCATTGTTTCTCTCGTTCCTTCGCAAACAGAACTATTGTATGATTTAGGTTTGGAAGAAAGAATTGTTGGTATAACCAAATTCTGTGTTCATCCTTATCATTTCAAATCAACCAAAAAAATCATCGGTGGTACAAAAAAAGTACATTATGAAAAAATCAGATTGCTTGAACCCGATTTGATTATTGCCAATAAAGAAGAGAATACGATTGAAATAGTTGAAGAATTGCGTAAGATTTGTCCGGTTTGGGTAACCAATATTATTACGGTCGAAGACAATTTTAGAATGATTAATGATTTTGGCCAACTATTCAATTGCCGCACCGAAGCACAAAAATGGAATGATAAATTATCTTTTGCGCTGAACGATTTCAAAATATTCGTGGCAGACAAACCTGTTTTAAAGGCAGCTTACTATATTTGGAAAAATCCTTACATGGTTGCGGGTTCAGACAATTATATTAACGAAATGCTCAAGATTAATCATTTTCAGAATATCTATGAAAATAAATCCCCTTATCCCGAAATTGAAATTAAGAGAATCCGTTTGGAAGGCGATCCGGATTTGGTATTCCTTTCTTCAGAACCTTATCCGTTTAAAGAAGAAGACGCTTTCGAAATTGGGCGTTTTACCCATCATGCCAAAACAATCTTTGTAGACGGTGAAATGTTTTCATGGTATGGCAGTCGGTTATTGAAAGCACTGGCTTACTTCAGGAAACTTCATGAAAAACTTTAAATAAAAAAAGCCACGCGCAAACGTGACTTTTCTAACTAACTTTAAACCAAATAATAAAACCCTTTATTATGATACAAATGTCATCAATATTGACCTGTAAAATAGTTAATAGGGTGTTATTTATTTGTTGGTATTTCGTTAAGGTTTATTTGGAATCCTGCAGTGCAAAAACCTTTCGCAATAAATCAGAAGTTCTGGCAGCCAGATTATTACGAATGTCTTTTTCTTCAACAGCAACCATTTTAAAAACCCCTTTCATCGCTTCCTGGGTTACATAATCCTTTAAGTCGGGATTGACTTTTGTGACCAATGGAATAGCGTTGTATTTTGTAATGATGTTCGTCCAGACTTTATCGGCGCCTACTTTACTTAAAGAAGTTTGAACAACCGGACTGAATTTTCCATACAATGCGGAAGAAGTAGCATTCTGAAGGTATGTTGTTGCAGAATTGTCGCTTCCCATTAAAATTGTTCGCGCATCGTTAAAAGTCATGTTCTTTACAGCGCCAACAAAAATAGGTGTGGCTTCTTTTACCGCATTTTCGGCAGCACGGTTTAAAACTTTCAGGCCTTCATCTGCTAAACTGCCCATGCCGATACTGCGAAGTGTTTTGTCTACTTTTTGTAATTCTGCCGGAAGAAGAATTTTGACCGCTTCATTCTTAAAGAAACCATCAGTGGCGGTAAGTTTGGTAACTTGTTTTGTGATTCCGTTGTTGAGTGCTTCTTTTAATCCTGCGGAAATATCGGGATTACTGATCGTGTTTCCGATTTGTGGGTACTGACTTGCCACTTGCTGTAATTCGGCACAACCAGATAATAATGCTATTGAGAATAGGGCGATGATTTTTTTCATGGTTTTTATTTTTTGTCCTGCATTGCAAATACTTTTTTGAGCAAATCGCTTGTTCGGGAAGTGAGGCTGCCTCTGATGTTTTTTTCTTCCACCGCGATCATTGTGAAAACGCCATCCATCGCTTTATTGGTCACATAATCTGTAATATCAGGATTCACTTTTGAAACAAATGGTAAAGTATTGTATTTTTTAATGATCGAGGACCAGATTTTATCGGCTCCGACTTTACCAATAGATTGCTGGACAACCGGACTGAATTTAGTATATAAATCAGAAGAAGTTGATCCTTTAAGATAAGTTGTTGCCGCAGCATCATTGCCCATCAAAATGGTTTTTGCATCAGTGATCGACATGGTTTTGATGCTTTCGACAAAAATAGGAGTGGCTTCCTTTACAGCATCTTCGGCTGCACGGTTGAGTGATTTGATGCCTTCATCGGCCAGATTGGCCATCCCCATTTGCCGTAAGGCTTTATCTACTTTTTGAAGTTCGTCAGGCATGATGATTTTAACCATCTCGTTTTTATAGAAACCATCAACAGCGGTTAATTTTGTTACCTGTTTCGTAATTCCTTTGTTTAAGGCTTCTTTAAGTCCGCCCGAAATATCCGCATTCGAGAGTGTTTTTACATTCGTAGCATTTTGTGTGGCTTTCTTAATCAGGTCTTTGAATTGTGCTGTTCCAATGCACGGAATTAAAATAAGGAGTAGTGCTATTTTTTTCATATTGTTTTTTTTATCAAAGATAAACAAAGATCAGACCGTTTAAAATTTGTGACTACAGAGATTTCCTTTCATGAGAATACGATTGTTTTATTATTGTAAACCATCGTTTTTCTCTCAGCATGTAATTGTACGGCTCTTGCCAATACGATTCTTTCAAGATCTTTACCTTTTTTAATGAAATCCTCGATAGAATGACTGTGCAAAACCCGCGTGGTATCCTGCTCAATAATAGGTCCTTCATCCAATTCGGAGGTTACATAATGACTTGTGGCGCCAATAATCTTAACGCCTCTCTTAAAAGCAGAATGATAAGGCTTTGCTCCGGGAAATGCAGGTAAAAAAGAATGGTGGATATTAATTATTCTATTATGATACAGTTCGATTATGTTGGGAGTGATGATTTGCATATAGCGCGCCAATACGATAAAGTCTACTTCATATTTTTTTAGTAGCGCAATTTGTTGCTGTTCACCTTCAGATTTAATTGCAGAGGTAAAAGGAACGTACTCAAAAGGAATATTGAATTTATCCGCTACAGGTTTTAAATCCAAATGGTTGCTTATGATTAACGGAATTTCCAAATCAATCTCTCCGGTGCTGAATCTGCCAAGTAAATCATATAAGCAATGGTCATATTTTGATACGAAAATTGCCATTTTTGGTTTTTGCTCTTTCGTATATAGTTCCCAGGACATTTCAAATGGTTTTGCCAATTGTTGCGTAAAATCGATTTTAATGTTTTTGGGATTTACTCTGTCATTTTTAAATTCGCATTCCAAACGCATAAAAAAGACATCCTGGTCAGCGTCAACATGCTGGTCAAGATAAATAATATTTCCGCCAATTCCAGCAATAAAATTAGTCACTGCCGCGATAATGCCTTTCTGGTCTTGGCAATGTATTAGAAATGTAATTTTTTCCATTTTAAATTATTAACATCTAAGATGATGTTCAATCTCAAAACTAGCTTAATTTTTCAATGAAAACTGAATTTAAGTAATTTTTATGTTTTACCTTATTTAATAGCCGTTTTTTTGAAAATTCCGTAAATTGCGCACTCATATATGATATTAAATTAAAAATGGAACAAGTAAAAACCTATATTCCTAAATATAAAGTAAGAATCGTAACGGCTGCATCTCTTTTTGACGGACATGATGCCGCTATCAATATCATGCGCCGGATCATTCAGTCAACAGGTGTTGAAGTAATTCATCTTGGCCATGACCGGAGTGTTGAAGAGGTTGTTAATACTGCCATTCAGGAAGATGCAAACGCGATAGCGATGACTTCCTATCAAGGTGGCCACAATGAATATTTCAAATATATGTATGATTTGCTAAAAGAAAAAGGAGCAGGTCATATTAAGATTTTTGGCGGCGGCGGCGGTGTGATCCTGCCATCAGAAATTGCTGAACTTCATGCTTACGGAATAACGAGGATTTATTCTCCTGATGATGGACGTTCGCTGGGTTTGCAAGGCATGATCAATGATCTTGTGGAACGTTCTGACTTTCCTGTAGGCGATTCGCTAAATGGTGAACTTTCTCAAATTGAAGATAAAAACCCAACTGTGATTGCCCGGCTTATTTCGGCAGCTGAAAATTTCCCCGAAATCGCGAAGCCGGTTTTTGACATTATCCATAAAAATAATGAATCTTCTCAAATCCCTGTTTTAGGTATTACGGGAACCGGAGGTGCTGGGAAATCTTCATTAGTTGATGAATTGGTACGTCGTTTCCTGATTGATTTTCCTGAAAAGACAATTGGATTAATCTCTGTTGATCCTTCAAAAAGGAAAACCGGAGGCGCGCTTTTGGGAGATCGTATCCGTATGAATGCCATCAACAATCCAAGGGTTTATATGCGATCATTGGCAACACGCCAATCCAATTTGGCTTTGTCCAAATATGTTGCTGAGGCGATTCAGGTTTTGAAGGCTGCGAAATATGACATTATCATTTTGGAAACATCAGGAATTGGGCAATCGGATACCGAAATCATGGATCATTCCGATGTTTCATTGTATGTAATGACACCGGAGTTTGGAGCTGCCACGCAATTGGAAAAGATTGACATGCTTGATTTTGCCGATCTTGTGGCATTGAATAAATTTGACAAACGCGGCGCTCTCGATGCTATCCGGGATGTCAAAAAGCAATTCCAGCGCAACCACAATTTATGGGATGTCAATCCGGATGAAATGCCTGTTTTTGGAACGATCGCTTCACAATTTAATGATCCCGGAATGAATACGCTTTACAAAGCAATCATTGATAAAATTGTGGAGAAAACGCAGGCCGACTTAAAATCAGATTTTAAGATTACGCGTGAAATGAGCGAAAAAATATTCGTTATTCCGCCACATCGTACCCGATATTTGTCTGAAATTGCTGAAAATAACCGAAAGTATGATGCAACAGCAGTAAGTCAGGAGCAAGTAGCGCAAAAATTATATGGGATTTTTAAAACGATTGAAAGTGTAGCCGGAAAATCACCTTCAATCACAAAAACGGGAATTGATGAATATATTCTGTCCACGAATGAGGAAAATACTGCACAATTTCTGCAACTGCTCGTAAAAGAATTCGACCGTGTGAAAATGGATTTGGATCCATACAATTGGGAGATTATATTAACATGGAATGAAAAAGTTACGAAATACAAAAATCCGGTTTATACTTTTAAAGTCCGTGACAAAGAAATAAAAATCGCAACACACACCGAAAGCCTTTCCCATACACAATTGCCAAAAGTAGCTTTGCCTAAATACCAGGCCTGGGGTGATATTTTACGTTGGTGTCTGCAGGAAAATGTACCCGGAGAATTTCCATTTACTTCAGGATTGTATCCATTCAAGCGGGAAGGTGAAGATCCTTCGCGTATGTTTGCGGGAGAAGGCGGGCCAGAACGAACGAACAAACGTTTTCACTACGTAAGTGCGGGATTGCCGGCAAAACGACTTTCGACTGCTTTTGACAGTGTGACTTTATATGGTAACGATCCGCACATTCGACCTGATAT
>Ga0247814_10000865_pt1 | contig 20395 bp, 12 predicted proteins | sample UWRJL179409R1_FD_179947 | JGI IMG/M metagenome (GOLD analysis project Ga0247814, IMG submission 179947) | Plant litter microbial communities from Arlington Agricultural Research Station in Wisconsin, United States - UWRJ-L179-409R-1 | ecosystem: Environmental > Terrestrial > Plant litter >... | reverse complement strand
TTTAAAACATCTTCCGATGAATTGGATAAATTATCAATAACAACCACCTCAAAACCTTCATTTTGCAATTCGACTACTGTATGCGAACCTATGAAACCTAAACCTCCCGTAACAAGTATTTTCATATATTTAAATTTTATTTTTCAGCTGTAATATATTGTATCGTCTTTTAAATTATTGGTGTTTGCTTACGCAAACTTATTATGTTGGCGATTTCATAATATGTTTTTTTAAATATCAGTTTAGTTATTTTTGTTTGTAATGTACATCAGATAAGTTTCTCAACATTTCAGCACTTTTCTCTGGCGTAATATCTCTTTGAGATTCTCCCATCATTTCATAACCTACCATAAATTTTTTCACTGAAGCCGAACGCAATAATGGCGGATAAAAATGCATGTGAAATTGCCATTCCGGGTGCTTTTCACCATCTGTTGGAGCCTGATGAATTCCCGAAGAATAAGGGAATGATGTCTCGAAAAGGTTGTCGTATTTTGATGTTAGTTGTTTCAAAATAACAGCAAAAGCAGCTACCTCATCTTCAGTAAAATCAGTAATTTTAGTAATATGGCGTTTGCTTACAATCATGGTTTCGAAAGGCCAGATTGCCCAAAAAGGAACGATTGCTGCAAAATGATCATTCTCAACAACCACACGCTCTTTTACTTTTAATTCTTCTTTTAAATAATCCTGAAGCAAATTGGTTCCATTTTTATCAAAATAAGCTTTCAGGTTATTTTGGGTTTTCTCTACCTGCGTAGGTAACGAAGACTGAGCCCAGATTTGTCCGTGTGGATGCGGATTACTACATCCCATTACACTTCCTTTATTTTCAAAAATCTGCACGTGATTGATGTAATCAATAGTACCTAAATCAGTGTATTCTTTTTGCCAGGTATGAATAATATTTACAATACCTTCCAATTCCATTTCTGGTAAAGTCAAATCATGTCTTGGTGAGAAACAAACCACTCTCGAAATTCCTCTTTCTGGTTGCGCTTTAAAGAAGCTTCCTTCTTCGTTTCCACCAAAATCAATTGGTTCCTGTTTAAGTGCAGCAAAGTCATTTTCGAAAACAAAACTACCTTTATAATCAGGATTTTTTTCGCCATTCATACGAACATTTCCAGCACATAAATAACATTCTGGATCATATTCTGGCAATGCAACAGTATTTACCGATTCTTTTTGTCCTTGCCAAGGTCTTTTTGAACGGTGTGGTGAAACTAAAACCCATTCGTTAATTAACGGATTGTATCTTCTATGCGGATCTTCGTTTATATCAAACTTTCTCATGCTTATTATTTAGTATATAGTGATGTTCCGTTACTTATTTTAACGTCATAAATTTTCAATTCGATGCCGAAAGCTTCGTTGTATAATTTCGAAAATTTATCTTTAATTTGTTGCTCTTGTCCTTTTTTAACCAGGTTGATAGTGCAGCCTCCAAAACCGCCACCCATTAATCTTGAACCAATAACCGCCGCTTCTTCTTTTGCCAAATCTACTAATAAATCCAGCTCTTCACAGCTTACTTCGTAATCTTTAGACAATCCATCGTGAGTAGCAAACATTAGTTCACCTAACAATTCGATTTTTCCGTTGTCTAATGCTTCACAAGCCTGAATCACGCGGTTGATTTCTTTCACCACAAAAAGAGAACGTCTAAAAACATCGTTACTCATTTTGTCTTTCAAATCAATTATCGTTTGTTCCGTACAATCTCTAAAACTTTTTATTTCTGGGAAATTTGCTTTTACAATTGCAATTCCTTCTTCACATTGTTGTCTTCTTTCATTATAAGCCGAAGTCATCAACGAGTGTTTTACATTCGAATCAAACAAAATCAACGAATAATCGCTAAAGTTAGCATCATGATATGTGTATTCTAAAGTGCGGCAATCAATCTTGATTACTTTATCTTCCTGCCCCATTACGCTGGAGAATTGGTCCATAATTCCGCATTTGATTCCCACCCAGTGTTCGGCTTTTTGTCCTAACAAAGCAATATCAATTGGTTTGATATTCAAATTGAATAAATCATTCATTCCAAATAAGAATCCACATTCTAATGCTGCAGAAGAAGACAATCCAGAACCAACAGGAATGTTACTACTGAAAACGCAGTTTACACCTTCCAGTTGAAATCCGTTGATTTTTAATTGATTGATTACTCCTCTAATGTAATTTGTCCACGAATTATCGTCTAATTTTACCTCAGCCGTAACATCAATTTCAAACTCATCATTCAGGTCTAAAGCGATTACTCTGGAAGTATTGGTGTTGTTTTTTGCAAAAGCAAAACAAATAATCTTGTCGATAGCAGCAGGCAAAACATAACCATCATTATAATCGATATGTTCTCCGATGATGTTGATTCTCCCTGGAGAAAGCACTATTTTGCTTGGTTCAGCACCAAAAGTTTCCTTAAAATAGCTAGTTGTTTTATTAATTAAAATATCATTCATTGGTTAGAAATTGAAGTAGTATTAAATTTATTTTTTATTGAAAATTCACTTTTTATAGTGATTCGAATCTATAAGTTGTTTTGTGTTTGTAAACATCGTCTTTCTTCAAAACAGCACTTGGAAAATGAGCGTGATTTGGAGCATCCGGGAAATTTTGGGTTTCGAAACAAATTCCGCTTAAGGCGTGATAAGTTGTATTTTCTTTTCCTTTTAAATCAGGACCACAATTTCCTCCCACATAAATATGAACTCCAGGCTGATCAGTGTAAACATCCATTTTTAAATTAGTCACAGGACTAAAAAGCGTAGCTTTCACTTCGTTGCTATTTTCCACTACAAAAGTGTTGTCGATGTTTTTAGGACATTTTTTAGCCGTTCTATAATCGAATACCGTGTTAGCCACTTCCAGAATATTTCCTGTTGGAATACAATCTTCTCTGGTTTCAACTACTTTTTGTGCATGAACAATTAAATCCTGTCCTGAAACATCCGATTGATGTCCGTCCAAATTAAAATAACTGTGATGCGTTAAATTGATAATAGTATCTTCAGTAGTAGTTGCTTTGTATTCGATAATCAGTTCGTTTTCCTCAGACAAAGTATAAGTCAAACTTACCGAAAGTTCTCCTGGATAATTCTCTTCGTTAGCCACACTAACATAACTCAAAGTAATCGAAGGATTTTCGCCAGTTGTTACTTGATCTACATTCCAGTTTTTCTTGCTGAAATTTTCTATTCCTCCATGCAAAGAATTAGGACCATTATTGATATCTAATTGGTAATTTTTACCATTCAATTCAAATTTTCCTTCGTTAATTCTCCCTGCATAGCGCCCCACAGTAGCTCCCATATATGGAGAACCATCTAATTGAAAGGATTTTTTATAACCTTCAACAGTATCGAATCCTAAAACTACATCAACAAGTTCACCGTTTTTCAACGGAATTTTTAATGCAGTAAGGGTAGCTCCAAAAGGAATTACTTTAAGTTGTGCTCCGTTTTTATTTGTTAATTCATAAAAAGAAGCAACTGCAGATTCTAAATGGGATAAATTATTTTCGGAAGTTGACATAGAATATGGTTTATTTTTATTTATGTTGGTTGAGAAAGCAAAAATAGAAATAAACTCCGTTGTTGTATACCAGTACCCACCAGTTTTTAAAAATAGCCACTAGATTAATTTAAAATAAACTAATCTAATGGCTTTTTAGTATTATTTATCTTTTATGACAATCCTTTACTTATACCAATTTTGAAAATAGCACACGGATGACACTGATTTAAACTGATAAAAACAGATCTTATATAATAATCAGCGAAAATCTGTCTAATCTGTGTCATCCGTGTGCCATTATTGAATTTTTAGTCCGCTTAGCGGACAGTCATATTATCTTTAATCGTTTTCAATTTAATAATTGCGGTTTCCAAACCTGGCGAAGTAACTTCAAGATTAATAGTTCCTGATTCTTTGGTGCTTTTAATAATTACCATCGCACGTCCATGCCAGGCTTTACGCGTATTAGCGACATACAAATCAGTATCTTTTAAATCAGCATTATCAACTCCAACTACAACTCCAGCTCCTGAAAGATTAAATGTAAGTTGGTTTACCGCATTTGGATCCAAGATTCCTTTTTCATCTGTAATTTCGACTGTAATATAAGACAAATCCTGTCCATCGGCAGTTATTTCTTTTCGATCAACAGTTAGCTTAATTTTGGTTGCTTTTTGTGCTGTTTTCAAAACTACTGATTCTATTTCTTTATCATTTTCTATGCCTACCGCTTTTAACTCTCCACTGGCATACGGAATTGCAAAAGTGGCTTTGAACTCCTGACCTAAACCTGTTTCTTTTTCACCAATAAGCTTATCATTCAGATAGAGTCTTACTTTAGGGTATTTCGAATACACCTCAACTTCAAGATTTTTTCCTTCCTGACCTGGCCAGGTCCAACTTTCCCATGTAGGCCAAACTGCCCATGATGTAAGCTTAATTGCTCCACTTTCCGGATTAGGTTCTCGAACAGCTAAGTATAATTTTTCATTATCATTATACAACATACTTCGATAATGAGAAATGGGTTTTCTCCAGCCTGTTAAATCCACATCGCCACAATAAGCGCCATGCCAGGGATATAAATTTCCTTCCCAATGCTCGCCCGTTGGTTCACCCGGATATACATAACGTCCAATGCCCGATTCCCCTAAATAATCCATAGCTGTCCATACAAAATCACCAATGATATAATTGTGTTTTTGAACCAGATTCCAATTGGCAAAAGCATCTTTAGGATAAGATTCCGTTTGTACAATTATTCGCGAAAGCACTCTGGCATGATCGGATTCGGCGTGATGCAACTGATAGTTATAACCTGCCACATCATGTGCTGCCATTAAAGGATCAAAAATCTCCCATAAATTATCCCAAGTAGTCATTGCTGATGTTACTGGACGCGTGGGATCTATATTTCGCACTGCATTAGCCAGCATCTTAGCTGTTTCAACCGCTGCTGGTTCTTTCCTTTCGATAATTTCATTACCTATACTCCACATAATGATAGAAGGATGATTTCTATCACGCAAAACCATCGATTCTACATCGTGTTTCCACCATTTATCAAAAATACTGGCATAATCATAGGTTGTTTTCTTTTCTTTCCATCCATCGAAAGCCTCATCGATCACCAACATTCCTAATCGGTCACAGGCGTCAAAAAAAGCTTCCGAAGGAGGATTGTGCGAAGTTCTTAACGCATTAAATCCTGCTGCTTTTAACAATTCTACTTTTCTTACTTCGGCACGATCATAAGCAGCAGCCCCTAAAGCTCCATTATCATGATGCACGCAACCTCCGTTTAATTCTATCTTTTTTCCGTTTAATAAAAATCCATTTTCTGGAGTAAACTCAATAGTTCTAATTCCGAAAGTTTTTACAACATCATCTAAAGTTACATTCCCTTGCTTAATTTTGATTTTTGCAGCATAAAGATTAGGTTCCTCTGGAGACCACAACGCAGGATTTTTAACTACTAAATTTTGAGTGACCTCTTTTTCTTCATTCGCTAGCAATTCGATTTTAATATCAGCATTAGCTACAGCATTTCCTTTTTTATTGGCAATGCTTGTAGCAAGCAAAATACTTTGAGGACTCACAGTTTCATTTTTTACTCTAGTTTTAATTTGAACTGTAGCTTTTTCATTAGTTACTTTAGGGGTCGTTATTGATACTCCCCATGTTTTTATATGAATTGGATTTCGCACCTTTAACCAAACATGACGATAAATCCCGGAACCACTATACCATCTACTGTTTTTTTGTTTCGAATTATCCACTTTCACAGCAATGGTATTCTGTTGTCCAAATTTTAAACAAGGGGTTAAATCATACTCAAAAGAAGTATAGCCATAAGGCTGCATTCCTACTGATTTTCCATTAACAAAAACTTCAGCATTCATATAAACGCCTTCAAAATAAATGGCCACTTTTTGGTTTTTCCATTGAGCAGGCACTGAAAATGATTTTCTATACCATCCCGTTCCTGCTGGAAAAAATCCGCCATCACCTTCACTTGGATTATTCTTTTCTGATTTTCCTTCGATACTCCAATCGTGAGGCAAATCTAATTTTCTCCACGAACTATCATCAAAGTTTGATGCATTTGCTGTAGAAGATTCTCCTAAAGAAAATTTCCAATCAAAATCAAAAAGTTGCTTTCTTTCAAAATCAGCCTTCATTTTCTTCTGAGCCGAAACACAATTCAGCGTTAACAAACTAAATAAAAATAGAGATGCTATAATTTGTATATTTTTCATCATTCTTTTTGTTAATTATTTGTAAGTGTTTCGAAACTATATTCTCCTGATTCTAATTTGAAAACAGCCTTATTATTTTCTATATTCAAAAATTTGATTCCGTTCTTTTTTCCAATTATTGTTACATCACTTTGTTTTAAAGTGGGTAGATAAAGTGTTGCATTTGTATTGGCAGGCACAACAAAACGGAACTGATATTTACCATTTTTTGTTTCCCAACTGCTTTCAATACGTCCGTACATCGAATCATAATAGCCATTTGCAAAAGTCATTTGTCCGGCAGTATCAGGTTCTGGCTGTAAAATAAAATGTTTAAATCCTGGTGAATTATCATCTCTTTGAATTCCTAACGAATAATTATACATCCATGCTCCTACCGCTCCAAAAGCATAATGATTAAAAGAATTCATATTATTATTTCCTCCAAATCCGTCTTTATGTGTATACGAATTCAATCGTTCCCAAATAGTTGTAGCTCCCTGGGTGACAGGATACAACCACGAAGGATACGATTTATTTTGTAATAATTGATAGGCAACATTCGAATATCCATTATCCGAAAGTGCTTTGTTGACCCAAGCTGTACCAATAAATCCTGTCATTAATGAATAGGGCGGACAAACAACACCCTGATCTGTTTTGTTTTCTCTTTGTATAGAATTTACAAACTGCTTTATAGCCAAATCTGAATTTTCTTTATCCAAAATAGTAAACGCAAAAGGCAACACATAGGACGTTTGTGTATCTATAACTTTACCTCTAAACGAGGTTTTTCCTGTTGTTTTATCAATGTAGGTTTTATTGAAAAACTCCTTTCGTTGTTTGTAATATTCTGAAAAATATTCCTGATCTTTCTTCTTATCTAATAGAGCTGCCACTTTAGACATAATTTCCAAATCATAAATAAAGTAGGCTTCCCAAAATAGTGTTTTTTCGTTTTTAGAATCTTCTAAACTCAGCCAGTCTCCTAAAGAACCCCACGTATTTCTTTCTTTTTCTTTTAAAACACCCGTTTGCTTATCGATATCGGCTATTAGATAATTGGCGTAGTTTTTCATAGCCTCATAATGCTCTTCCAACAAACTCAAATCTCCATATTGCAAATAGTTTTCCCAGGCAACAGTAATTCCTGCACTTCCCCACAAGGTTTCTCCAAATCCTACACCAATAGGAGCCACATCCGGAAAACGTCCATCTTCTCGTTGGATATCCCGCATCGCCAGCATGTGTCTTTTCAGAAATTGTTTCACATCCGATAGATGAACTGCAGTTCTGGAAAAAACCGAAATATCGCCACTCCATCCTAAACGTTCATTGCGCTGAGGACAATCGGTAGGTATCGACAAAAAATTGCCATAGGTTGACCAGGTAATATTTTCCCATAATTTATTTACCAAAGTATTTGAGGTTTCGTAATGAGAAGACAATTGATGAATAGAACTCAACACCGTTCCTTTAACATTACTTAAGGGTAAAGCTTTTTCTATTCCAGTAATTTCTATAAAACGATAGCCGTGAAATGTAAATCGTGGCGTTAGGATTTCGTTACCTCCTTTAGTTGTATAAATATCCTGTGACATGGCTGCCCTGACATTTTCAAGCATCAGTAAATCTTCATTTCCTTTGTATTCGGGCAAATTGGGATACAAAACTTCGGCATAACGTAAGGTGATGGTTTTTCCTTTTGTTACATTGTTCAATATAATTTTTGGCACACCTACCATGTTTTGTCCCATATCGTAAATAAATACACCCGGACGAACTTCCGTAACTGATTGAGCTGTTAGTTCTTTTATTGGTTTAACAGTAGTGCCAAACTGACCTATTAATTGAGCATCAGTAAAATTATTGAAGTTGGGTAAATTAGCCGTTCCTTCTAAACTTACAACTCCATTTGTTCCAATAGCTACCGCCTGATGCCAACGGGAAGCATCATATCCAGCTGTACTCCAGCCTTCAATTGCTTTTTCTTTTGTGGCATCATAAACTTCACCCTGAAAAAAGCTGCTATACTTTACAGGTCCATCATTAAAATACGTCCATGTTTCAGGATTAGTTGTGATAATTTTTTCGCTTCCATCGGCATAAGTAACGACTAATTTAGCCAGCAGCGATTGACGATCACCAAAAAAATTCCAGTTTTCACCAACAAATGTGCTGCCGCCACTCCACCAGCCTTCTCCCAGAATTGCTCCCAAAACATTATTTCCTTCCTGAATGTTTGCGGTTACATCATAGGTTTGATACAAATGGGTTTTGTTGTATTGTGTTAGTCCCGGATTAAAATAATCATCTCCTATTTTTTTTCCATTTAAGTACACATCATAAATACTGCGTGCCGTAACATACAATCGTGCTTTAGTTATTTTAGGAGAATCGATTCCAAAAACGGTACGCAGCATCGGCATCGAATTCTGACTTGGATTAGCCAAAACAAAAGCTCCATTATTTCCTCCCGTTATGGCATAGCTATTATTTTCTATACTTACTTCTTTAAATGATGAGAATATACTTGAAGTACTAATATTATCAGAAAAAATCACATTTGAAGGGCTTCGGTAATTTTTAATTTCAATTTTCGAAAACTGGGCTTTTTCTCCTTTAGGTACTGAAAAACCAATATCGCCGACAACAGGAAAAGTTATAAAATCACCTCCGGCTCCTAAGGGATTTAAATTGAGATTAGCCACCAGATTTTCTTTTGAGTTCCCATCGATATAAATTTCAGTAACCCCTAAACAGCTTTGAACACTTATAGTATGCGGATTGTACTTGTTTTCTTTATTAATAATCGAATTCGGAATAGAAAAACTTTTAAAAGGAGTTTCTTTTTTATCATTTGGATGATAACCAACCCGATAAATATTCAGCTTTGCTTGACCATCTGAATTTAAAAGCGCCATATTTAATTCGACCTGAATGTAACTCTCACCGTTCTTGTTTTCCAGTTTGTACTGATTTTTATTTCGATCCATCAAACGCTGATCATTAGCGCCATAAACTAAAGATGCTTTGGTCGATTGTAGTTTTTTATCGAGCTCAATCCTACTATTAATAACAAAAACAGGGAGATATTGGGAATACAAAACCATATCATTAGCGTTACCACCAATCCATTTTGCTCCAGACCAGGCGGTTGTTTCTTTATCTGCATCCGAATTCGTTACCATTTTTGAGTTCAGCAAACCCGTTTCGAACCACGACTTTGCGGAATATTTTTTCCCTTTTTGATCCCAAAAATTTACCGTCCAATTGTACAAAGTTGTAGGCTTAAAGTTTTCGCCTTTATACTTGATATTAATGGATGCGCCACTTTTAATTTTACTGGTATTCCAAACCTCATTCCCCAGATTGTTAGTTACAATAATTTGGTAGGCAATTTGGTAATAGCCTCTGTTTTTATTTGATGTTTCCATTTGCCAACTAAAAACTGGTTCAGACACATCAAGACCTATAGGAGTTATGGCATTTTCTACCTTAAGATTCGTGATTTGGATATCTGCTCCAAAAAGAAAGCTTGGTATAGCCAGAAATAAGAAAATGATTAATTTAAAAAATTTCATATATGTAAAATTTATTTTTTTATCGGTCATATATGTTATCGCCTTTTATTATTTGTATTTGCTTCGCAAACTCATTTTTAATGGCGATTTCATTAATATATAAATTAGAATACTAGTTATAATTTCTTTTTTAAAGCATGAAGTTCAAAGCTATGTATTAAATCCAGTTATCAATACCAGTTCCTACCAGTTTTTAAAATGAAACCACTAGATAAAAAAACAAAGCATAAATAAAATCCAATATTCTTTCGAATTTCAAAGACTTTATTTATGCTCCGCTACTTGATAAGTTTAATAACTTATATATACAAATCCATGAATAATTATTTTTAATTGGGTATCATTAATGGTGTCTTATTTTTTTTGATTGATTACTACCTTTGTTCATATGAACGTTACTAAAATGGTTAAAATCAACAATTTTTTTTATATTATTTGAGTTTAGTATTTCTTTTCAATCTCAAAGTCATTCACAATTAATGCTTTTGAGTGTCAGGTTGCGCAAAATTTACATCGCTGATGCTTGTTGGCACAGCCAAAGGCAGACGAATCCATTTTTCGTTTATCCAAATATTACCATTAAAATTATAACTCCAAGCCATCATCATTGTATTTTCATCTATCAAGCTGTATTTAATTGGTGAATTTTTTCCACTTAAACGAGGGTGTAGCACATGCTTTATGATGTGTTCCACTAAAGTACTGTCTGATTCTATTTGGTAAGATCCATATTGTGCAATTGTTGTTTCATTAGACCAAGTTACAAAAGTGTAATAGGTGCCATCAGGATTAATTACTTTGTAGTCTCCTGTTACTATTTTTATAGATTCGCCATTAGCAAATGTTCTTTCGTCTATTCGCCGCCAAATGCCAACAATCGATTTTGATACAGGAGTATGGTTTTGTTCTGTCTGCGCCGATAATGTTGCCGAAAAAACAATAATAAATAATGTAAAAATGTGCTTCATAATAAGTTTTTTTTTTGTTCCTAAAATTATAATTTGTTCATTTGGTTTTCTTAAAAGCATGAAATTCAAAGCCATCCCTTTAATTAAATTTCCAACAGCAGTTCCTCCTTTTTTCAAAAGAATCTACTAGATAAAAACAAAGCATAAATAAATTTCTCCATTTATGCCTTGATTACACACACCCACTTATTATCTTAATTATTAATTACTTGGCAATCCATCAGCTTTCATACCTTGCAATATTAAAGTATTCATAATGTAAAGAAAATCACTTCCATCATCCTCATGCGCTCCATTAACACCGTAAGGCCAAAAGTGCATTCCATCTCCTTTTACCAAAGCAGCAGGGTCATTTGTCATCATTTGCAAGATTTCGTTGGCTCGTTTTCCTTGCCAAGTGCCTTTCATTAATTCAGTATATTTTGAATGTTGCCCCACTCCCACTGCATGTGCCATTTCGTGCATTGCAGTTCCAGCCTTTTGATAAGAAGCATTGGCTCCCATATTAATCCAACCCGAAAAATTGGCATCGGCAGTAGGTGTTCCCGGCGAATAATTTACCGTTACATGTTTTACAATGGAAGTAAAATTATTGTAATAGGTTGTTGCCAAATCAAATGCCGCTTTTATTCTGGTAACCGTTGCAGCATCGGCTCCATTTTGATTAAATGAATAAGTAAAATTCCCTTTTTTAATAGTACTTATTACAAATTCTTCTCCATATAAAACTCCGCCAGGTGTTATTGCATAAGGCCTGACATAATATAATGTTTCGGCTTTCAAGTTTCGAATACGTTCTTTGAATTTGTCTTCCACTTTAATTCTCGCTATTTTATTATCAGCTATTGTTGGTTTTGCAACTGTATTGTAAGCCAATCCTATTTCCTGTATAGCTAAATCACCGTGCTCTTTTAAAACCACATCAAGAAAAAGGTCATGAGCACCAGCTATTTTTACAGCACCTAAAACTAATAAAGGAGAAGCCAAATCAGCAGTTTTAAAACTCACCTGATTACCATAAGCGATTCCTTTCTTATTTACTGCGTAAGCTCGTGCATAATAAACAGTTCCTCCTTCTAAATTAATAAGTTCTACTTTAAACTCTCCTGTCCCTTTAGTAACACTTGCAATTTTTTTTGTTCCTTCATAACTAGGATTTACAGCTGTTCCATAGCACAATCCTCGCTCAAAAACACTACTCCCTCCATTGTTTTCAAGTTTAGCCCACACGATAGCTTGTTTAGCAGCAATATCTTCGGCTTCATTTGTTTTCAAAGTAGCCAATGCTCCTACGTTATCTGGTTCGTCTACCTCAGCAATCTCAGAAGAGCTTCCTGAAGAACAGGAACAAATAACAAGTAGTAATAACAGAAATAAATCAATACTTTTTTTCATCTATTTTTATTTTATTTTTTTCTAAAAAACATCTAAATTCCAACTTTCTAACCAACTTAAAACTGGTTTTTGTTTATTAAATTTTATAGGAAGCCAAACATAACTTCCATCAATTGGGTTATCCGGTTTCCATCTATCAGCCATAAATATGAATTGATCTTTTTTTCCAACAACTGGCAAAACATAGGTACTTTGCGAATGAAATGTAAGCTCCGCCCCTTTTCCAACACAAGGATTTCCTAAAGATTTCCAAGGACCCCAAATAGATTTAGAACTAAATGAACGTGCCTCATTTGGATCCCAACCTGTACATCCAGAAGTAATCATATAATAAATACCATCTTTTTTAAAAATGGCAGGCGCTTCATTATGACCTGCTGGTGCTACTCTTGTCCATTTTTCTGTAAAATCTAAATAATCATCTGTAAGTTCTGATATGTGAAGTGTCAAATTATCTTCTGAGGCATGTATTAAATAGGCTTTATCATTATCATCAACATACACCGTCATATCTCTGGACATTTGTCCTTTTTCAAAATCCCTACGAACCAACATTCCGTTTTTGACTGCAGTCAACCATTGGGGAGTCCAAGACTTTAATCCTTGGTATTCAATGGATCTTGATTTGAATTCATCATCAAAATTCATTGGCCAAACTCCTTTATTCGGACGGTATGATTTTTTAAACACAAAAGGGCCTCTTGGATTATCACTCACAGCTACGGCAGCTTTAGCGGCATCATAACCTTGTCCTTTTAATTCCAAATGAAACCACATGACATATTTACCTGTCTTTTTATTGAAAACTACTTTTGGACGTTCTATAATACAGCCTTTAGCAATCTCCGAATGAAGGTCAGATTCAACTTTCAAGACAATTCCTTCGTTAGTCCAATTGTATAAATCTTTTGAAGAATAACAACTAACACCTTGCAAAGATGTATTTCCACCACGACCAGCAGTTTTATACTCTCCGTACCAATAATAAATACCATCAACAAAAACAACACCTCCACCATGAGCATTGATATGGACACCATTAGTGTCTTTCCATTGTTTTCCTGGAATAAAAAATCCTTCATTATTAAAAACTAAAGAATATAAAGCACTACTAATTAAAACCACTGAAAATAAAAACTTAACCATAACTTACTGATTGAATCAAACGCTACTCATTTTCTATTTAGAAGAAAATTAAGCATGAAATTAGCCCACTTTCTTTTCAACAATACTATTCTTTAGGCGTTGCCGCAACATATACATTTCTTCCTTGAAAATACTGAGGAGTAGTTCTTACAACAGAATTATCATTTGTTGTCCCGCTTGCTCCCTCCATTTGCATATTCATAATCAGCCAAAATGGTTTGCCTACAAAGTCTTTTGTAGCTGTTGTTTTAAGTGATCCATCAATATACATTTTAACTAATACATCGGTATTTGAAACTTTTTCCATAGTTAACTTATAATTGTGCCATGTGGTAGCAGCATCAGGAATTGAAGTAAGAACCGAAGTCCAAACCGTTTGATTCCAGGCAGGTCCAGTAACTGTATTTTGTAAAGTACTTGATGTCCCTTTAAACTCTAAAATATCCACTTCTGGTGGCCAGCTCCACGCACCAGTTATCCAGAAAGCAGGCCAGGAACTTGGAGATATAGGAGCTTTAAAATCACCGCTAATTTCCCAGTAAGGCAATTCAGAGGTTACTTTAATTTGGTCTTTAGCATGAATTGCACCTGAGTGAAAAGTGATTCTTAGCTTAGGATCAGCTGTACTGTAACCTTCCCAAAACCAATTAGTCCATTCAGCTTTTATTTGAAGAACTCCTCCTGTTTGTAGTGATACGTTTTCTGCCAACATACGTGCTGACCCATTATGATCCGAACCCCAAGGATAAAGCATATTCCATTTAGCCTCAAACTTTGCTTTGCTATTAAAAGAAGTTGAATCCAGGTAAACTATAGGTTTAGGAATTTTGACTGTAGTAAAAGTTTTTACCTCACCATAACCTGTTCCCGCAGTTGAGGTTGCAAAAGCTCTAATAAAAAACACCTGTCCATCTTTCAAGTTCGCCAATTCAGTTGAAAAATCTCCCGAAGCTTTAACCGCAGTAGCATTTAATGCCTCTCCATTTTCTAATGTAGGGTTTCCAGAAGTATTCCAACAAACACCTCTTCTTGTAATTGATTCACTTCCTTTATCTAAAATTTTTGCTTCAATTGAAGCACTAGTTTTGAAAACATTCTTAACCTCTACGGTTTGCACCTGTGGAATTATTTTTTCTGAAACTGGATCTACATCTGGATCTGCTGTATCAGAACCATTAACACTTCCGCTTGAACAACTTAATGTTAAAAAAGCAATCAGAATTAAATGGAAAAAGTCAACATTTTTAATTTTTCTCATAATATATTTATTTTTTTAATAACCAAAAAAGTACTTGATTTCAAACAATGAATTAATTCATTACCCATTTTTACTTTACTAGTAATACAAAATTTTGGTGCAAGGCATTAATAAGTGCTTACAAACATTTGAATTCAAAAAAACTCAAACAAATTATTTTTTTACACTAAAATCTGGTTAAATTAAAATTGAAAATAATACAAGTAAATTCAAATTATACAAAAACATTGTAATTTAATTTGAATAAAGAAGATAAATAAAGAGATGGCATCTAGTATAAATCCCAACCATCTCTTTATTTACAAAATATTTATTATTTATTCTTTTTAGTTTCTTAAAGGACAGATACTATCTAGAATTTTTTGCATGTAATAATTTTATATTATCAACAAAAAGAATTGGGCTCTCAGCACCGCCTTTATCAGCCGTTTTCTTATATCCCATTCTAATTTTTACTGTTTTAGATCCTGAAAGTTCGAATAATAAATTATTATTTTTCCAAGTATCAACTGCAGCAGGAAAAGGACTATATATACCCACACCATCTATTACATAGCCCATTAAACTACTTCCATTTGCAACTGTTTGTTTAATTATAGATTCCCATTGCAAAGTATATTTACCTGCTGGTAAAGTAATTGTTTGTTCTATATACAGTTCTGAATTTGGACTCCAATGCAATTTAATACCTAAAAGAGCAGTTCCTCCTTTAGCATTAGCAGCGGGAGCAATTCCAAATGGAGTAGTTGTACTACCGTAATTTATTGTTCCAAGTTTATAATAAGTCAAAGTTCCTGTTACAGGAGATTCTGTCCAGTTTGGCACATCATAAATGTAGTTATCAGTTGCTGCTCCTGTTGGGCTAGTTTCAAAAGCAAAATTACTTAGATAAGTACTAGTAACTTCGGTTGGAACACCAAAAAACACTTCAGGCGTATAAAAAACATCGATTGATCCTGAATTAGGTTTATAAGCAGTACTATAATCAAAATCAGATCCTGTTTTATAATCTGAAATACTAACAGTTGTTTGGCTAGGCAATACTAATACTTCCTTTTTTAAATTATCAGTAGCAGTATACGTTACTTTAGTATACACTGAATTCCTAGTAAAATCATTCAAACCATCTAAAGTTAGGTTAGCATTAGCACCATTTACGTCAGCATTTACAACTTTTCTATTCATAATAGCAGCTAACAAAGTAGCTTCATAACGCATCCCATAAGTAGTACCAACTTTACTTACAGATACAGAACTATTTCCTAGTTTATCATAAGTAATCACTTCAAAATTATAGATATTTTCAGTCAAGTTTGGAATAATAACACTAAGTTTATCTATCCCAGCAGTTCTATTAATTAATTCAACAACAGAATCTTTCCTGTTATTCCAAAAAACACGAACTTCACTCACTTTAGGGTCAGAAATAATTAATCCTTCAACTTTCACTCTGTTTTTACCGGAATAAATATGTAATGAATCTATTTTTCCAGTATATGAAATCTCACCATCCTTGATAAAATCTTTATAACCCTCATCCATAGAAGTACAAGAACTTATTGCTCCTGCTACAAACAGGAAAACAAATGCTTGAACAAAATATTTTTTTATTGTATTCATAATGATACGTTTTTTATTGTTATACATCGTTAGTTAGGATTACCATATACTTGAATTTCTCCAATTGCCATCGTTCCTATTCCAGCCCAGTTTTTAAGAGATTTAATTCTTAAGTACCTTACTTTAGGGGCATCTACATCAAAATCCCAGCTAAAACCAGCGAATGCTGTTCTGTAATCTTCATCTGTTTGCTGTCCATATGGCAATCCTGAAGGTTTAACAGCATTGTAACTTCCTAATTTTACCCAAGTATTATCGAGACTTCCATCTGGGTTTGGACTAGCAGAACCATAAATTTCGAATTCCTTTAAATCTCCAACATAGTAATAAGATCTTCCTAAATAATATTCTGGATAATCCCAAATAACAATTCGGCTCATTTTAGCCAATATGCCGGTATCAATGGTTACAACATGCTGTCCTGGTACGGCTCCATCAGTTAAGAAAACTTTAGGCCAATCTAACAAATTACCATCCCACATTCCTGCAGGAACAGCAGTTGGATGTGTTTTAGTATCTCCCGTTAATGGAAAATGCTTATAACCTGATTTTGGAATTGATAATTCTAAAATAGGGGTGATAGTTGTAAATAAAGTATCGGTTGTATTCAACCATCTATCTCTTACAGTAATAGCATAATCATGTGGTGTTATAGTGTACCCTCTAAGTGTTCTTGAAACTAAATCTGTTGAGGTATAAATACTTTTTGTATCCACAACCCAATCTCCAAGATTATTTTTTTCCATAACCAAAATAGACAAATCCTGACGGTTCGGATTAGCAGCATCAATACGAATACCCCCAAAAGCTGCTTTTACATCAATACTTTCAAACACATCCCAAATAGGAGATTTTAAAGGATTAATTTTAACTACTACAGGAGCAGATTGTGTCTCACTTCTATTGACACTATACAATTTAACTTCATATTCTGCTGCATTAGCAAAACCTTCAACTTCAAGAGAATTATTATAATAAGAAGATTTTACTTCCATTTTTTTTCCACTGGCTAGAGTATATTCAGCCCGTACATATAATAAATCCTGATCCGTAGGTAAAGTATAAGTGATTTTTGCTTTTCCTGGTAAATTATCTACTTTCACATTTTGAACTTGTGCTGGAGGTGTTGAATTATTCTCCAGCGGTTCTAAATTATTTTGATCACAACTAAAAACTAAAGAAGTTACAGCAATTGTGAAAACACTTTTTAATACTATTTTCCATTTCATATCTAAATTTTTTAAAAAAATTACCATCCTAAATTTTGAACTAAATTTGGATTTTGAATCATTGCGCTTTCTGGTATTGGCCAAAAATAATCTCTTGGTGCTACAAATGTTTGTTGGTAAACTGTTAACTCCTGATAATATGATGCATTATCAACCCCTTTAATATTCCAACCTGTAATGGGTGCATTTAAAGCCTCAGCTGCTTTTTTCCATCTGCGTAAATCCCAAAAGCGCTGCCCTTCAAAAGCCAATTCAATTAATCGCTCTTGATGAATTATATCACGAAGACCTTCCTTCGTTGTTGGTTTTGATGGATTGTTAGAATAATTTGCCCAAGATTCAACAACACCAGCTAATCCCGCTCTTGTTCGAATACGATCTAAATATCCGTAAACAGTGCTGGAAGGACCTTGAGATTCATTTAAAGCTTCGGCATACATCAAATATAAATCTGCCAAACGGATTTCTGGCCAGGCATATGCTTTATAAACCGAACCTCCTGTGGTATTAGTAACCTGATTCCAATCCACCAATTTTTTTACAAAATATCCGGTTACATTCGTATGAAATGCATGAGTTGCTCCAGCAGGATCTCCAAACTTAGCTTTCACCCCCCAAACTGTTCCGTCATCCGTTTTAGAAGGACTATCGTATTTATACCAAACCCCCCCATCAAAAGATAAATCAGCATAAAAACGAGGTTCTCTATCAAAATTAATTCGTGCTGTAGCAAAACCTTCTTTTATATTAAAACGCTCAGCAGCTGTAGCTACACGTAATTGCTTATCGTTTGAAAAATCTAGTGTTTTATCCTCATTAATAGGCACTCCATTTTTAGAATAAAACATTCTAGCTATTTTAAGTGGTGGAGACAAGATCTTTCTGGCATCATTATGATTGTGATTTACATCTAAAGGAGGCATACAAAGCAGTTGCAATTCAGTTGCTTGACTATTAGGATTCCCCCAAATAAGTTCAGAATTCCATCTTTCACATACTGCCTGACGGATACTCAATTGAGTCATTGTCCCTGCAGTAAGAGTAAATGGAGATTGAGGGAAAACGTATAATTTTTTTGCATTTGTTTCAGCAGACTCAATAGCTGCCAATGCAGCATCCGAAGCTAATTTCCATTTATTTGCATCATAAGTAGGATTAAACAACGGAGTCCCATCTTTATTAACTAAAGAAGCAAAATCATTGTTCCCATTAAATAAAGGGCTCGCTGCCATCAATAAAACTTTTGCTTTTATACTTAAAGCAATAGTCTTAGTAATTCTACCTGCTTCAGTTGTTGAAATAATTTCGTTATCATTTGGTAGTTTTTCAGTAGCTGCATCTAATAAAGTTGTAATAAAGGTTACACATTCCTCTATTGGTTTTCTTCTTACATTAATTTCATCTTCAGACGCATCAATAGCTATATTTTTATCTGCCAAAGGAATAGGACCGTACATTCTTAATAAATAAAAATGATAATAGGCTTTTAAAAACTCTACCTCCCCTATCCAACGCTGTCTTTCTGCAAAAGTAATATCACGTACTTTAGTAAGATCATTCAAATTTTCTAAAAAAATATTACAATGACGTATGCCTATAAATAACTTATAATTATCACCTGGACCACCACCTGTTTTATTACCATCCCATACATTTACAAATGGGCCTGAAATTTGCTGACTTCCTCTAGCTATTTCAAATGAATCACTATATATCGAAGTTTGATACGGAATCCACATTTCATCACCTGCCAAAAAACCTGTATTGTGATATATACTTCCATCTTTAGGAAGATAAGAATAACAGGTAAATAAATATTTTTCGGCTTCATTTCTTAATTTGAATGCATTTTCAATAGTAGGAAGGTTATCTGGTACTACATCTAGATAATCACCCGAACAAGATTCTATTAACAACAATACCAAAAAGGATGTAGCCACAGGCAAAATAGATTTTCTCAATCTATTGGTTATTTTATTATTATGTTTCATAATTATTCGTTTTTTATTAAAGCTTAATTTTCACAATAACACACTATAAATCAAGCAGTATTCCAAAATTATATGTTGACTGAACTGGATATCCTAAACCATTTCCACCCATTTCAGGATCCCACAATTTAAATTGACTAAATACTACTGGGTTAGTTGTATTAACATACAGCCTTAAACCTGTAACATGATACTTGTCAATAAAGCTCTTTGGTACATTATATCCTATTTCAACATTTTTTAAACGTAAGAAATTCCCATTTCTCATCCACCAAGTAGAAGTTGATGATTCACCTTTTTCATCTGGAGGACTTACATTATTAGTTACAAAAGTATTACTCAACCTTGGCCAAAATGCATATGCATCCCTATTCTCTTCAGACCAATGATCATCAGCAACTACTTTTAACAATCCATTTTGAGCACCTCCATTGGTTACAAAAGGAGATATATTTCTTGGATTAATAAAAAATGAAGAACGAGCTGAACCTTGAAAAAACAAACTAAAATCAAAATCTTTATACCCTAGTGTACCTCCAAAACCATAAATAATTTCTGGAGAAGTTGGGTAACCAATAGGCACTCTATCTAAAGCTGTAATTACACCATCTCCATTTACATCTCTGTATTTAATATCTCCACCTCCATAAGTTCCAAACTGTTTTGGAGAATTAGCAGCTTCCTGATCATCAACAAATAATCTTTCGGCTATGTATCCATAAGTTTGCGCAATTGAATTTCCTTTTTTATACAAATAATCTAATTCTGGTGGGTAATAATTCTCATCATATTTCAATATTTTACTTTTAGAATAAGTTAAATTCGCTCTAAAATTAACAAACCAATTATCTCCAAAATGTTTATTGTAATTGATTGACATATCCATTCCTTTACTCTCAGCTTCACCAAAATTAGTAGAAGGAGTTACAGCAAGTCCTAAAGTA
>Ga0247814_10000864_pt1 | contig 20397 bp, 19 predicted proteins | sample UWRJL179409R1_FD_179947 | JGI IMG/M metagenome (GOLD analysis project Ga0247814, IMG submission 179947) | Plant litter microbial communities from Arlington Agricultural Research Station in Wisconsin, United States - UWRJ-L179-409R-1 | ecosystem: Environmental > Terrestrial > Plant litter >... | reverse complement strand
CCAAGCAAACCATACAGTCCGCATCCACTTCGGGTGAAGAGTCATACGAAGAAGTACCGGTGAGCCAGATGCGTAAAACCATCGCGCGTCGTTTGGCCGAGAGCAAATTTTCCGCGCCACACTTCTACCTCACCATGGATATCGACATGGACAATGCCATTGCAGCGCGTACATCCATCAACGAATTTGGCGGAAGTAAAGTCTCCTTCAACGATTTCGTGGTAAAATCCGTGGCCTTGGCACTTAAAAAACATCCAAAAGTGAATGCATCCTGGTTAGGCGATAAAATCCGCTATAACCATCATGTGCATATCGGCGTGGCTGTAGCCGTAGAAGATGGCTTGGTGGTTCCCGTGGTGAAATTTGCCGACGGAAAATCATTGGCTGAAATCAACGGGGAAGTAAAAAACTTTGCAGCCAAAGCCCGTGAAAAGAAAATACAGCCGGCGGATATGCAAGGCAACACTTTCACCATTTCCAACCTGGGCATGTACGGCATTGAACAATTCACCGCCATCATCAACTCTCCCGATTCATGCATCATGGCCGTCGGTGCCATCCGTCAGGAACCGGTGGTTAAAAATGGGGTAATCGTTGTGGGCAACAGAATGAAAGTAACCTTAAGCTGCGACCACCGCTCGGTTGACGGAGCAACGGGTTCTGAATTCCTACTCACGTTCAAACAATTACTGGAAAATCCGGTATTGATGATCTAACGATTATTAAATATTTTATAGAAAAATGCAGCCGAACATATCCGGCTGCATTTTTTTTTCGTTTGAATATGTATATTTCAGACAATTAATTAAACCGAAGCGTATGGAAACGAAATTCAATTTTGATCACATTCTTTGCCCTACCGACTTTTCACAAACTGCCGGGGTAGCGCTTGAACATGCCGTGTACCTATCCGAAAAATTCAATGCGAAACTTTCCATACTCAATGTTCGCGAAGCTTTTGCCGAATTTATGATTCTGCAGGAGTACGGAATACCGGGCCGTGAAGACAAAGATTATTTCAACCACGTGGGCGCCAAGTTGGAGCAACTGGCCGCACCCATCCGCGCCAAGGGAATTACGGTAGAAACCTTTTGCACATCGGGCAAGATAGCCGATGAAATCTCGAAATTCGTCAAAGAAAACCAAGTAAGCGATGTCGTCATCGGTATGCACGGCGTAAAAGGGCGCGATAGCTACTTTATGGGGGGAAACGCACACAAAATTGTCAACTCCACCAAAGTGCCAGTGTTGCAGGTAGACAAACATGCGCATACCAACGTGTATAAGACCATTTTGATGCCCATCGATAGTTCATTCCATACGCGCGAAAAAATTCCTTACGCCACGTCATTGGCCAAAAAATACGGAGCGGAAATCCGGCTGATCGCTTTACAGACTTCGAGCAACGAAGAAATTAGGCAGGGCGTATTGAATGTATTGAACCAAGTAGAAAAATACATCGCCGATAACGGCGTAAGGTTTGATAGCACCGTCAGAAATTCCGACAACCTATCCAACGACACCTTGGAATATGCAGATGAAATCAACGCAGACTTAATCGTCATCATGAGCGAACAGGAAAAAACGCTGAGAGGCCTATTTCTTGGCCCCTACGCACAGCAACTGGTGAACCAGTCCACCAGACCCGTCCTCACCATACCACCCAAAGTGCACATGGTGATGAATACGGTAAATGTATAACCATTGAATATTTAAATATAACAGAAGCAGGATTCGATAATGAACCCTGCTTTTTTTATATTGCACCGTCATAAAATACAAACATGTCAAGTAAAAATATCCTGGGTTTTATTTTCCTTTTCTGTATAACAAACCTTGTATTTTCCCAGTCTAAGGTAATCACCACAAAAATACCCGAAACCATTGCATTCGGTAGCTGCAACTACCAATACCACAAACAGGATTACTGGAAAGAAGTCCTCAAAAACAAACCCGATATCTGGATCTGGCTGGGTGATAATATTTATGCCAATACCCAGGACACAGCCGTATTGAGGGCTAAATATCTTCAACAGATGGCGAACCCCAATTATATGGAATTCAAAAAACAAATCCCTATAGAAGGGACTTGGGATGACCACGATATGGGCTGCAACGGTGCCGACAAATGTTACGCACACCGTAAACTGGCCAAGGATTTGTTTTGGGATTTGATGGCGGAGCCCCAGAACTCGTCCATCCGCAAGCGAAACGGCGTTTATCGTTCCGTGGTACTTGGCCCTCCAGGGAAAGACATCAAAATCATTCTGATGGATTTACGCTACCTAAAGGACAAACCCGGAATAGACAGCACCATGTTAGGCAAAGAACAATGGGAATGGTTGGAAAAAGAATTGTTGGAAAGCAAAGCCCGTATCAACATCTTGGGCTCTGGGATACAATTCCTGAGTGAAAAATTGTTGTGCGAAGGTTGGAAGGATTATCCCACGGATAGGGAAAAACTTTGGAAGTTGTTGGAAAAACAGGGGAAATATAATACCATCGTCATCAGTGGCGATATACATTCCGCAGAACTGTTGCGTGGCAAATACCCGAACGACAAGGAACACAGCCTATTTGAATTTACGTCCAGCGGTTTAACGCACAGCAATTGGTGGTTTCCGATTGAAGAAAACAAATACACGGCAGAAACGGATTTTTTCGGTAAAAATTTCGGCATCATCCGCTTCACTTTTGAACCTGAACTCACGGTACGTTTTGAAATCAAAAACCTAAAAAATAAAACCGTGCGTGAGGTGATGATCAAGGCCGACGAAAAGGGCCGGCTGTATTTACCCCGTTAAAAAAAATTCCCGCTACATGCATGATGTAGCGGGAATACCATTTTTTAAATATCCCTATTCTAAGGTAATTTTTTCTGTTATAATTTGTCCTGCGGAATGGAGTTTAATAATATACAAACCACTGGGATAAGCAGATAAATTTATTTGCAGGGATTTTCTGCCGCCTTTTTCTTTTATCAATGTCTTCCCACTGCCATCCACCAGTTCCCATTCATCAATCATATTTTCACTTTCTATGTTTACCAAAGACGTCGCCGGGTTCGGGAATATTTTCACCCCTGACATGCTTATATCTGTATCAACATGTATAGTAGAACCTGATCTTTTAGACATAGACGGATTTTCTATAATTCCACTTATTGTTACCCTGAATACGGCAGAATCCACCTGCATACATAAACTATCCGGCGATATAACTGTATGAAGGATTTTGTACCATTGTGCCGTCACCAACGTAGGTGATGGTGTAGTTGCGTTAATAGAAAATGTACTCCCGCTGCCCGTAGATATTTGGGAAATGGGCCCTCTTACAGTAGTTAATGAAGTGCCAGAAGCATTACTGGTAAACATGCGCCAAGTATGTTGTGAACCAGTCGGCGTGGCATCTGAAATGGCAGAGAAATTGGAAAGGGAAGATCCACTTGTACCAAGTCCGGAAATATTGAAATTGGCATCTATAGAATTTATAGACACTTCCAGTTCGCTAGAAATTTCTTCACATCTGCAAATGCTGGTAGCAGTTAAAGTAAATGACGTTAATTCTCCCCAATCGGTGATCCTAAAAGTGCCATCTCCGTTTGCAACAAGCGTTACACCAGGAGGCACTTCGAATTGGGGATCTGTTCCATTGGTTATAATTGAAAAAGTATTCGTGCTATCTCCACTACAAATCGTTTGGGGGCCAACGATCCTGATATTACAACAATCAAAAGGTGTATTATATATATTCGAATCGTCAAGCCAGCCGGTTGAAACCCTGCCCGCGCTACCACCGGCATTGGTACTATGTTGCATGAAAGCGAAGTCCCTAACCGTATTCGGCAAATCGAAACAGCTACTGTTCAGCAACGTCCTTCTGGCTGCATCACTATACAATAAAAATTCACCGCGTTCATTATCATAAACTCTTATCCGTGCGAAAATTGGCACATCGTAAGGAATAACCATGGCTGCCGGGGAAGGGACAACGACACCATTATCCATGATAAAAAGCGACACGCCCGGATTCAGGGGACTAAAAATACCTGGGGTAATACAGTTTACGGCAATAACATCCATAGGCGTAAATTGCATACATGTCACCATAGGTAGAACATATATCGGATCTAAATTTTGTGAACTAATCGCAATAGGGAAAAAACCATTCCCCGTACCTGATGAAGTTATTTGAAAGGTAAAGTCAAGATTAAACTGCGAGTCATATGTTGTGCCAAGAGATTTGGATATGCGAGACTGGGTGGCCGCTCTCACGGCATTAAAGACTACCCGGCCACCTGTTATGCTAATGGTACCTAATGTCTCCCAAGGCGCTGCAGGCGTCATAGGACAACTTGGCGGATCTGTAAAATGATTGGGGCCTATTGTGCCCCAAGTACCCACAGAACCGTAATTATCAGATTGCGAATAGGTGGTCAGTACCGATAGCAATAAGCCACCCGCTAAAATGATTTTTTTCATAGTTTTCTTGTATTAGTTAATTGTTAATTCTCCAAAAGTACACATCACAATAAAGAAACATCCATATCATATCATTAAGTAACTGTTTGATTTAATTAAGATATGGCTTGATGGCAAGAAATAAAAATATCTTAAAACTAAAAAAAAAAATCCAATATGTATTATTTTAGTTTATGCACATTTTATAACACTGAAACTGCTATTCAAATTGGAGAATTTTACAAGATATTAATGCAAGATATTTCTATCTTTGCCGCCACATTGGTTTCGTAGTTCAACGGATAGAATGGAAGTTTCCTAAACTTTAGATATGGGTTCGATTCCCGTCGAGACCACAATATTTTGAAAGCCTTATCCTTGTTTGGATGAGGCTTTTTTTTGAGCAATAATCTCCAAAATCAATTTGATGGACTAAATAATAATGGCTTTTATTATATACAACCGGTAGTCAATTATTAATCTTCCGTAAAGCAATGATTTCATTCAGCTTCCCAAATCATCAAACCTGTTCGATTCCTATTGCTCGAAAGGCAGTGTATTTCAGATTTCTTTAGTTCCAAACAGTAACCGTTCCCTGAGTTGATTATCTTAGTAACATTATCTCACCTGGATCTACATTAATTCATGCTCCAAAAAAATCATAAAGACAAAATGAACACTCATTCTACAACACTTACTCATTGGCCAAACGGATCAAGACTGGTAATTTCCGTGTCAATGCAATTTGAAACTGGCGGGCAACCCGAAGGCGCAGAAAGCCCCTTTTCCGGCAGTCCCTTACCCTTAGGTAATCCCGATTTACCAGCCGAAAGCTGGTATCGATACGGAGCGACGGAAGGTATATTCCGGATGCTTGATCTTTGGGATAAGCACGCCATCAAAGTAACTTCTCACATTGTCGGAGCAGCTGCCGTTAAATATCCGGAAGTTGCAAAAGCAATTGCTGACCGCGGACATGAAATTGCAGGACACGGGCTTGCCTGGGATGACCAGTGGAATAAATCGTATGCCGAAGAACTTGAATTCGTAAAAAAGGGTATTGAGACTGTAGAAGCAATTACCGGGCAGCGAGCCGTCGGATACAACTGCAACTGGCTCAGACGCAGTCCAAATACGCTGAAAGTTTTGCAGGATCTGCAATTTCTCTATCACATTGACGATTTGAGCCGGGACGAACCGTTTCTCACGCAGGTGAAAGGGGAAAACTTTGTGGTCATACCTTATACGCTTCGGAATAACGACATTGTGAACATTGCGGGAAGCAATTGGAGCCCAGACCAGTTTTTAGCACAGCTGAAGGCGGAATTCGACCAGCTCTACAGTGAAGGCGCCCATAAGCGTAGAATGATGAGCGTAAGCTTCCATGACAGGATTGGCGGAACTCCAGCGATAGTGAAAGTTGCCGACGACTTTATTCAGTACGTTAAAAAACACGAAGGCGTGGTATTTATGCGAAAAGACGCAATAGCACAACTTGTAAAAGGTGACCCGAAAACGCCTGTCGACAATTCAGAAGAAGTGTATAACAACTAATTAAGCCGCACCTAACGAACGTTACCGGTTCGATTTCAGTACGCTCTTATCCACTTTTTAGTTGGCAGTTGCAGTTGGCAGCAATCAGTACTTTTTTTTAACAAAGAACCCAGCCTAGGCTGGGTTCTTTGTTTATCTATTCTTTTTGTTATATCGTTCTACCGGGATATATTTTCAAGCCTTCTTCCAAGCATTTTACGGCGGCTTTCAAATCTTCAATTTTGAGCACGTAAGCCAAACGCGCTTCTTGTTTACCCAAGCCCGGCGTGGCATAAAAGCCAGATGCCGGCGCCATCATCACGGTTTCGCCATTATAGTTGAAATCACTCAATAGCCATTGGCAAAATTTATCGGTGTCATCCACCGGCAATTTTACGGTTACATAAAATGAACCGCCAGGGGTAGGACAAACCACGCCCGGTATTTTAGACAACGCTTCCACGATGAAATCGCGGCGGTGGATGTATTCATTGTTTACCTCATCAAAATAACTTTGTGGCGTTTCCGTAGCGGCTTCACCGGCCACCTGGCCTAAGGTAGGCGGACTCAAACGGGCCTGCGCCAGTTTCATGATGGCCTGCATCAATTCCACATTTTTTGAAACCACGCAACCGATCCTTACGCCGCAAAGGCTATAGCGCTTGGAAACGCTATCAATCACGATGGCATGTTTATCTAAACCTTCCAAATTCAACACCGAAATATGTTTTTGGCCTCCATATACAAACTCTCGGTATACTTCGTCAGAAAAGAGCCATAAGTTATGCTTGATAACCATTTCGCGGAGCAATTCCAATTCCTCCTTCGAATATAAATATCCCGTAGGATTGGAAGGGTTACATATTAAAATTGCCTTGGTTTTTGGCGTAATCAATTTTTCGAAGTCTGAAATGGGTGGTAACGCAAATCCATTGTCGATATGTGCCGTTACGGGAACAATTTTGGCGTTGGCTGTTTGTGCAAAGCTGATGTAGTTGGCATAAAACGGCTCGGGAACGATGATTTCGTCGCCTTCGTTCAAGGCGCACATCATGGAAAACAACAAGGCTTCACTCCCTCCCGTAGTTACGATGATTTCCTCATGGTTTACGTCGATGTCCAGGTTTTGATAATAGTTGGCCAACTTCCGGCGGTAAGATTCAAACCCCGCAGAATGACTGTACTCGATCACTTCCATATCAAAATGGTGAATGGCATCCAACACGGCTTTCGGAGATTTAATATCTGGCTGGCCGATGTTGAGGTGATATACCTTGGTTCCTATTTTTTTGGCGGCTTCCGCATAGGGCACCAGTTTGCGGATAGGCGAACTCGGTAATTCAATTCCTTTTTGGGATATCTGTGGCATATTTATTCTCCATTATGGCGGTGCAAATGTATCGATTTTTGTGGTTGGTCAGGTTGAATTACGCAGTGAACCACGGAGGAGACACAGAGATGCACGGAGACTTTTATTCAATGTTATTCCCTACCAAAATAAACGTACTCAAAACCTTCTTTTTAAGATATGTATTCTTATCTCGGATCATTAAAACAACTCCGCGACTCTCTTAACCCGTCGCGTCATCGAGCGAAGCCGAGAGATACGAAAACAAAAACCCCGCTACCAAAAGGAAGCGGGGAAATCAATTAAACAAACAAAAACAAAAATCTATTCTTACATGCCCACCGGGGCACCACCTTGTTCTTTTACTGGAACGCCATTGTCAACCGGGGCAGCCTTTACGTTGCCCTTTACCTTAATGACGTGTGAATTTGAGCCTTCCGGTTCGTTAGTGGTAACGGTGACCGTTTTGGCGATCGGACCAGAACGTTTGGTATCATACTTAATTTTGATGACACCTTCTTTTCCTGGCATGATGGCCTCTTTTGGATATTCGGGAACCGTACATCCGCATGAACCTTTTGCGTTGGTGATCATTAACGGCTCTTTACCCGTATTCTTAAATTTCCATACACGCTCGCTACCTCCGTTGTATTCCACTTCGCCATAATCAACGAAATCTTGTTCAAACGAAATTTTCGGACCTAATACTGCTTGTGCACTAGCCGTTTGGGATACTGTAAACCCTGCCGCAACGAAACCGATAAGTAATGCAAACTTTTTCATCAACTATTCTTTTGTTCAGATTTTCAAATTAACAAGTCAAAGGTAAGGCCTTGTTATTTGTGCTAATTTTGTATAACAAAAAATTAACAGCGCTTTGTCAATACGACTTCCCGGGCTTCTTGGAAGACAGCATTTATAAAAAATTACTTCCCTCTGGGCTTAGCATTTGGATCCGCTTTCACTTTCCCCATAATTTTTATCACGTGAAAATTATGGTCATCGGGTTCATTGGTGGTAATGGATATGGTTTTTGAGATAACGCCTACGCGCTTGGTATCGTACTTTATTTTCACCACGCCTTCCTTGCCGGGCATTATGGCCGATTTTGGATATTTGGCCACGGTACATCCGCACGATCCTTTTGCGGCGGTAATCATCAGCGGTTCTGTCCCCACGTTTTTAAATGTCCATAGGCGCTCTCCGTCCGATGCGTAATCTACCTCGCCATATTCAATGATAAATTGTTCAAAATGGATTTTTGGTCCCGTTTGGGCAACGGCAGGTTTGGCCATAAAAAAAACGGCTGCCATGATATAAATGATAATCGCATTTGTTCTCATGGCAGCCGTATTTATGAATTTAATATTTCTACAATTTAGCCGGAGCAGCAGCCGGTGTCGCATTTTCAGGCGCCGGTTTAATGTTTCCTTTTACTTTGATCACCACTTGGTTTGAACCTTCCGGTTCGTTGGTGGTCACGGTAACGGTTTTGGCAATCGGACCCGGACGGTTTGTATCATAATTAATTTTGATCTCGGCCGTTTTACCTGGCATAATCGGTTCTTTCGGGAATGAAGGAACCGTACAACCGCATGAACCTACCGCATTCACGATCATTAAAGGCTCTTTACCCGTATTTTTGAAAGTCCAAACGCGCTCCCTGTTGCTTCCATAATCAACATCGCCATAATCAACGAAGTCTTTTTCAAAAGAAATTTTCGGCCCCAAGACGGCTTGCGCGGAAACTGTTTGTGACACGGTGAAAGAAGCTGCGATAAAGCCGAGTAAAAGTGTAATTTTTTTCATCTCTATTTTATTTTGTGTTTTAATTTCTTTACCAAAGTTAATGCTAAGAAAATTCGTTTTATTCGATTAACAAAAGAATAACGCTAAGCCGGCAACGATTCCAGATTCTCTACATCCAATATAGTCATCTCCATATGGGTGCTTTCAACGGGTCTATCGCCAGGAACGGTAGGTATTTTCGCGATGGCGTCCAACACCTCAAATCCTTTCACGACTTCGCCAAATACGGTATAATCTCCGTCTAACTGGGGCGTGCCGCCCAATTTGGCATATGCATCCTTCTGCTCCGCCGACCAAGAAAAATTGGGCTTGGCATATTGGATGCGCTTTTCCAACGATTCTATCTGGTTGGCGTTATAGGTATTGCCATGAACGATATAAAACTGTGATCCGCTCGATTTTTTTTCTGGATTGATGGCATCGCCCTGACGGGCTGCCGCCAAAGCTCCCTTTTTATGGAACAGGGTCGGATTTATTTCAGCCGGAACATTGTAACCCGGACCTCCTGTGCCGGCCATATCTGCCATGGCCGGATTTTTTGAATATGGATCTCCACCTTGGATCATGAACGATTTGATGATGCGGTGGAAAGTAGTTCCATTATAAAAACCTTCTCCGGCCAATTTCAAAAAATTGTCGCGGTGCTGCGGCGTTTCGTCGTACAAACGAACGTACATATTTCCTTTCGGTGTTTTGACTTCTACGATTTTCATGTATTTATTTTTCTGAATCCAATGCGTTTTTCATCTGTTCCAGCTGGTTGCGGATTTCCGTAAGTGTCTTGATGACTTTTTTGTCCTTACGGGAATCGAACAGTTTCCCGTCGATTATTTTTTTGGCACCTTCCAAAGTATACCCTTCGATCTTTACCAGGTTATAAACCAACTGTAGATTTTCAAGATCGGCTTTTGTGTACAAACGTTTTCCGTTATCATTCTTTTTGGGCTTCAGCACCTCGAATTCCTTTTCCCAAAACCTTATCAACGAAGAGTTTACCCCGAACTTATCCGACACTTCACCAATGGTGTAGTACAATTTGATATCATTTTCCGACTTCTCTTTGTAAGGCATTCAACTCGCTTCTAATTTCCAAAGATAATAGATTTAATATATGACGATTGTGTTAATAGATGTGATTTAGTTTATATTTGTTGAAATAACGATTTTTTATTCCTCATGAAAAAACTATTCTTTTTGCCATTATTATTGGCTGCAGGTTATTCCCAAGCACAAATTACGCTTGATCAAGCAGATTTTGCATCTGTAGGCGACACCGTGTTTTTGGCTACGGACCTTACCGTTACCGGAGCCAATTTAGGTTCGGCTTCCGCCACTGCCCAGACTTGGAACTTTGCCAATTTCGGCATTGAAGGGTTTGATACCTTATTATTTGTATCCCCGGCTTCTACAGGTTTGGATGCCGATTTCCCTACGGCTAATATTGCCTTGGTTACCGGACAAACCACCACCTTTTTTAATAAAACATCCGGCTCAGTAAAAATATTGGGTAATGGAGGGTCGGCTCAGGGCTTTGGTTTCAGTGCCCCATATAACCCACCATACGACATCTTGACCTTTCCTACTACCAATACAACCACCATCAATGCCATTTCCGGTTTTGACGTAACCGAGTTTATTGGTATTGATACCACGGTTCCATTCATTGGCCAAGTGAAAGTGGATTCTGTTCGTTTTAAAAGAGACCTGGAAAGTGAAATCACCTTTGATGCATTTGGTAACGTTACTTTACCGGTAGGCACTTTCAATTCATTGCGAGCCTATAACGAACAAACCACCAATGACAGTCTTTATATAAACATGGGTGCACCGGTTGCATTTTTGGATTTGGATCAAGGATGGAATACGGTAACACCTGCGTTATTGGCCCAAATTAACGGATTGGCACCTGGCCTCTTTACAGGACAGACAATTGGCTTTACCACTACACGTTCTTACGATTGGTACGCCAAAAATATCGGGTACCGCTTGGCTTCCGTAGAGGTTAATCAAACTGGGCAGCCCACACGTGCGCAATACCTATCCAGCCCATCATTATTGTCTATCGGCTCGGAAGAATTGTTACACTCGGCTTTCATCTATCCAAACCCAACTTCTGAGTTTATTGCGCTAAGTGGTTTGAGCACGGAGACCCAAGGAAATATCACGGTATTAGACTTGAACGGAAAAGCAGTATTGAATGCCTCCTATAACGGACAAAACCAGATTTCGATTGCCAGTTTGTCTTCAGGTACCTACTTCTTCAAATTCACTAACAAACAAGGCAAATTGGTATTCGCCGATAAATTCCAGGTTGTTAAATAATATCTCTGGCATTATATTTGGATTAATCCAATCCTAATTAATGTGTTATGAAAAAGTTGTTTTTATTTTTTGGTTTTGCAGTGGTAGGCGTTTTAGCCGGACGCATTTCGGCTATTGCACAAGTGGATGGTAGCCAAAAGACTGTTAGTAACAAGGAACCTATCAAGACTTCCAGGAACCAGGAAGTTAAAACGGCTCAAAAGCTATCGTCAGAATCTGAGGGAAGGAAATTAGAACAAACCACAGTGGCTCCTGCTGCTGTTGCTAGTCCAAATAAGCAAACCCAGGCACCTGCCACGCCACAGCCGGCAAGCAGACAAAAACCAGTTTCCACTTCCGCCAAGAGCAATGATACGCCAGCAGCTGCAAAATCTTCAAAATAAGATATTAAATACTACAAAAGAAACCCCGATTGCAAAATGCAATCGGGGTTTCTTTTGTAGTTCACTTTTATTTCAACGTATAAAGAAAAAGGGCGACTGAATCAGTCGCCCTTCGTTGTAATAAATGTCTATGATAATTACTGCACGATCAGCTTAGTTATTTGGCTGGCCGTTGCATTGGAGATGCGAATCAAATAAATACCCGAAACCAAGTTTGATATATCGGTATTGATTACACTATTTTCAGTAGCAATTTGGTTATTGATGGATACGATTCTACCGTTGAGGTCTACGATCTGAATAGAGACTTCACCATTCCAACCTTGACCCAGAGCGATGGTTACATTGTTTGATGCCGGGTTTGGATAAACCGCGATGGCTGCCGTCGTGTTTACTTCGTCAATAGAAGCGGTGTTAATCGGAAGCAATTTGGCATTAGTAAACAAGGCGTCAGAAACTGCCGGAGAGGCAGGCAGTGGCCTAAAATCAGGATTAACATTGGCATTACCGAAAGGATTTACCAACAATACTTCGTTAGATGTAGCCAACGTATCGGCATTTTGCGGAGAAGCCAGCATCCATGTTCTTAATACAGCTTCTGAAGTGATACACAAGGTATCCGAAGAAGAAGCCAAACTGAAATCATTGGTCATACCACCTAAAATATTGTTTTCAACATCAGACAGGTCTTGACATAAGTTTCTTACCACAAATTTTTTATCCACCAAATGGCCTTTAGGATAACCAGCTAAAATTGAATTGAAAAGGGAAAAGCGGCTGTTTCTTCTTTGATGTACTGCACTACCAAAAAGTGTGTTGGTAATATCTGTGTTACCCACGAAGTTTGGACCAATGATAGTCATGTTAGAAAACACCGGGGCAGTTACCGGGGTATTCTGGGAACCGTTGGCATCATTATCCGTTTCGAAACTGTTGGAAGTAGATTGGTCGGCATAGCGAGAGTCACGGAAAGCGACACCAAACTGAACACGACCACGATATCCGTTGTCAGAATCGAAATCATCATCCCAAGTTTTGTAAGCCACCAAATATTTTGCGTCCACTGTACCTCCGAACCATTCGTAAGCATCATCACCACTGTAAGAAATCTGGATATGATCGATTTGGGTTTGAGAACCTACTGAATACATAGAAAGGCCGTTAATTTCAGAATTGGGTGCTGTGGCGAGCGGAATTCCTGGAAATTCTATCCGTACATATCTCAATACACCTGAATTGTCTTCATTGTTAGTACCTCCATGACGACCATCTCCGCTTGGCAATGGCTTAGCAATTCCACCTTCAGCCGGAGCATCAGCCCCAGTTGCGATATTGTGTTGGGCAGAACCCAAAATCACTATACCGCCCCAATCGCCATAATCACGATCCTCAGCAGCTTGCGAAGATGTAAATACGATTGGGTTCGCAGCAGTACCTTCGGCCATTATTTTTGACCCGCGACAGATGATGAGTGTAGCCTTACCGGTACCACGGATAACCGTTCCGGGTTCAATCGTAAGCGTGGCATTATTCTTTACATATATATACTTGTTGTTCAATAAATACACATTGTTTGCACTCCATGTGGTGTTTGTTGTAATTGTAGTATCATCAACAATAACCGTTGGTGTACCATAATTTGTAGTCTGTGGATCAAAATTAGCCCAACCCTCGGTCCAAGGTGCGGCAGGACTAGGAGCAAAAGCGCCGCGATAAGGCACATGGCTGAAAAACGGTGTTTGGGCAACAGCCGCAACCGAGGCTAAGGCAAACATTCCGATGAGTAAATTTCTTTTCATGATCATTTTTTTATTCGATGCAATGTTCGGGCTCTTGGATTACCTGAAAAGAAAATCGCCATTAAGCCTTTGTTACGTTTATGCCGGCTATGCTAATTTTAGGTTAATTCAACTCAAAAATCTCCATCGATACCTAATTAACAAATAAGTATTAAAAAATAATCTTCTTCAATATCAATTAGATAAGCTTAATAAAGACAGACTTCTATCCTATTTTAGAAAATTAAGTTTCTAAAAATTTGTTAAATAATTAAGATTTATTAACTTTACAAAAGCAAGACTACACGATATGAAAAAAGTTATCCTCTCTTTTTATATCCTTCTAATCACCACCACCGTATTCAGCCAATCCCAATGGCATGAATATAAAAATGCAGACGGCATTGTGTTTTCTGTGCAAGAACTCTCATGTGAAGAGATGCAGCATAAGTTTATCCAGGTAGAGAACACAACCAACAAAAAGGCTAAAATTTCTTACCAAGTAGAGATACAGTATGAAAACCACTGTGTCGGATGTGGGGCCTCTCCCGAATACAAGTCGGAAATTACATTGTTGCCGGGAGAAAAAGTGACCGGCGGCTGTAACTATACCATACCTGCACGTCTGGATATACTGGTAGCCAATGCCAACTTACCCGACCTGCGATTCGTCTCTTTTGCCATAAAGGACATTTCAATAAAGTTGTTGGATTAAAAATTTGAAGCTATGAAGAAAGTATTTACGTTTTTTACGCTCATTGCCTCATCCATATCAATCCATGCGCAAACTTGTTTTGTCAATACATCATCAAGCACATCGTATGTATGTAGCGGCGGGAACATGACGATAACGGCCGATCATGGGTTCACTTTTCCCAGCAACCAATTTTTTGATTTCAATACGAACCAGACACCTCCGGGATGGAACACGATCGGTGTATCCAATTATGGAGCAAATACATGTGGACAACACCCTAGCGGAACCCCCTATTATTGGGCCAATACAAACGTTGGTGTAACACCGACGATTTCAACGGCCAGCTTTGACGTATGTACCGGCGGGTTCATACAATTTGACATGAGGTACGCCATACAAGCAGGACCCAACCCTTGCGAAGGACCGGATGAAATTGATGAAGGGGTCTCCCTTCAATACAGCACCGACGGTGGGGTTACTTGGATTGACATTGCGTATTACAGACCTGACGGAGTAACCGTACCTGCCAATATATGGCAAGGGCAAGGAACAGCATCGGCCAACGGAAACACGCCCTTTACCGTTTGGAATACATTTAATGTACCTATCCCTCCGGGAGCCGTAACAACCAACACCCGCTTCCGTTGGATACAATTCCAATCTTCGGGTGGAGGCTTTGATGCCTGGGGATTGGATAATATCGGAATATTGGCTGGCGCTTGTATTGCAACCAACCTGGTATGGAGCAATGGCCTTACCAATGTAGATGATTTCACTTTCAATCCAACGGCCGACACTTGCTTTACGGCCAGTTTATATGATACCAATAACAACTTCTTATGCTCGGATCAAATATGCATCCAAGTGATGCCAACCTTTGCATCCAGTTTTAATGAGACCATATGCAACGGAGAAACTTATATGTGGGGCAGCAACAGTTCTGCATTGTTACCCTACACCACTTCGGGCAATTACCCGGCCACGTTTACATCCGTTTATGGATGTGACTCCACCGTTACTTTGAACCTTACGGTAAATCCTGTTTTTAATAGCGTAATTAATGCTACTATCTGTAGCGGAAGCCAGTACAACTTTGCAGGAAACAATTATACAACGGCTGGCAATTATCCAGTGGTATTCCAATCTGTTGGCGGATGCGATTCAACGGTAACCCTAAATCTTGCCATACATCCTACACCAACCGTGACGGCAGTAAACAACCAAGCATTTTGCCATGCATCCGCAAGCACGGTGATACCTTTGACCGGGAGTGTCCCCAATACGACTTTTGCTTGGACTAATGATAACGTCAATACCGGATTTCCGGCAAGCGGAACAGGAGATATAGGCTCTGTGAACGTTACCAATACTGGGACCACGCCTATTGTTTCTACCTTTACCGTTACACCTACCGCTAATACTTGCGTGGGTACCCCAATTACGTTCACCGTAACTGTTAACCCTACGCCAACCGTTAACGCTGTTGCTCCACAAACCATCTGTAACGGAGCCTCTACGACAGCCGTAAATTTCACGGGAAACGTAAACAATACGACCTTCAATTGGACAAACAGCAATGCCAACATTGGACTGGCTGCTGCCGGAAGCGGAAACATCGGGGCTTTTACGGCAACCAATAATGGCATCGCCGCCATTTCGGGCACCATCACAGTAACCCCTTCGGCCAATAATTGCGCGGGCACACCAACCTCATTCATCGTTACGGTAAACCCCACACCAAGTACGGCTGCCGTAGCCAACCAAACTTGGTGTAACGGAGCAGCCACGAATGCCATCAATTTCAATGGCCCGGTGAACGGAACCTCGTTCGCATGGACAAATGACAATACAAGCATCGGACTTGCGGCCAACGGTAACGGAAGCATCACTTCATTTACCGCAACCAATAACGGAAATGCGACCGTAACTTCTACCATTACGGTTACGCCAACGGCAAACAACTGTATGGGTATACCAACCGTTACCAGTATTACCGTACATCCTACACCAACGGTAAACGCCGTAGCCGACCAGACCATCTGTAACGGTGATGCCAGTAATGCCATCACTTTCAATGGAAACGTAAACAATACAGCCTTTAACTGGACAAACGACGAAACATCTACGGGACTGGGCGCTAATGGACTAGGCAACATTGCCTCCTTTGCAACTGTTAATGCAGGCACTGCGCCAGTAATCTCAACCGTTACCGTTACCCCATCAGCCAATAGCTGTACGGGATTGGCTGAAACATTCCAGATCATAGTAAACCCTACCCATGTGGGCACACCGGTTTCCACTACGATTTGTGATGGCGACACCTATACATTTGGAACAGGAAGCTTTACGCTTACAGGCAGCTATCCCGTAGTTTTCCAAAATGCATATGGTTGCGATTCCACGGTAACCCTGAATCTTCTTGTACATCCGGTATATTCCGAACTAAAGGATACCACCTTCTGTGATGGATACGTATACTCTTACGGCGGACAGACATTTACGGCTGCCGGCTCCTATCCGGTCATGTTTCAAACCATTAACGGCTGCGACTCTTTGGTTACTTTAACCATCACTGTTACACCCGCTCCTGTTCCATTTGCCGGAAACGACTTGGTACTTTGCTCGAATGAGATAGGTCAGTTAGGGGGGCCGGCGGCTCTTCCTTCCACCATTTACACATGGACTGGCCAAGGGCTTTCCGACTACTCCATTTCTAACCCGACCGTTTCCGTCAACTCTTTGACTCCGATCACCAATACTTACGTAATACAAAGTGACAACCAAGGGTGTGTGGCCCACGATACTGTTCTGGTAAGGATTGTACCGTATCCTGTATTAAATATTCCACCATCTGCGGCACAATGTTTCCAAGGCAACAACTTTAGCTTTGTTGCCGGAAATAACTTTAACCAAACTGACGTGTTTGCATGGAGCTTTAGTAATGCCAACATAGCTACGTCTAGCCAAGTTAGCCCAACAGGTATTCGTTTTGTAGCGCCAGGTACACATCAAATATCTGTGGTAGTAACCAATGAAATGTGTTCGTCATACGACACTTCACAAGTGGTTATTTTTGCAGAACCAGTGGCGGCCCTGACGCCATTACCAGCCGCTGGGTGTGTTCCGCTGACGGTTCAGTTCCAAAATAATTCTACCCCAGTGAACGTAACCTCTCAATGGTCGTTTGGAAACGGACAGAGCTCAGCCAACAACGCTCCATCCAGTATATATACCACGGTAGGTAATTTCGATGTGTCATTGGTAGTAACAAGCCCAGATGGCTGTGTAGATACGGCCATCTACAATTCATTGATTACTACATACCCATTACCCTTAGCTGGCTTTACGGCTGTTCCCCAAATTCTTTATATGGATGATCCATATGTTAAGGTGAACGATAACTCCACGTATGCGGTAGATTGGTTCTATACGTTATCTTCCGGCGGACAATACCAGACTCCAGGCTTCTACCACCAATTTGCCGATACCGGCTACCACCAAATTGTACAAGTGGTAACAAACGAATACGGCTGTACGGCACAGGCAGACCAGTTTGTATATGTACGCCCGGCCAGTTCCATTTATGTACCGAACGCATTTACACCAAACATTGATGATATAAACAGCACTTTTGGCGCTTACGGCAACGAAATATTTGAGTTCCATATGAGGATACACGACCGTTGGGGTGTGAAGATGTTCGACAGCAGGGACATTAACCACCAGTGGGACGGAACCATAAATAACAAACCCGCCAAGCAGGACGTATATGTTTATAAAATTGATTACGTAGACCACCGAGGTAACCAACAATCTTTGATGGGACGTGTAACGTTGATCAGATAGCGTTATTGATACACCAAACGAAAAACTCCCGGCCGTTGTAGAACAGTCGGGAGTTTTTCATTTATTCCAATAGCATTTTAACTAATCCATCGTTTTCATAAAGTATACGCTAGCCAATATGAGAGCAGCACCCAATAGATTGACGAGCACAATGGCCAATACCTCCTTTACGGGGTAATAATGAGTGGCCTTGGATGGATTATTTTTGTTTACCGAAATTTTGATGGTATCGCCTTCCTGTATCTTTTTTCCTTTCAGCATTATTTTTTGCTCGTGCTTAGTATTGTCGTAATAGTAATCGATAAGTCCGAAAGGCACCATACGCTGCGGGGCAAGTTCATGTGTCTTGGGGTATTCCTGCGTAACCTTGAGCACTTTTGCTTCCGTTTTGGGCTGCAATACGGTGCGCAGAAACATAAAAACCATGATGAGGCCTACCATGAGTAATCCGATGCCAAAGAAAAATATCATATTGTTAGGTTTTAAATTGTGTATTTACAAAGCTAAAAGAATAATCGAAAGACAATCAGAAGAATTAAATCCGTTTCTATTCATCGGATATTCCCATAACCAAACAAAATGGAGGAAGATATGAAGGGTTAGCGCCGCCCAAGCTGTACCGCACTAGAGCAGAGCCAGAGATTTAGACAGCTGCCGAGGGCTTATGCGCCTCTAATCCTTTATCCAAAGGACGCGAGACCAATATCATCCAAAAACAAAACATCCTGTCCACGGGAGTGGACAGGATGCTAACCCTAAAAACCAACTATGAAAATTAACCAAAGCAAATATATGTGATATTATTATACCACAAAAATAAATTTTTACATATCAACCGACAAAAAATTCCTTATCCACCTCTTTTGATATCTAACCTAGTATAATAAACGAAAAGCCCCACTCATCCAACTAGGCAAATGGGGCTTTTTTGCTATAAAGTAAAATTTATTTTCCTATAAATAAATGGTCAATAAAAATCCCTTCGGGAGATAAATAGTAGATAAATAAGCGGCCGAACATACCGAACCATACGAAAGAAAACAGGATATATGGCAATAGTGTATACCAAGTGATCTCCATTTCATCAAGCTTGCTTCTGACATGACGTGCAATAATATATAATGAGCCGCCATATACCAGTACGGCCAAAAACAGAACCCAAGCATTGCCCGTAAGTACCCAAGGCCATGTGGCCACGGAAAGTATCCGATAGGTTTGATGTTGGGTATACTGATAAATCTGCACGGATACACCAGCCAAGATATAAACAACCATCACCAGATGCGCCACGTAATACGAGGCCGGAAAAAGTGGAGCTATATGCTTTTCTTCCGGCTCCGGAACGGGCCTGCGGTTCTCCATTTGCAGATTAGCAGAATTGGTCATAGCAAGCTTTTAAATGCTCGGCAATCATTTCGGCACTGCGCCCTTCGATCATGTAACGCTCCACGAAGTGCACCAACTCGCCATTCTTAAAGATGGCAATCGACGGTGAAGACGGTGGATATGGCAACATGTGGGTACGGGCCGTATTGGTGGCCTCTGAATCAACCCCGGCGAAGACAGTGCCCAATTTACCAGGCAACTTATCGTTCGTCAACGAACGCAAAACTCCCGGACGGGCAGTTCCGGCCGCACAGCCGCAAACAGAGTTGATGACCAAAACGGCCGTATCGTTGGCGGCATCTTTGAAAAAATTATCTACGGCTTCGCCCGATTCCAATGACTGAAAACCATTTTCTGTCAATTGACTGCGGCACGGATTTACTATTTCTTGTGGATACATGGTACTAATCTATATTAATTCGGGCACAAAATTAACCCAAATAGCCCAAATGTAAAATTTACTGCACTATACATTATGTTAATTATTTATCAATATGTGTTTTACGGTGGAGAATATTGTTAATATACGTCTAAAAAATCTGAAATAAGACACTTGATTGACCAATACCATTAGTTTTGCTTCGTTGGAAACAGTAAAAACTAAAGTAACAACCGCATGATGAATAAAAAAGTATTGTATTTCTCCGCGCTATTGCTGGCCGGGCAAGTAACGTTTGCTCAAGTGGCCGGCCTTAAGCTAGTGGAAGAAGTAAAGAAAACGGGCACCGAACTCGTGATTCCTTATAAAAAGTATAAGATGGATAATGGCCTAACGGTGATTATCCACGAAGACCACAGTGATCCGATCGTGTATGTGGACGTAACGTACCATGTG
>Ga0247814_10000863_pt1 | contig 20398 bp, 16 predicted proteins | sample UWRJL179409R1_FD_179947 | JGI IMG/M metagenome (GOLD analysis project Ga0247814, IMG submission 179947) | Plant litter microbial communities from Arlington Agricultural Research Station in Wisconsin, United States - UWRJ-L179-409R-1 | ecosystem: Environmental > Terrestrial > Plant litter >... | reverse complement strand
GTGTGATTTCTTGTTGGCCGAACAATATCTTACATTACACACAAAATAGCTAACCATTTTTCTTTCCTGATTAAACATGAGTCTCAGCTATATTGTATTCTTTCCTGCACTAATCGTAATCATTGCAATTATCATCTGCTACAATCAGCTGGTTAGAAAAAAAACATGATGAAAGCAGCCTGGAGCGGTATTGATGTTTCTCTAAAAAAACGATATGATTTGATCCCAAACCTGGTAATTATGAGTTATTGATCAACCTGTCACATTAAATTTATTAAGAATTATTAAAAACAATTTGGATTAAACAATCCGTCTGCGTTTCTTTGTTTAGAATTAATCTAAAGAAATGAATTAACCTGCGCTTTCCCAGGAAATGAATCTATTTTCCAGCATGATAAAACCATTTATCATCACAGACATCCAATTAAAATTCTTAAAAATTATGAAGAAACATTTACTCCTCTTATGCATGTTCTTGTTTGCAATCCATGCAAATGCACAGCATGCATCAACCATTAGCGGCAGGATCCTAACGCCGGACGGACAACCGCTGGAATCCGCAACAGTATCCTTAAAAGGCACCAAATACAGCACCTCCACAAATGCGGTAGGCTATTATCAATTGAGCAATATTCCAGCGGGAAAGTATACTTTGATATTTTCGGGACTGGGTTTTAAAAGAATCAGCAAAGATGTCGAACTCAAAAACGGGATGCAGCTGGAGTTTAACCTAAGCGCTCAATCCAGTCTCAGGGATCTTGATGAAGTAACAGTAACGGGTAATAAACCTGTAGTCACCAGCAGCAGCGAATATGTAAGCAAAATGCCCCTGGCTAACATCGAAAATGCACAGGTATATACCGGCATAACGAATGCACTGATCGTGCAGCAAAAGGTATACAACCTGGAGGATGCGCTGAGAAATGTAACCGGGATTACTTCCAGCTTCAATACCTACGGAAATACGATTGACTATGGAGGAATTTCCTTCGTCAGTCGCGGTTTTCAAACAAAAGTACGGGCAATGAATGGGCTGGCCATTACTATGGCTACAAGCTCAGATATAGCCAATCTGGAAAAGATTGAGGTCATCAAAGGCCCGTCAGCTACCTTGTTTGGCAATATTATCAGTTCTTATGGGGGACTGATCAACCGTGTGACTAAAAAACCTTATGAAACAGCTGGCGGCGCTGTAGATATTTCCAGTGGGAACTACGGATTCCGCCGTATGAGTGTGGATTTAAATACACCGCTCAATGCGGATAAATCATTTCTCTCCAGGGTGAATGTGGCGGTACAGAACCGCGGTACCTTTCAGGATAATGGTGCCTTTAGCAAAGGCGTTTTTGTTGCACCAGCTTTTACTTACAAACTATCCGACAAAGTGAAAATCAATCTGAACGCAGAAATCAGCCATACGGATGAAGGCGGAATGGGCGGAGGAATCAACTTCACCTTAGGCCCAAGTTTTGTAAACGGCTATTTACCAGCAATTTTACCAGCTTTTGGTGTAAGAGAACCAGCATTGAGTGCTATTCTTGCCGCTGCACCGACTACCATTCTGCAAACTTTCGGATCAAACAATATTAAAGATTTTAATATCGATCCATACCGCTCCTATATTTCAAACGACTTTACCAGTAAACTGAATTCACTAACTTTAAATGCCGAAGTACATTACAAAATAAATGACCAATGGGAATCCATTACCTCAGCCATTGCTGGCTCCGGCACTTCCAGTGGTTATAATGTCAACCTGATTCTGGTTCCAAATGAAATAAAAACACTTGTCAGAACTTTAATGGCTGGCAGCCCGGGTTATGGAACGCCAGGTGCCGACGATTTTTCAAGAACTGGCAGAACGAGTAATTCCAGTGTGGAAACTCAGCAAATTCAGCAAAATTTTGTTGGCGATTACAAAATAGGTAACCTGCGCAACAGAACTGTGATAGGATTTGATTATTATCACAATAAAACTGTTTCTCTTTACAGAACTTTTAGCGGCAGTTTATTTGGTATTCCACTGGCTAATATGTTTGATCAGATTGCCATTTCGGGAGATACACCAACGTATTATAATTTCAACAAAGCAAGTCTGGATGCTATGCTGCAGAAGAGTCCTGGCGCACCTGACGATTATAGCGTTGAACAAAGCGTTTACAGCTCTTATATCAATAATGTACTGAACATTACCGACCAGCTGATTGCTTCTGCGGGAATCCGGGTAGACCGTTTCGAGAACAAGGGTCGTTATGATGGCACTAAAAATCAATTGGTAAATGGCTACAAACAGACAGCTTTTTCTCCAAAATTCGGATTGATTTACCAGCCGGTCAAAGATAAAGTGTCCGTGTTTGGTAATTATCAAACCAGTTTCACCAATAAAGATGATTATAGTTTTGATCAGAGTGGTTTCGTTCCTGAGCAGGCCCTGCAATGGGAAACAGGTGTTAAAACCAGCTTTTTTGATGGTCATTTTACCAGTACATTGAGTTACTATGATATCAGGGTAAACCATGTCGTACGTCAGGATTATCTGCATCCCTTATATCAGGTCCAGGACGGTACTCAGGTGAGTCGTGGTTTTGAAGCAGAAGTATTAGGCAACCCGATCCCGGAACTGAATATTATTTTGGGTTATGCGTATAACAAGAGCAAGATGGTGAAATCCGATGCCCTGGTAGAAGGCTTACGCCCTGCAGGTTCCGGACCTGAACACCAATTCAATTTCTGGCTGCATTATCACTTTAATGAAACAACGCCGTTAAATGGCTTGAGTATTGGTTTCGGAGGAAATTATGTAGGAGAAACGCTGGCAGTAAACCTGAATCCGGATGGTGCAATCATTATCCCGGATTATAAACTTTTCAATGCCAAGCTATCTTACGATAAAGCTAAATATTCGTTTGGTTTCAGAGTGAACAACCTTGGTAATGAAAAATACTGGTCGGGCATTGGCAATATCGCACCGCAAATGCCACGTCAGTATATGCTGAGCCTGGCCGTTAAAATATAAATCAATCTTCATTATGCATAAAAAAACCGGATCAGATCCGGTTTTTTTATGCATAATGAAGATTGATTTAGTGTAAAAAATCCTGGTGTATTATTTTAATTTCTCGATCCTCAGGATGTAGTCTATCCCGCCAATAAATTCAGCGCCCCTGGTCAGCGCCCCGGTTAGGGGATCATATTGCCAGATATAATCTTTATCAGCGGCATTTACCATGATAAATGCTTTGCCATCCTCCATAATTACCGCATTGACCATGCGTTCTCCTTTATCTGCGGGAAGATCAAGTCTCTTCACAAAGGCCCCCGTTTTCACATCGATAATCGAAAAGTAATGATCAGCGTCTATTGATTTGCCTGCAACTCGTGATCGCACGATAGCTTTCCCGTTACCAATATACCACATGGCCGGGATCATCTCATTGTTTGTAGCTGCAGAGTAGTTGAAATAATAAGTAGGGTCAATAACATCGGTACCGCTTTTAATACGATAGATAACAGATGGAGACTGATAATCATAAGCATTTACCGGATCACTCGCAAAATACAGGTCGCCACTTTCATCTATGAAAGACACCGGCGCATATACCGTAGGTCCGCCGGCACCGGTCGTTCTTGAATCTGTCACAGACTGATTAACCGTCATTGCCGGATAACTCACTACAGCTACAGCGGCTTGCTTATAGACTGCCATGTTATCGGGATACTTCGTAAAATCTGTAGATCCGTAACCATAACCTATATATAGTTTTCCTGCCCTGTATTCAGCAAAACCAATGCTATACACATCCATTCCGGCAGGGATAGGATTCAGGTTAAGTTTGCCTGTAGTTATCGTCATCTTATCTGTTTTGATGATGGCATACCGTGCTTCATTATTTCCATCACCGAAAATAATCAGTGTGTTTTCATCAACCCAGGTATAAGAACTCCAGTTTAACCAGGTAAATGGAATCTCTTTATCGATTACCAGCGCACCATTGTCTACGTGATATTTACCCAGACGGCCGCTGCTAAAATTAGCGTGAAAATAAAAGCCGTTACGCTGGATCACATCTTGTGCGTACACTTTACCGGTCATTTCTGCGCCGTTACCTTTAACACTGATTGTTCCGCTGGTCAGAGAGGAAATACCAGCAATATAATAGGCGGTATTAGGCCAGCTGCCTACACAAAGAATAGCCGAATAGGGCGTATTTTCTTCCACTTTTCCTTCCTTTCTTTTCTCACAGCCACTGATAGAAAATAGCATAAATGTGATCAGCAGTATTTTCGTTGTATAACAGAATAATTTATTCATGTATTTGATGATTAATATTTATAGATGAAAAGCTTGAATTATTGAATGAAGTATCTGAATTTTAGTGCGAATGAACGTCCCGGTTTCTGTTGTCTGAAATTATCATAGGCATTGTTATCTGTTAAATTCCTGCATTCGGCAGAAAGATTATACTTGCCATTTTCAAGCGAATAACTCAGCGAAGCATTGTGGACGTATTGGGTAGGCACATATGATTTGCCATTTGGATTGGCCAGTCCTGCCCAGGTCAGATAAAACCAGTTTACATATTGGGTGAACCAGTTAAACTGTAAACGCGTATCTTTTCCAAGAAGATTATCCTGACCTATACTGAAATCAGCATTCCCGAATAACCAGGGCTGATTAGGGATTTTGGACAGGTAGGTGATTTCATTGTTTACCGAATTCTCTTTACCAAATTGAGTAGTATTGATCGCATTTTGATAGGTGACATTGACGTTGAAGGAAAGCAGATTAGCGTATCCATACCTCAGCTCACTTTCCATCCCGGTAACACGGACGTTAGACATATTTGCATTTTTGATAAACTTTGTATGCTCATCAGGAATAGGGAAAATAAAATCTTTCGCATTGCGGTAAAAGCCGGCTGCTTCAATATAGAAATTGTGCTTTCCAATACGCAAGGTATAATAAGCACCTAAATTCAGGTTATCACTGCGTTCTGGTTTTAAATCCGGATTGGCCTGTATATTCAAACCGTCTCCAAACATCTCTTCCGCTTCCTGCAAGCGGTAAGCATGTTCGTAAGAAGCTTTAATCCCTAAATCCGGCAGGATCTTATACCTCGAGGCCAGACCATAACCATAATTACTGAAGGTAGTATCCAGCAGCGTATTGACATTGTTCACATATTTGGTTCTGTTTAAGCCGAGATGATAGTATTTGGCAAACAGGGTATTGACCAGCTTTTGGTCCAGAAGATCCTGCTGATAAGCAAGACCAACGATTTGTTTATTCATACGGCCAGGCATCTCATCATGGTCAACCAGCAGTTCATTATAACTTTCATTCTTAAGATGATCGTTGGTATAGTTCAGATTCAGTGAGTGCTGTTTGTTGATGGCATAGCTTAAATTTGCCAGTGCATAAGTCCTTGGTCTGATGATATTGGCTACAGTTTTAACTGAGCCCAGTTCAGTATATCCTTTGGTCGTCCAGCTCCCATCCCAGTAATACTGACGGTACAAGGTATCCGCTGTTGTATAAGTGTCTTTCGATCTTGCTGCAAAGAGACTTAGGCTCAGCCCTTCTGTAAACAGGTTATCTTTTTTATAGCGGATTGATCCGTTAAGGGCCTTACTCTTTCTGGTAATACCACCGTAAACCACGTTCTGGTCGAAACCGGTCTGCAGGTCCTGGCGACCTTCATTATAACCAAATCCTGCAAAGAGTACGTTTGCCCATTTTTTATTGATCACTCCTACTTCCACCTGCCCCATTGCAGATCTGTAATTATCATGAAAACGTCTCGCATCTGTAGTCACAAAACTGGCACCGTTCAGGTCAGTGATCTGATCTCCCTCACGGGTACCCCCTTCCAGAATTTCTACCCCTTTCATCTTGTAATTATTGTCAGACGAGTTCAGGAAACTACTTCCCTTTACGATTAAGCCTGTTTTTTTATCGACAAACTGTCCTGTAAGTGCAGACCTGTTTGTATTAAAAGAACCATAACTGTGACTCGCATCAAGATAATTACTGATCTTTTGGTTGGTTACCACATTAACGGCACCGCCCATTGCATCAGCACCCAGCTGTACAGGAACTACTCCTTTATAAACTTCCAATCGCTCGGCCAGGTTTACAGGGATATTGTTCAGTGACATGGCCGATCCCATTACTTCCAGCGGAATACCATCAATGAAAAACTTTACCTGTTTTCCAGATAATCCATTGATCGAGAATTTGAAATCAGACCCCAGTCCCCCCTGCTCGCGGATCCTGATACCGGTACTCCTGTTCAGGATCTGGTTAAGGTCGGCAGTAGTATTAGCGAATTTTTTGGTGTCGATTGAATTTACCGCAAATCCGGATTCCTTCACTTGCTGGACTTTCGTTTTCCCGTTAATCGCTACATTGTTCAGCTGCTGTTCATCCTTTTGCAGAGAAAAGTTAACATCCAACTGCTGATTAGCCTTCAATGTAACCTGTTTGGATTGTTTAAGATATCCCAGATAGGAAATAACCATAGTATAGGTCCCGGGAGCGACGTTTTTAATTTCATAATACCCTCTTTCATTAGAGGTAGCACCATTTTTGGTACCTTTCAGTTGGATCGAAGCACCCGCTATTATTTCATTATCCTCTTTCACGAGTCCGGATATACCGGCTAAGGTTTGAGCATTAGAGTAAATAGAAAGTGTGCTGAAGAGAAAAACAAATAGAATTTTACGATATGGCATATTTTTAATATGATGAATTTAGCTAGTAGTAGCGTAACTGAAATATTACCGAAGGTCTGCAGCAAAAAAAATTACATGAAATGCCTTTTTATTGAATTTGGGGATAAACCTTTTGAACCGAAAATTGTTATACAGCAAAATCTAACCAAAGGAAAACATCATGATGTTATGGAATTGCCAGGATCATGATCGCTTCATAAACATTTAAAACAAAATTATAAACAGATGAAAAAATTAATTTATGTACTTGCGATCTCGGCAACAGCTTTTGCCTTCCAGGGATGCAACAACAGCACGAAAGATGCTAAAGACACGGCGGATAGTCTGAACAAAACCAAAGACACTACCTCTAATGCGGCAGCTACAGGTGGGATTGCTGTTGCTCCTGCTGATGCTGAATTTGCTACAAAAGCTGCTGTAGGCGGCATGGCAGAAGTTGCCTTAGGTAAACTGGCCCTTGAAAAATCATCCAGTCCTAAGATCAAGGCATTTGCAGAAATGATGGTGAATGACCATGGAAAAGCAAATGAAGAGTTAATGACGCTGGCAAAGGTGAAGAACATTACTCTTCCGGCAACTGTAGATGAAGAACATCAGAAAAAGATGGATGAGCTAAAAACAAAAACAGGAACTGATTTTGACAAGGCCTATGTAGATGCGATGGTAGACGGCCATGAGAAAACACTTAAACTGATGCAGGACGAAGGTAAAGACGGTAAAGACACCGACCTGAAAGCTTTTGCTACTAAAACTGCTCCGGTAGTACAGACACACCTGACGATGATTAAAAAAATTCAGGAAAGCCGGAATTAATATTCCGTCCAACCGCACATCACAGATCCTGGCCTTACCGCCGGGATTTGTTGTTTAGGGGCATATTTTCGTTTCAGGCTCTGGTTACTGGTTTTATCAGTCAAGCCTGCTGCCACATCCTCATAAAATTTATTTCTGGAACCAGTGGCGGTAAACCTTATTTTGGTTGTCTTAGAATTAAAGAGAAATTAATCGGGCATTTAAATGGAGAACAAATGATGGATGAAACAAAGCGGCCGGGCGATCCGGCAGACTTTGATGAACTATATCTGCAGCACTATCCTGCTTTAAGCAGATATGCTCATACCATTGTTAAAGATAATGTTATTGCTGAAGATATGGTGCATAATGTCTTTCTGAAGCTGATGGAAAACGCGGACAATCTGATCAGATCAACAAACTTGAAAGCTTATCTATATCGCTCTATCTACAATGAATGTATGAATTACATCAAACATCAGCACATAGAAACTTCCTTTCAGAAAGAAACAATCGGAGAACAACTTGAAGAGCCTGCCGGTAATTTACGACATCAGGAACTGAAGCATGCCGTCGCTGAAGCACTGAAACTTTTACCTGAGCAGTGCAGAACAGTTTTTCAACTGAGCAGATATGATGAGCTGAAATACAAAGAGATCGCCCTTACGCTAAATATCTCTGTAAATACAGTAGAAAAACATATGGTAAAAGCTTTGAAAAAGCTTAGAATACAATTAGAGGACTATCTGCCTCTGCTATTTTTTTGGTTCTTAAATAAATGAAGATGGATATAGATTTATTAATTCATTACGTCACAAACGAAACTTCTGCTGAAGAAAAACTTCGCGTTGAAGATTGGTCTAAGCAGGACATCAACAATCAGAAAGAACTAGATAACCTACAGCTCATCTGGAACCTGAGTTATACGGCAGTACCTGCTCATCCTTCATCTGAAGCTGCACAATCATTACTGAGGTTTAAAGAAAAAGCGGCGGCTCAGAAAACGCTCATTAGTGTTCCGATCAAGCAATCTTATTCCCTGCAAGACTGGATTAAAGTTGCGGCAGTGCTGGTGGGTATTCCACTCATGATCTGGTTTTTTACCGTGCAAATCCGCACAAAAGACAGTAATGAACTGACAGCGAGCACAACAGCCAAAACCGACACTACCTTGTTAGCTGACGGATCCATCGTCATCCTGAATAAGAATTCTATTTTAAAATACCCTGAATCTTTCGCTGAGCATACCAGAACAGTGCACTTAGATAAAGGAGAGGCTTTCTTTCAGGTCAGCCATGACAATAAAAAGCCATTTTTTGTTCTTGCCAACGGCATCAGAATAAAAGTTGTAGGTACTGCATTTAATGTAAAAGTAAAGGATGGACAAACGGAGGTGATTGTTGAATCTGGCAAAGTGAGTGTGAATAAAAACCATGAACAACTCGTATTGACACCTGCTGAAAGTATATTGATACATGATGGAGACCTGCATTTGCGAAAAGAAAAACATACAGATTTGTTATATAATTATTATCGCAGCAAGCTGTTCATTGCGAATGGAACTCCTTTATGGAAACTTGCGGCAATACTTGAGGAGGCATATGAAGTTCATATCTCTTTCCAGACTGCTGACATTAAAAATCTGCCGATGAGCACTACGTTTAAAGATGAATCCCTTGAAGATATCCTGACCGTAATCGCCAGAACTTTTAACCTGAAATTCAGTAAAAACGGGAGTAAAATAGTATTCAAAATTGCTGACTAATCTGATATGAACTGTAAACAATTTGTAAAACTAAAAGCGGTTTTACTGGTGATTTTTCTACTTAACACGATAACTGCTGAGGTGACAGCACAGGAAATCCTCGAGAAGCGCATCAGCATTGATGTCAGACAAAAAACTTTAGGATTTGTATTTAAACAAATGGAAAAGGATGGTGGATTTGTTTTTTCTTACAATAGTAATTTAATTCCAACAGATAGTCTTGTCAGCTTAAAGGTGAACGAAATCGCTATATCAGATGCACTGCAGATGCTTTTCCATCATACATATGAGTTCAGTGAAAACAAGAATTTCCTGGTGATTACCTCCCCGCTCAGGTCTTTAAAAATTATTACCACTGATATCACTTCCGACAAGCAGAATTATTCGATCAGCGGACTTATTGTTGACGACGTATCAGGGGTTAGACTGATGAATGTCAGCGTGTATGAAAAGCGCTTGCTGGTAGCAACCTTAACCGACGAGCATGGTTATTTTAAATTAAAATTCAAGACCGGCGATCCGAAGGCATTGACCATCACGGCAAGTAAATTACAGTTTAAAGATGCCAGTGTCAACTTCCTGCAGTCCGTATCTATTACGGACAGAATTCAGTCGGCAAATTATAACACGGCTGCCGAAAATAGCAATGGCATCGAAAAAGAAGGTCTCGGCAGGTTTATGATTGGAGCGCGGCAAAAAATTCAGAGTCTGAATATCCCCGACTTCTTTGCCAGGCGTCCATTTCAGATCTCCCTTACACCAGGTTTAAGTACACATGGATTGATGAGTTCACAGGTAGTAAACAGACTTTCTGTGAATCTCGTTGGCGGGTACACTGCAGGGGTTAAAGGCTTTGAATTAGGGGGAATTTTTAATATCAACAGACTGGATTCTAAATATTTTCAATTCGCTGGCATTTTCAACCTTGTCGGCGGCACAGTCAAGGGCGTGCAAATTGCCGGAGTAAGTAACAAATCGTTAGCTAACGTGAAGGGTGTCCAGCTTGCCGGTTATATGAATAAGACAGCGGGAATGGTTTCAGGTGTACAGGTATCAGCACTGAATAACGAGACACGCAAGTTGAAAGGCATCCAGATTGGATTGGTTAACGTAGCAGATAGCTCTTATGGCGTAAGTATAGGACTAGTCAACATCATCCAGAATGGATTTTTCAAATTGAGTCTTTCTGCAAATGACTTGTTGAATACTAACCTGTCTTTCAGTTCAGGTACCCATAATTTTTACACTACTATTCATGCCGGCAGGGATTTTGGTTCCCCTTTGCCAAGGACAGGATTGGGTTTCAGTGCAGGCCATGATTTCATGTTCAGCGAAAAGCTATACCTGTCAGCGATTGCAGATTATCAGCGGTACGGCATCAATAGCCTGAAGGAAAACTGGAAGCAGGGAAAATTACTGCTTAATACTCAGCTCACCAAACATTTAAGTGTATTTGCTGGGCCAACCTTCAGGCACTACACTGCAGAATTGTACTATAATCCTAATCCTGTTGACGAATATGGTAACGTCAATTATAGCACTATCGGAGTCAGATATGAAAATAAATTTGGCTGGGAGGCGGGACTCGCATTTAATTCCGTCTTCAAACCTGTTTCCAGGCTTGCCCATACATCTGAGAAATGGTATCTGGGTATTAATGCTGTTGGCGGATTTGAAATGAAATCAGATAAGCCCTTATATGGAGGAGAATTAGTTGCGATCAGGGAATTTAATGATCGTTTCTCAGCTACATTGTCTGCGGCTTTCATTGCCATAGAAGAACGGCAAAATAACAGACCCATGTTTGTACCTACAGCCATTAGCCAAAGTTATTATAAGACCAATCGGCTAAGTGGAATACCTGTTAAAGCAGGTATTAGAACTTACACAGGTAAAAGAGTATTCTTTGCGGGAGAAATGGGCGTATTATTTGGCCTGAACAAGGCTCAATCCCATATAGAACTCGAGCGCGATCAATCTGAAACCATACTGAATTATATGAAGTCATCATCTTGCATGATCGTTTCTGCATCTGCAGGTTATGCGCTAAATAAGCACCTTGAAGCAAGCCTTAAATATGATGCTTATTTTACTAAAGATATACAACCCTTAACCCTTCGCCTGGGTTACAAAATCAAATTGAGCAAATAAAGATGAGTACAGACAAAAAAAGAGTGCTTTTTTACCTGCTGGACGGGGCAAGGCCGGATATGCTGACCGAGCTGATTGCTCAGGGCAAGCTCCCGCATTTACAGCAACTGGTAGAGGAAGGCACATTTCAAATCGCAACTACCTGTTTCCCTTCAACCACCGGACCGGCGTACCTGCCATTTCTTACCGGACAGTTTCCGGGAACAATGAATATACCTGGAATCAGATGGTTCGATAAACAGGAATTTAAACGAACAAGATGGAACAAAATGGCTATGCGATCTTACTGCGGACCAGAAGCAGGCTGGTTCAATACGGATATGCCAGCTGATAAGGCGACGCTGTTTGATCTGCTGGGTGAATCTTATAACTTGTACAATATGATCACCAGAAATATCCCTGATACTCATGATCTGGGGAAAAAGGGTAAAAACTGGTTATATACCCGGGCGCACTTCTTAAAAAGACATCATCCTGTTGATATACAAGGACATGAAAGAATCATGGGTTTATTGAAAAGCGGAAAAGATTTCGACTTTCTGTTTGCTGTATTCCCTAGTGTAGACTGGGATTCGCATTATCATCATATCAGGGATCACCGTACGATAGCCGCTTACCAGATTGCGGATAACAGCATTGGTGAAGTAAGGGCTTACCTGGAAAAAAAAGGCTGGTGGAAAAACACGCTGTTTATGCTGACTTCAGATCATGGTTTGACACCAAGCCATACCCATTTCGATTTGGGCGACTGGATGACTAAACAAGGAATGAAATCTGTAGGCTACCCGATCATCTGGCGGCAAAATCCAAAATCAGCGGTAATGATCTCGGGCAATTCTTTTGGGAGTGTCCATTTACTGAATCATGATGGCGACCATGTTTTACAGGAAAAAGAGTTGGTTGATCATTTCAGTAAAGAAAGAATGGATGAATTACTGAAAAAAAAGGCAGTAGACTTTATCACTTACCGAGGCAATAGAGAAGGAGAATATTATGTGCAAAACCACCAGGGAAAAGCACTGATCAGTCAGCATCAGGAAACTTACGCTTATCGCCCCATCGATGCTGATCCGTTATTCTTACAAAATATTACTGTCAAAGGTCACAGAGGAGCGCTGGAAAGCACTTTTAACAGCCTTTATCCGGATGCACTGGTGCAGATTTCTCAACTTTTTAAAAGCAGGCGTGCAGGTGATATCGTAGTCAGTGCCCGAAACGGATACGACCTGCGTGATTTCTGGGAATACCCCGAACATAAAGGTTCACATGGGTCATTAACAAAAGAACATATCCATGTCCCGCTGATCTATAATCAAAAAGGCTGGGCTGAACATGCGGCCCGGACTGCCGACATTTTTCCTACTATACTGAAATGGATGGATAAGCCTGTTCCGGTAAATGAAGGAAATGCTTTAAACTAAATAACAGACCACAATAATTTAACGGAACAATTCAGCATACAATGACAGACCCTAAAAAAGTTCTTGCAGACAAAGAGGCGGTACCTGTAAAGGAAAAAACTTTAGATAGTGTATTTAACAAAGGAATGATTTTTAAGGGCAGTTTATGGTTATGCCTGATCACAATTGCTTCTGTTGCAGTGGTATTTTTTTACAACCATACAGGTGATACGCTGCAGGCGCTGTCTGCCATTAAACCTGATTATATCATATTGTGCTTCGGGATGGTTTTTATCGATTTGATGCTGGGGAGCTGGCGCAATCACATTTTCATCAGGAAGCTGAATCCTGACTTATCACACTGGATCAGTTTTCAGGCCAATGTGGCCAACATGTTTATGGGTGCAGTTACTCCTTTTCACAGTGGTGCAGGCCCTGCTCAGCTTTATGTTTACAACCGCTACGGTGTAAAATTGCTGGATGGCTTCATTGTCAGCCTGATCAATATGGGTGCTACCCTTCTCTTTATGCCCATCGCCGGTATTTTCGCTATACTGGTGATGAACGACCAGTTGGAAAGCAGCCTGGTTTTAACCCTGCTAAAATATGGTTTTGCGGTCTTCTTTATATTTTTGATGGTCTTCCTGATGGCTTTCTGGAAGCCGCAATTTGCTGGAAATATGGTTCTTAAAATAGCTGCTTTTTACGGCAGGATCCGTCCATCCAAAAAAGAGAAATCTCGTAAGCGGGCCGACCGTTCTTATACTAACATACTCAATTATCAACAGATCTGTAAAAAGCTGCTGGCAGATCATCCTTTACTTTTTCCACTAAGTTTACTGATCACCACATTGTTGTATCTCAATAAATACTGCATGCAATATGTAATCCTCCTGGGTTTAGGCGTACAAACTGATTTCATTCAGGTAATCAGTATCCAGATACTGATCCAGTTTATGATTTACTTTGCCCCAAGTCCGGGTGGCAGTGGATTTGCTGAAGCTGGTATATCTATACTTTTTGCCCGTATTGTTCCTGCTTCGGTTTTATCCGTATTTACCTTACTTCAACGTTCATTCCTCCTGTTTTTCCCGGCATTTATTGGGGCTTTTGTAGTGATACGGCTATTGAAAAAACATACCAGCAAGTAATTTATTGTCTTCCGAACCCCTCAAAATTGTCACGTTCACACCGCTTACAGCTCGTGGTAAATAAGGATTTTTACTAAAATTATCCTCTGTTAATATCCTGAAAATATGAATAATAAAGCAGCAGACATTGACGAATATATTGCGGGTTTTCCGGAATCGACCCGGCTCATTTTACAGGAACTGAGAAATATCATCAGTACTGTTGTTCCTGAAGCCAGGGAAAAGATAAGTTATCAGATGCCCGCATTTGAACTGTCTGGCAATCTGGTATATTTCGCGGGATATAAAAATCATATCGGATTTTATCCCGGATCATCAGGTGTTCAGCATTTCGTCAATGAATTATCGGATTATGAGCATTCAAAAGGTACGATCAGGTTTCCTATTGATCAGCCCTTGCCTGTAGAAATGATCAAGCGTATCGTCGCATTCAGGGTCAAAGAAAATCAGGAAAAGAGTAGATTAAAGCGAAAATCCTGACCCTACTATCGACGAACAGGCAATTTTGATCTACCAACGCTAAGAAACAGATTATCTGCAAGATAAGCGGCGTTCATCTACAATAATCCATGCTTCGTATAAAACATTTTAGCAGGATCACAGAAATGATTCTATTTGTTCTATCAAAACGAATCAATATGAAAAGGTTATCTAACATCTCTCCCTTTATTCTATTACTGATCCCGGTTTTTTTAATGGCATTGTTCACTATTATCCCTGTTAAACAGAATAATGATGATCAGAACGATGCAACGGTAAAAACTTCAGGCACTACTTCGGTAACCAATGTACTGAGCTATCTGACTAAATAAGATGAGCAATCTGGCAATCGAAACCTGCGGACTGACTTATCATTTTGGTAATCAAAAAGTGGTAGACGATCTTTCCCTAAAAGTTCCAAAAGGAAGTATTTATGGTTTCCTCGGACCAAATGGTGCGGGAAAAACTACGACCATAAAAATCCTGCTGAACCTGTTGAAATCACCATATGATACCGTATTTATCTTCGGAAAGGAAATTAATGCCAACCGTATTGCCAGTTTAAAAAAAATAGGCGCACTCGTAGAACAGCCGGCCATATATGCACATCTTACAGGTAAAGAGAACCTGATTAACCGTTGCATTCTTTTAGGCGTAACACGCGAAAAAGTAAAGGACATGCTCAGCCTGGTTGGCCTGACTGACGCAGCGGATAAAAAAGCCGGTAACTACTCGTTAGGTATGAAACAACGGTTGGGAATTGCACTTGCCTTGTTAGCTGATGCAGAATTGTTATTGCTTGATGAACCTACTAACGGACTTGACCCGAACGGGATTATTGAGATCCGTAACTTAATGTCAGAACTCAGCTTAAAACACAATAAAACTATACTGGTTTCCAGCCACCTGCTCCATGAAATAGAAAAAGTAGCTACACACGTGGGCATCCTTAATAAAGGGAAACTACTTTTTCAGGGCACAATAAATGAATTGCAGACTTTTAATACACCGGTGGTAGAAATACAGACGGATAACCGGGAAGCCACAGCTGCTTTTCTCAGCAGTTTAGGTTATGTGGTCAGCAACATCAATGAGGACACCATTCAGCTCCCTTTTCAGTCGACCGCCGAAACAGGAAAAATTAACACCTTGCTGATTCAACACGGTTTTACTGTTTACAGTATCCACTTTGTAAAGAAAGATCTTGAACGTTTATTCCTGGATATTACGAAAACCAATTAATATGCATGCGCTACTCATCTCTCTGCAATCAGAATTCTATAAATCCAGAAAAACACTTGCTTTCTGGGCTTCCATATTATTGCCACTGTGCCTTTGTTCACTGGTAACCGCAGCATTTTATTTTAAATCAGAAAAGATCCTTGCACAGCTTTATTCCCCACCAGTTTTATGGATGAATTACATTGGCAGTATCCTGGGTATAATGGGCTCACTTATCCTGCCATTTTACGTGATCTTTATGGCTTTTTCTGTCAACAATATTGAACATAAAAATGATACCTGGAAATCGCTTTTCGCACAGCCGCTAAACAAGTTTTCTATCTACGCAGCTAAATACATATACGCAGTCCTGCTGATCTTCATCTGTTTATTTTTATTTTTTGCATTGAGCCTGGCTTTTGGTAATCTATTGCATATACTGAACAATGGGTATAAATTCAATGATTATTCGCCGCTTGACTTTCTTTCCAGGATTTATACGAGGCTATTTCTATCGTCTCTGGGCATACTCTCCGTGCAGTTTATCATCAGTCTGATCTGGAGCGATTTCCTTAAGCCAATGGGTATTGGTTTTATCGGCCTGATCGCGGGAATAATAGCCGTGACCAGGGGATGGGAATATGCCTGTTTTATACCTTACAGTCACGCCACCATGGTCATCTCAGCGAGAAAAGAAGGAGTGGCAGGTCAGATCTTTACGCAGGAAATCTATGCCAGCCTGATCTATGCAGCAGTTCTTTTCCTGGCTGGCTATTTTATAGTGATTAAAAAAAGTGTCAAATAGCAGTCTTAAATCCCGCCGTCTGCAGGTTCTCTGCATATGGACTACGACTAATCATTATTTCCTTAAAGGAAGTGTTAAGAAATGCAGGAATGTCTTTTAAAGCTCCGGTATGCAGTTTCCCTGTTAAAGTATAAGGGAGGTAATCTTCATCCACCTGGTCCGCACAGGTAAGTACCAGGTGTTTAGCAATGCCATTATTTTGAGAGCTCTCCGATTCCAGGGCATAATTCAGCTGATCCAGGTCCAGTGGTCCTGTTCTGAAATTTCCCTGGAAATCATTCAATACATTCGTCTCCATCTCATTATTTTTCAGCACCAATTGATCTGCATGCGCCACAAATGGTCCCTGACCATGGCGGGTATGATAAACCCGGCTTACACCATACAGTGTAACGGAAGAGGTCTGGAGTGTATTTCTACGGATCAGATCCAATGCGTTTTTAGATGTGGTATGACTACGGGTTACATGAGGGAAATAGCCAAAATCCATATCCAGCAAAACACCTTGTGCACCTTCAAATATGTATTGATCAAATTGCTGATCCGCAAAAATGGCTTTTTCTGAGGTGATAAAGATGTTATGGTTGAGGAGCATTTGCAGTTCAGCTAAATAAGTCATAAACCGCTGATCTTCGGCATCATGATGAAGTGCAGTAAAATCAATAATCAATTCCGTTTTGGCCTTCAGGGCATAATATAGTCTGATCTGTTTCAATTTGTCTATACAGCGTTCCGGATAAATCAGATCGCCTGCAACCAGGCTTACCTCTGCCTCATGCCGCTGCAGGGTATTCCCAAATCCCATTCCACAGCTGCCATGTCTTGCAGAACCGCGTTGCTGCTCCAAAAGGCGGTTGTACAATACATCGTAGTGGGTCGTGACTGCACAAAGCTGATCGAGGTATAATCGCGGAGAAATCCCTGAGCTGTTCAATGCACGGTATTCGTTTAACAGTGCTGAGGGCGACATGGTGCAGCCTGATGACCAGTAAGTCGCTGCCCCGCGGAGAGTGCCTGCTCCGAAACTGGAAAACACATGACGGAGGCCATTTGCATTGCATACCGTATGACCGGCCTGCTGACCGCCATTGAAACGAATGACGAGCGGATAGAGGGACTGGCTACAGAGATAATCTGTGGTCAGTCCCTTCCCCTCGTCACCAAAGCCCAGACCAATCACTATGCTGGCTTTATTGCTCATAATTTAAAGATCCTGGAAATCAATCCCTTCTTTTGATCTGTCGGCACTATTGCTGAATGGCCTATATGCATCAGCGCACTGCCCACCGTGCCAGCTGTTTGATTGTCGAAAGAACTTAAAATATCCTGAAGTTCTACACCATGGATGACCGCTACCGTGGCTGCAATGGTCTCGGCAATTGCATTATAGTCATCTAAGACGATCAGACGTTCTCCAAGCATCGCTCTCCAGTAACCCAATACCACCGGGTCATTTTTATAGGAAGCTTCATTGATATGGATATGAAACACATGATAACTGCGCTGTACTTCTTCCAGTAGTTGCTTATCAGTAAGATCAACTGCTTCCGGATAGCCCATTATTTTGATCAGGCGCTTTTTTTCCAGTTTATCCCAGTTGGATTCATCACCGATAGTGAAAAGGAAACCCTTCTGTCCACGTTTTTCAAAGCAGTCAGAACTGGTATGTCTGGCAGCAAATAGCCATGCCAGCAGGTAAGATTCACGGTTTTGCCCGCCGCCCCCGCCTTCCAGAAAGATTTCTGTAAGCCATTTGTCCAGTTCTTCAGTACCGCTTTCAAACTGCCCGATCTGGAGCGGATACTGGTCAGAGAGATGGTCGCCGATTCCGCCAAATAAAATCTGCGGATGGAGCACACCGTGGCTGATCAGTGTGTTCATCAATGAACCTAGTTTTTCACGTACCAGAATTTCAGGGATCCTTCCCATACTTCCTGTTACATCTAAAAATACGGCGATGGATAAAGAATCGGGGTGGATATCAGAATCCCTGCTTTCCCTGAACTGAACACCTGCAGGCAGCATGGCGTCAGCTGCCCTTCCGCTTTTGTTATTGGTAAAAATATCATCCACACTTGAATTGGTGCGGCTGTCTTTCAGATTGCTGTAAGCATCATCAGACCATCTTGTGTATCCCATAATTAAATATTTAACTGGTGAAACGTTGGTTTTCCGAATAAACGGAACAATAATTTTCTAAATTCCTGGTAACCCTGGTAACTGGAATAATGCGGTGAGATTAAAAAGTCCACCAGTTCCGGATTTACCGATTTCTTCAATACAATGCCATTACCCGAACGATCTCCCATTGCATAAATAGCAGTACGTTGCGCCAGGCTGGTATCAATATACTGAATTGCCTTTTTTTGTTTGAACACTATTGCAGGATACCAGTTCAGGTAGCGTCCGGACAAACTTTCCGGTTGGGTATCGAGACGGGTCAAGTGATAAAATGAAACACAGACTATACCATGTGTTTCCGGAACAATAAATACCGACTCCGGATTGATTCCCAAATGGCTATAGCCCTTCTGATGGAACCAGGAAATGAGTTCATAAATACGGCTCAGTATCCAGTCGGCATGCTCATGTGTGAGGGTCAGGTGACTTAAAGGCAACATCCTGCACTCACTTTTAACATGCAGCGCTCCATCCTGGAAAAACAGGCTTTGCGGCAGATACTTTTTAAAATGGACAGCACTTTCATCATTCATCGACATGAGCAACTGGTAGTTATGAAAGGACCGTTTCAGCAACTCTTCCTCTCCTTTGAATGCCACTTCATTTTCTGCAACAAATACAAATGATCCTGCATCGTCTTCGCCCTGCTGATACTTATCCATTTCTTTACGGTAGACGTTCATTTTGGCTATGGCATCGCCTGCCATCGGCAATGCACAGACATCAGGATGCAGCATTTTCACGATCTCTGCATATTCCTTTTTGAAATTGCGGATGCTTAACACCTCCTCCGCCTGGCGTGAGGAGATGATCTTGTTCAGCAGCAGCTGCGCTTCCATGAGCTACAAGGCTGTAACAGCTATTTCTTCCTGGGTTTTTACCAGCGTCCTGATCGCTGCCAGACTGGTTTCCCTCATCAGCTTGCCGTCGCGGTAAACTACTTTCAGCAAAGAGTTAGCCTCTTCTGCTACATTACACTGATCTTTAGTCAGGTATTCATTGCCCTCTTTTAACAAGCTGAGCAGACCTTTGTGTGATTTCTTTTTACGGTCCGTAACAGGGTCTTTCTCGATTTCTCGGGGTTCTCCGTTTACTTCCACATAAGTAGCTTTGATGGCAAAACCAAGGGTATCGCGACTATGGTTACGTAGTATTCCTCCTACCCCGATAACCAGATTACTTGCTGCATAACCCATTTCTTTCAGACGTTCCAGTGTACGGATGTATCTTTCGATATACATTCCATCACCATAAATCAGTCCTACTTTAGGGTTAAGTATTTTATACCCTTTACTGTTCAGACTTGAGCCAAATTTCTCATCCAGCAAACGGATAGCCCCTTTCCACTCATTACTTCCCTCTGCTGCTTCCGGGTTTCCGCAGATGATATATTCCGGATTACCACTATCCGGTCTGAAAACAACTTTACCATCTCTGGCAAGAATAACTTCCTTTAACGTTTCAGCAAAATCGGTCAAGACAGTATATACATCAAAAGTATCAGATACGATAGACACAATTCCTGTAGGATATAATTCCAGCATATGGCGGAATGCACCGATCTCATCTTCCCTGCCGAAAGAGCACATTACACTGTGTTCACTTGCCGGAACAGAAAGTAAAATAGGCGCACCATTTACATCTGCATTATAAAAATCTACTGCACAAGGTAGTGCAGGTACATTATCACTGCCCAGAAAAGATAATAAATGCGCTA